>Ga0123356_10001560_pt1 | contig 25232 bp, 18 predicted proteins | sample TergutEmb28metaG_2_FD_92546 | JGI IMG/M metagenome (GOLD analysis project Ga0123356, IMG submission 92546) | Embiratermes neotenicus P3 segment gut microbial communities from Petit-Saut dam, French Guiana - Emb289 P3 | ecosystem: Host-associated > Arthropoda: Insects > Digestive system > Gut ...
CACAAAACCCGTATGGCGACGCTCCTGGCTTTCAATCCACAAAAGCGCCATCTGCGGAATGACACAAAGCGCCAGAATGCAGTCCGTAAACCTGATGGAAACGCAAAGCTCCTTGAATTTGGTTTTGGCATATTCTTTTTGCGCCACGTTTTCTTCGTCTTGAATGTCCACGGCAAGCCCCCATTGTTGAGGCAAAACGAAAACAACCCATGCCGCACGTTGCTGGAGAACCGGCCCATCCGGAAGCCCACCAAAGTGACGGCCCAAACAGGTTAGCAATCCGGTAGAAACAATAAGACCGGCGAGTCTTGCGACTCCCCGCCTGGGCCGTCGGGAACCGGGGCCCTAAAAGAGAGGAGCCGCAAGGGTCTCGCCCCCGCGCTCCCGCCCTTATTGTTTCTTAACTCGGGTTGCTACGCCCGGCTGCGTTTTTTGCGCAGCGTGGTGGATTAAGCCTCTCTTTTGCGAGGGTGTCAAGGGAGGTTTGCGGTTGAAGTTTGCACAGCCGTCCAGGTGAGGCGCGCATTCAGACGCCGCCATGGATGGATGGACGGGGGTGAAGGTATTTTTGCGCCCCGCGCACAAATGCCTTTAGCCCCAGCTCGCACGCCTCCAAACCTCCTCCCTCCACGCCCCCTAGCTCGCACGCCTCCAAACCTCCTCCCCCCACGCCCCCTAGCTCGCACGCCTCCAAACCTCCTCCCCCCACGCCTCTCTCAGGCCGACGACATTCAAAACGCCTCCCTCGCCCTCGTCCAATCACCCAATGAAACGTTTGACTGCCCTCATTTCAACTTGGAACCCGGCCTATGAAGTCTTGGGCAGGGCCCTGTCCGTTTCGGTGAAGCAACTCCAATCCTTGTCTTGCCAGCCGTTGGCGATGGAGCATTCAAGCTTGGCGCACAGGGCCTCCGCGCTGGACAGTCGAAGCTGCACCTCTGCGGCGGACTTCATCATCAGCTTCACGTCTTTGAGGCCGCCGGAAACCGTGAAGCCCACGGCGTCAAAATCTCTTTGGCCGATTTTTTCCACATATTCCCGTGTCGACGGGTGGGCAAAAAAGCTATTCAAAATGAGCGCAACAAGCTTGGGAGACACGCTTGCCCTCTCCGCCCAGGCCATGCTTTGGCCAATCAAATCCATCGCCGAAGCGCCAAGAAAGTTGACCAGCAACTTGGCCGTCAAAGCTTGGCTGGGCTGGGCGCCCACAACCATCATCTGCGGCGCATAGCTTTCGACAAGCGGTTGAATGGTTTTGAGTCGCTTGGGGTCTCCGGCCACGAAAGTCATCAGCTCCGCAGCTTCGGCGGCCGACACCCGCCCCACCACCGGCCCTGCAATATAACAGCAGCCCGCAGCCTTGTGCATGGCCTCCAGCTCATCCGAAAACTTGGGGGAAAGGGTGCTCGTTCCAATGTGGACAGTCCCCGGACGCATCCCCGACAGAAGGCCACCCTCTCCCGACACAACGGCGCGTACCGAGTCGTCGTCGGCCAAACTTGAAATGACAAAATCCGCTTGAGCAGCCGCGGCTGCCGGAGATGCGGCCCATTTCGCGCCCAGTGAAAGCAACGAAGCGGCTTTGTCCGCAGAGCGATTCCAAACCACCAGCGGATAACCCGCCCGCAGAATGTTGGCCGCCATGGCTGCCCCCATTTTGCCTAGCCCTATAAAAGCGATTAAATCTTTTTCCATAAGCTGTTCCTCCAAACTTCGCAGTGTGGACAAAGAATAGGGCTAAACATAAGGCTCAACAAATCGGGTTTAAACCCGGTTTATCGTTATCCAGGGCCTATTTTAGTCCCTTGAGTTTGCTTATGTTATTTTAAAAAGTCTGCGAAAGCCCCGCCTGTTTTCCCAAAGCCTATTCGGATTTCTGAAAAGCGGGCAAGGCACAGGAGTCGTCGAGCGCAAGCGTGGTGGAAGCGTTGTTGTTGGAGGCAACGCTGTGGATATAGCTTTGCGCCAGGCGCACAAGCTCAACCTCCAGCGTTTGTGGGCTGATGCGCGTGCCGCCTTCCATGGACCAAGCGCGTATGGCGCCGATGACGGCCCGCGTCAGCACATAAAATTGCTCCAAGGGCAAGCTGCTCAAACCCTCCTCGCCAACCCCTTCATGGGGACGACGGAGAAACTCAATGAAGCTTTCAACAGGCGCGGTCAATTCTGCGAAGTGCCCTTGCGCAACCATCGCCACCAACAGTGCGCCGCGCAGGCGTTGTCTCCCGCTGAATCCGCGGATGAGAACGCGGATGACTCTTTGAGTGGTGGAAGTTTTGTCCTCAACATGTGCCTGCGTCAGAGATTGTTGAATGGCTCCAAACACCTTGTCGAGCTCTTGGCGCGCCATGGTGATGAGGATGGCGTTTTTATTTGGAAAGTACTCATAAACAGTACCGACGCCATAACCGGCTTGCTCGGCAATGCGTGCGGTTGTCAAAGCCTCCAGGCCATGGCTTTCCATCAGACGGGCCGTCGCTTCGAAGATGGTTTCAACCGCTTGACGGGAGCGTTTTTGGCGGGGAATGCGCCGCAGCGGGGGAGGCGTGGGTTTCTTTGGCATTAGGTGAAGCTCTATCAGAAAATGAGGCTTAACTACCCCCATACATTTGAAGTGCCGGGCAGAGTTTCGGTTTTGTTGTCAGGCAAGGAAGATAAGCGTCGCCCCATCCCCACCCTCACCCGCCTCCCCCGCCCTAAAACTTTTGGCATAAGGCGAGGAGGACAAATAGTTGCGCAAAGCGGTTTTCAGCGCCCCTGTGCCATGCCCATGGACAACCCAAACACAGGCCTCTGAAGCGCGCATGGCCCTGTCCAGAAACTGCTCCAGCGTACGCAGCGCATCCTCCTGCCGCATACCGCGCACGTCACAAGTGGTGGAGGCAAAGGGGGCTTCTTCCTGCAAGGGGGCAGGGTTTTTAGACGAGGAGGAGGGGGGGGTGGCCTTCGTTTTAGCAGAACTGGGCCGAAGCTCCGCCAAAGCCACGCGGGAGCGCAGCATACCCGCGGCAATGGTGGCATGTTTGTCGCTGATTTCCACAATTTCCACAGGGACACCCCAAGGAGGAAAGAAGGCCCTGGAGCCTATGGCAAAAGGGAGGGGGTTTTGGGAGTCAGGGCCAGGAGGGGAGGAGGGTGGGTGTTGCACCAAATGAAGTTGGTGTTGCTGCTCCTGAATGCGCTCATAAATTTCTGTTTGGACGGTTTGCAGCCGCTTGGCGTTTTTCTCCACACGCAGGACTTCCAGCAATTGGGCAATGTGTTTTTTGGCAAACTCCAACTCCGCCTTGAGGGCTTGTCGAAATTTCACTTCCTCCGTCGTGCGTTGTTTGTCGGCCTCTTCGAGTTTGGCTTCCAACTCCGCGCGAAGTTTTTGTGCCGTCTGTCTCTCCTTTGCGGCGGCCTGCTTTTCAACGAAGGCCGCCTCCTTGGCCGCAGCCACTTCAGCCAGGGCCGTGCCCAAAGCGGTGCCGGAGTTTTGAGACAAAGCCTGAGCCCTGTCGCAAATGGCGTGGGCCAAACCGACGCGCCGTGCAATGTCAATGGCCGAGGAGTTGCCCGCGCTGCCCAGGTGCAGCCTATAAGTCGGCAGCATGCCCTTCTCGTCAAAGCCGACGCGCGCATTGCCCAGGCGCTTGTCAATATGCGCCAAGGCTTTCAACTCCTCCAGGTGTGTCGTCACAAAAACGTGCGCGCTTTTTTCCAGGAGCGCTTCCAAAATGGCCGTCGCCAACGCCGCCCCTTCGCGAGGCGCTGTACCCGCGGCAATTTCGTCGACCAGCACGAGGCTGTGGGACTCCGCGTTGTCGCAAATTTGGGAGAGGGCCTTGACATGGGCGCTGAAAGTAGAAAGCCCCAAAGACAAGTCCTGCGCATCCCCCACCAAGGCGTGGATGGAGGGATAGAAGGGCATTTGGGAGGAGGCCTCCGCAGGAATCAGCAACCCCGCCCTCACCATTAACGCACACAAACCAACCGCTGTGAGACTCACCGTCTTCCCCCCCGCATTGGGCCCTGAAATGACGAGAATACGCGCGGGGGCTTCCAACACAATGTCATTGGCGATGACGTGGGTATTTTGCAAAAGCAGCAGGGGGTGGCGCAGGTGGTGAAGGCACAGCCCTTGGCTTTGGGCGGCTTCCAAAAGTTGGGGCGAAGCGGCTTGCATGTCCTCGGCCAGAAGGGCAGCGGCCTGGGCTTCGTCCAATTGGGCGCAGGCTTGAAAGCCTTCCAAAAGCGCATGCTCATGAGCGCCGATTTTGGAAGAAAGCTCCGCGAGAATACGGCGCTCCTCGTTTTCGACTTCGGCCTGCGCAATGGCCAACTCATTGCCCAGGGAAACCAGCGCTTGAGGCTCCACAAACAGGGTTTGTCCCGACTGGCTGGAGTTGTGGACAATGCCGGGCACTTCGGCCTGGTGCTGGGTTTGCACCGGGACGACATAGCGGTTGTTGCGGATGCTGAAATAGTTTTCGCGTAGGTTAGCGGCAAATTTAGGGTTGGCCAGCAAGGCCTCCAGCTTGGTTTTTATAGAACGGTGCAAAGCACGCGTGCGTTTGCGCGCCTCATAAAGCGCCTCGCTGGCCGTGTCGCGAATGTCTCCGTTGGCCTCAAGGGCGTTTTCGAGTTGGGCCGCCACAGCCCTCAAAACGGGAATATATTGCCCCAGCACCGCCAGGCGCGGCAACAACGCCTCCCTCTCCTCCAACAACTCCGAGGTTTGCTCAAAAATGAAGAGGGCGCGCATGAGGGCCAACAACTCTTTGGGCTCCAGGACAGCGCCTTTGGCCGCCCGCTCCACCCACGCCCTGCCGTCACTCAAATCTCCAAAAGGCAGACGCAAAGGCTCCTGCAAAAGTTTGCGGGCCTCCTCAATGAGGGCCATGGCCTCCTGGGCTTGCTCCACGGACTCCAAGAAGGGGCGCTCAAAGGCGCGGGCCTGTCCCATGGGGGTTTGGCAGCGCAGGGCCAGCGCCGAAAGAATGTCTGCATAACGCAGGTTGGCTTGTGTGGACGGACTCAAACTCACGTCGTTTTCCAGGCAAAAGAAGCAAAAGAAGCGAGAAAAGTTGCACCTAAACACCAAGCGAGTTGAATTGTCCAGAGTTGAGGAGAAGACGATGAAGCTGGGAACGGACGTTTTGGCAGAGGAACATTTTCGAAGGCTGGCGGGTTTGCGCGTGGGCGCCATTGTGAATGCCAGCAGCCTGGACAGCCATTTTCGGCACCTTGCGGACGTGTTGCTGGAGACGCCTCAGCTGTCGCTGTGTGCTTTGTTTGCGCCGGAGCATGGCCTGGGAGGCGCCGCGGCCTATATGGTGCCCGTGGAGGACACACGGCTTGAGGACGTGCAAAGCACGCAACTTCCGGTTTATAGCCTCTATGGGGATAGCCTAGCCTCATTAAAACCTAAACTTGAAAGTTTAGAGGGGCTAGACATATTGTTATTTGATATTCAAGACATAGGCTCCCGCTACTATACCTATATTTATACCATGGCGTTGGCCATGCAGGCGGCGGCGGAGGCGGGGCTTAGGTTTTGTGTATTGGACAGGCCTAACCCCCTAGGCGGGTTAGCCGTAGAGGGTAACTTGGTACAACCCGGGTTTAAATCCTTCGTAGGCATGTACCCCCTCCCCAACCGCCACGGCATGACAGCAGGGGAGTTGGCCTGGTTGTTTAATGATGCCTTTGGCATAGGCTGTCAGTTGGAGGTTATAAAGTGTGAGGGTTGGAAACGGAGTTGGTTATGGAGGGAGACGGGGCTTAGCTTTATACCCCCTTCCCCCAATATGCCTAACCCTGAAACCGCCCTGGTATACCCCGGCATGTGCCTTTGTGAGGGCACCCGCCTTTCCGAGGGCAGGGGTACAACTTTGCCCTTTTTGCAGTGGGGCGCGCCCTGGCTGGACGGCAAGCGCCTGGCCAAGGCATTGAATGCGCAAAAACTTCCCGGGGTGGTGTTTCGCCCCGTGCATTTTCGCCCCGGTTTTGACAAACATGCGGGGGAGGTTTGCGAGGGTGTTTTTGTGCACGTGACGGACGAAAAAACGTTTTTGCCCTGGGAAACGGGGGTAGCGTGTTTTTGGCTGGCCCAAAAATGTTTCCCGGAGCATTTTGCATTCCGCACGGAGCCCTATGAGTTTGTTGAGGACATTTTGGCTTTTGACTTGCTTGCGGGCAGCGCTCGCTTGAGAGAAGGCATGCAGACGGCAAAGACGCTGCAGGACTTGCTGGAGAAAACGGTGGAAGAGCAACAAGAGTGGGAGGCCTTTTTGTCTTTGCGGCAGCGTTATTTGCTTTATGCGGAGGAGGGCTAGCCCATGGACATAGGCTTATTGGGGGGCGCCTTTAACCCGCCGCACATAGGCCATGCCCTATGCGCCAGTTTTGCCCGCACGGCCCTGGGCCTGGACGAAGTATGGTTGCTGCCGGCTTTTCACCACCCTCTGGGGAAGGCTTTGGCGGTATTTGAGCACCGTCTGGAAATGTGCCGTCTTTTGGCTGCCCAGTTGGGGCCTTGGGCGAAGGCGGTGGAGGTGGAGGCGCACCTAGGGGGTGAGGGCCGTACCGTAGACTTATTGGAATATTTAATACCCCTATACCCCGAGTGGCGTTTCCAATGGTTAATGGGCTCCGACACCATGGCGGACTTGCCCCTCTGGAAAGGTTTCCCACGCATTCAAGAGTTGGTAAAGGTAGTGGTTATCCACCGCTTAGGCTACCCCTTGGAAGGGGCCATAGGGCCGGGCCTGGCCCAAGTTTCTTCCACCCAAGTGCGCCAACGTTTAGAAAGGCAAGACATTCCAGAAGGTTGGTTGCCCAGTGCCGTGGCGAATTATATAGGCCTTCACCGACTTTATTTGCCCTAAGCCCCCTCATGCCCCCACAAAGGAGTCCCCTTGTATTCAGACCAGCACGTCACCATGCTCATTTCAGAAACGCAACTGAAGACCCGCGTGCAAGAGATGGCTCAGGAAATGACGCGAGACTTCCAAGGGAAAGAGCTGACGGTGGTTGCGGTGCTCAAAGGCGCCTTGGTGTTTTGCAGCGATTTGATTCGCTCCATGGATTTACCTTTGGAGATGGAGGTGTTGGGGGTTTCTTCCTATCCCACTGGGGCGGAGACCACAGGGGAAGCGCGTCTGACTTTTGACTTAACAAAGCCCTTGGCAGGCAAGCACCTGCTGTTGGTGGAGGACATTGTGGACACGGGGCTAACCGTTGATTTTCTCAAAAAGACTTTTGAGGCGCGCCAACCGGCCTCCATCCGCGTATGCGCTTTGTTACACAAGCCCTCGCGCACACGCGTCCAGGTACCCATCGACTACATGGGGTTTAGCGTGGAGGATCATTTCCTGGTAGGCTATGGCCTGGACTATGAGGAGCGCTACCGTAACCTACCCTTTATTGGAGTTTTAAACCTAGGCTAAGCCCAAACCTAGGCTAAGCCCTATGGCGAATATTCCAGAGGGCCGGGTAGGGGGGTTTAGGGGGGGGTCCTATTCAGCAGGAGGGGTAGGGGAGGGTATTGCAGAGGGGATAGGCGTCTCTGGTTGTGGCAGTTCCGAGGGGTTGAGGGGGGGGTTAAGGAGGGCATTTTGTACAGCGAGGCTGAGCTGTTGTAAGGCAGGCTCTAAGGCTTGGAGGGCCTGGACGGCGGAAGGGGTATTTCTATTGGGCGTTTGGGTTGCCAATTTAAGTTGTTGGACGGTTTCTCGGATAAACGACTCTGTTTCCAGGAGCCGTGTTCGAGCCACATAGAAAGAAGTCTCTGCGCGAAGGGCTTTGAGGGCGGAGAGTTGTTCTGTGGAGAGGCCTTTGAGGAGTTCTGCGCGGTGGAGGTGCTCTATTCCGCGTTTTTGGCTGGAGGGGTCTTCGGAGAGAATACGTGCTTTTATAAGGGATTCGAGGATGGAAAAGAGAGCCCGGTCAAGCTCTCGGATATCATTAAATTTTAAACTTTCGATATTTACAGGTTGAAAGCCTTCTAATAGCAGAGGGGCATAGGCCTCATCTTCGGTATTCCAAGGAGTAGAACCGAAGGGCAAATATTTTCCTTTATGAATAATCAGTGTATCCTCAACGACATGCAGACTAAAAGTTCGAGCGTTCTCGCGAGAGAGCAGATAAACCGTCAAGGCGGTTAGGCTGGCGATGATGAGAGTGACAAGCAGCCTGACAAAAAATCGGACAAGTTTCGTTCCAAAGGATACAGAGGGGGAGGACGGTGGATTGCTCATGAGTTTTTCGAATTGGGGTATAGAGTTGTATAGAAGGGTATTAGAGAGAGAGATAGCCTTAGGGGGTTTTTGTGTCTACAACCTTTAAGAGGTGGGGTCAAAGCGAACTGCTCCCACGGTACATTTTTGCTAAATCCATCATTGCGCACCAGCGGGTTTTGGAGATTGGGGCGGTGGCTTCAACGGAGGGGATGTCCGCATGTTTTTTGCTGATAAGGGGTGCTCGCAGTGTTGTTGCCTGTGACAGTATTGTTGAGGCGACGCAGCAGGCGCAAGCGAGGTTTGGTGCGCCGAACCTTGTGTTTCGCCCCATGGTATTTGATGGATTGGCAGAGGGGAGTTTTGATTTAATAGCCATGACGGATTTGGCTCCTTTTATCAAAGCTCCGACTTTGTTTGATAGGATTCTGCGTTTGCTGACGCCTCAAGGCTATGTATTGGGGGCTTTGCGGAATGCCGCAGGTTTGGCGCTTTCGCAGGTAATGGAGGCCGATGCAGAAGAGCCCCCTCCTTCCTATGGGCAATTGTTGGATTTGCTGATGCCGCGGTTTTCGTCTATCCAAATGGCAACGCAGGCGCCTGTATTAGGCTATCAGTTGGCATTTGAGGAAGGGGATGGGCTGAGGATAGAGAGCTCTCTGGCAAGTGCAGGAGAGGCTGCTTATTATATCGTCATAGCCGGCAAGGAGCCGCGTACGGGATTAGGTCCGTTATGGGTGCAGTTGCCGCCGGAGCCATTGGCTTTTAATGGCGCCAAGCTTGAGGAGGCCACTTTACGTGCACGCAACTGGCAGTCTCGTTTTGATGCACAGAAGGAGGCATTTGAGAAAGCCCGAGTCCAGCTTGAAGTGTTGGAGCAAGAGAGTCAGCACAAGGCGAGGCAATTGAGTGAGGCGAACGAAGCTTTGGCGCGCCTTCAAATTCAGGTTGAGACACCTGCTGTGGATGTTTCTGCAAACCTTGAGCTGGCTGAAAAAATTTCAAAGTTAAGTGCAGACTTAGCGGTTGCAGAAGGGCATGCAAGCGAAGCTGAGGCGCGTATCTCTGCGATGTCCGTGGAAATACAGCGCCAAGTGCAAGCACTCGGAGAAGCGACAACGGATGGGTTGGCGGCCAAAGAAAGCATTCGCATAGAGCGTGTGAAACGAGAGGAAGCAGAAGCGAGGACGAAGGAGCTGATGGAGTGCATGGTTGAGCTTCAAGAGCGAGCAGCCCAATCTCAGCCACTCGTTCCTGTTGATGTTGAGAAAGCGAAGCATGAGGCAGAGGAGGTGAAGCATGAGGTTGAGGAGGCGAGGAAGGGGGTTGAAGAGGCGAGGAAGGAAGCTGAAAAAGCGAAGAAGGAGACGGAGTTTCAGAAGTCGTCTGTGAAAGCCTTACGACGTGAGTTGGAGGCCTTGCGAGAAAAGCATGCGCATGCGGTGACTGTGCAAAACGAAGCTTTATCCAAAGCAGCCGACAAAGAGTCCTTGCTGTTGAAACTGCAAGAGCAAGAGCGTGCCGTGCTGATGTTGCAATCCGACCTATGTGCCATGCGAGAAGAGCGGGATGCCTTAAAGCGGGGCAAAGACATTTCGAAGCAACCCTCCAAAGAAGTTTTGAGTGAGCCTCAAGAAGTTTTGGGTGAATCCCCAAAGGTTGTTGAAGTGGCAAATGTTGAGGAGCTGCAGAGGCTGAACAATCGAATTGAAGAACTTGAGAGCAGGCTCAGCCAACAAAACGATGATGTGGAGGCGATGCGAGAGGACTTGGCATTGAGGAGCCACTCTGTGGATCGTTCCAAGAACCGAATTAAGGAGCTTGAAAGCATGTTGGCCAATGCTCAGGCGCAAAGCAAGGAAGACCATGCTTTGCTGGGAGCAGAATATGACAAACTGCAGCAGGACAACACGACTTTGCGTTCCATGTTGGAGTCCCTGCGTGCAAAGTTTGAAGTGCAAAAGAATGAAGAGACAAGTGCGGATATGCGTACGGCGGAGAAGATGTTGGTTGCGTTGCGCAAGCGTTATGCGGATCAGGAGCAGGTTTTGGTGCAGACGCGTGGAACTTTGGAGCGCACAGAGGGCGAGCTTGCGGCTGTACACAAGCAACTGAAGCAGATTTCGAAGGATCGGGAGGGTATGGGTGGGGCGAAGTTGGTGGAGCAGAAAATGGCAGGCAGTGCTGAAAACTTCGAAGAGGTTTCCGAGATAGAGATAGACGAATTCGACATAGAAGAAATAGATGAAATTGAGCCAGAAAAAGAGAAGTGACGCTCTCCTATAGCCGCAGGAAATATGGAAGCGCTATAACATCATGCGGAAGAAGGGAGGCGTTAGAGGCGAGGGGAGGAAGGGGTGAGGTTAAGTTTCTTGGCTGGTTTCGTTAGGTGGGGGCATATGGCTTATGCTGAGGGTGTCTTCAGGGCTTGTAGGCAGGCGGATGATGAAGGTAGAGCCTTTCTCAGGGGGTTTGCTTTGGAAGGCGATGTTGCCCCCGTGGTTTTTGATAATTCGCTGACTGATGGCAAGGCCGAGGCCTGTTCCTTTTTCTTTGGTTGTGAAGAAAGGGACGAAGAGATGTTTTTGTTGTTCCAGGGGGATGCCGGGGCCATCATCGGCCACGTGGATTTCAATGTGGTTTGGCGTTCGAAATTCTGCAAGCTGCTCAGGAAGCAAAGTTTTGATGCACACATTTCCAGCTTGGTTTCCCAAGGCTTGGCTTGTGTTGAGCAGCAAATTGAGCAGCACTTGGCGCAACTGTTCGGCGTCCCCATTTATTTTGGGAAGGTTGTCGGACAGCTCCAAGTGGATATGGATGTTTTTAGGCATTTTGCTTTCAAGCAATTGCAGTGTTCGGACAATAATTTGGTTGATGTCGATGGGGCCGAAGTTTTGTTTGAGAGGACGTGAATAGTCCAAAAATGCCGTTAACACGCCATTGAGGCGATTGACTTCTTCGACAATAACATCCAACAGCTCGCGGTTTTCTTCGGAGAATTGCTTGTTGTCGAGGCATTGAACGGCGCCTTTAATTGCCCCCAGAGGGTTTCGAATTTCGTGAGCCAAGCCTGCCGCCATTTCTCCCAGGGTTGCGAGCCGATCGCGTTCTCGCATTCGTTCATAGAGTTTGGAATTTTCAAGGGCGGTGCTGAGCAATTCCCCCAAAGAAAGAATCAGTGCAATTTCGTCTGAAGCAAAGGCTTCGGCAACACGTTCATCCCAGAGGTTGAGCAAGCCCAAGACGCGATCGTTTCCAAAGAGTGGAACCGTAATCCCTGAACGCATGGCGTGCATGGCGGCTTGAATGTTTTGGGTACGCCGAAGTTCCTCGCGAACTTTTCGGCCTTTATAACTTTGGCGTCGAAGGTGGGAAATGCGTCTGTCAATCTCCTCAATCAGTTGAGCTTTCTCTGTTCGACTCAGAAGTGCGCGTGCAGCTTTTCCATCCACAAAAAAGACGGGGAGGGGGCCTCTATATCCAAGGAGGCGAAACCCAGGTCTGTCTTCTGCTAAAATATAAACAGAGGTATGCGTGACACGTTGGGTATCATTGAGGCCATCCAACAATGTATTGGTTAGATCGAAAATAGGGACAATGTTGAGAAGTCGCGCCTGAAGTTGTTGCAGTGCTTGGATGAAGTCGTGGCGAGTTCTATAGAAGAAAGCGAGCCCCCATGGGTTCGTCCGCAACCAGGGAGGCTCGAATAAAATGAGAAAAACAAAAGCTGCGACTGTGGCATTGAAAAGAAAAGAAGGGAGGTGCTCCAGTTTCACCCACCAGGCTGTGAGCGCAGCAAAAACCAATGCAAGCCCGAAAGCGATGAGAGAGAGGGAGACAATTTTTCCCAGCTGTTCGTGCAAATCCATCAAACGCAGCTGCAAAACTGCCTGGGCCAACAAAAACAGATAGAGCGTTGTGACGATGGAGCCCAATTGAAACCAGGATGGATCAAGGAGGAGCTCTATGACGCCGAAAAAGATGCTGGCACACAGTCCCCATGCCAGATAGCTCAGCCTCAACTGGTCGACTCTGGAAGTGCTTTGTCGGATGCGGTTGAAGATCATCGCAGCGCAAGCAGCCAGTGCGGCGATGAGCCATAGAAACAAACCTGTTTTTGCAGCAGATATATGCACCAATGGTGTTGTGCCGATGGCCAATCCAAAAACAGGGGACACCAAAGCGATGCGTCGGCTTGATTTGAAGATTCTCGGGTGGATGTTGAGAAATTCCAAGAAAAAACTGAAGACAGTTGTGGGCAAAATGCCGGCGAAAATGCAATAAGCCCGCAATGCAATGTATGATGGGAGAGAGGCTTCTGCGAAGAAAGAGGTGGAGAAGCGTGAGAGATAGAAGAGGCTTATTGAGAATGCCAAAAGGGCATAGAGTGTGGAGGTCCTTGAGCGTGAAGATTGCAGCAGCATGGAGGTGCCCAAAGCACAGCCGATGATGGCAACGAGGAGTTCTGTTTGAGATTGAAGGGTCATGGGACGCAAACTGAGATTAGCTTTTTTTTGGACGGGTGGGCTGTTGAGTGTTTTATTGGGTATGGCAGACTGCAGCACCTCCAACCATAAACCACGAGAGAAGCCCAATAAGGCTTCATTATGGCTTTCTCCTGAAGTGAAAGCCACAGATACACCGCCTGTGCCTGAGCCATTGGAGTACAATTGCAGCCATTCCTGTTGGAACGAGGCCGATTTTGTACGCTATCCCTTTGCAGAGCGCGTCATGGCGGCGAATGCAACGTTGGCAGGGCCCCAAAATTGGGAGTTAGGGGAGATGCCCGGTTTGGCATTGGGCCCGGGGAGCAAGAATGTATTGGCTTTTCGTTATTTACAGGGGCTTCAAGCGCTTGCCAGGGGAGAGAATGCGGATGCTTGGGCTTTGTTTTCGGAGCTTGCCGTCAGCTATACAGAGATGAGCCCTCATGCCTGGTACCGCGCGGGGGTGGCTGCGGCGCGCATGAAGCAGTGGGAGGATGCCGTGCAAGCCCTGTCTCAGCCAGAGGCCTCCTTCCGGCTATATGCAGATGCGCGGTTTTTATTGGCCAAGGCCTATGCCCAGCAGGGTTTGTTGAAGGAAGCCATCCAAACCTTGGAGCCTTTGGCTCAAAAACCCGCAGGACTCTATGGGAGGGATTTGGGGGCGGAGGCGCTTTGGCAGCTGCATCAACTGGCCAAAGCCACGCGGAACAAAACTCTGGCCCAACAAGCATTGCTGAGATTGTGGAGCGAGCATCCTTTGCATGCCTTTACGGCGAAGGCCCGTGTCGGTTTGAATATGAAACAGTTGCCTTTGAAGGCGCGGGTGGTGAGGGCAGAAACTTTGCTGAGGCTTCACCGCAACGAAGAAGCTTTGCGACTTCTTGAAAAGGCCGAAGCAGAGTTGAAGCTTCCTGGCCCCTTGGCTTGCCAGGCCACCTATGTCAAAGGGCGTGCGCTCCGGAAGATGCGCAAGCACAAGGCTGCCATAGAGGTATTTGCCTCGTTGCTCCAAGAGTGCAAGGATTCTGAGTTGCAACACCTGGGGCTGTTTAATCTCATTTATTCACAGTCCATCGTGGACACGGAAAACGTTTCAAGCACGGTGGAGCGTTTTGTCCAACAGTTTGGGACTTCCAGTTTGGCCGATGATGTTTTGCTTTCTCAAGCGCGGTTGTGGATGCAGCAGGGAAATTTTGAGAAGGCCATGCATGTTTTGGATGAGATTATTCAAAACCATTCCAGCGGTGACATGGCCATGGACGCTTTGTTTCTCCGCTTTTGGTATTCGCGCAAGCAAGCCCATTTGCAAGCAGCATGGGAGAGGCTAGAGGAGTTGGAGAGGGGGGCGAGGGAGAGGAACCTCGCCGAGGATTTATGGCGGGCATTGTTTTGGCGGGGGCAATTGGCTTTGGAGATGGGGGAGGCTGAGCTTAGCAAAGCTGCCTGGGAGCAGTTGCTTGCGGAAGGGCCTTTGTCGTTTTATGCGGAGCGTGTACGTCGCCGCCAAGGAGAATGGGAGAGCCACTACCCCCGAGAGCCATTCTCCGCTGAATATGCTTTTTCCCAGAGCCGCCTTCAAAAGTTTCCCGCTTGGGCCTCCGCCTTAGAGTTTTGGAAAATGGGATTATGGTCCGAAGTAGCGCCCGAATTGTTTTCCATTGCAAGGGCTGAGTTGGATGAGGATGGCCTTTTGTTGGTGGTAGAATTGCTGCTTCAAGCCAATGCGCAAGAGCTTGCGTTTGCTGTATTGAAGCCCATGTGGGGCCAAGGCTTTCATCCCCATTCACGCTTGCCCCGCCGTTATTGGGCGCTCGCCTACCCTTTGGCGTTTAGGGAAGAGGTGGAACAAGCGACAAAGGATGCGCGCTTGCCAAACCCCAACCTTATACAGGCCGTTATGCGGGAAGAGAGTGCGTGCAACCCTCAGGCCTTGTCTTGGGCTGGAGCCAGGGGTTTGTTGCAATTGATGCCTCGTACAGCACATGCCGTCGCTCAAAAACAAGGGATCAAAAAACTCTCCTTGAGCAAACTGATGCAACCGGAACTTAACTTGAAGTTGGGAGCGGCCTATTTGGCAGAATTGTTAGAGAGTTTTGAGCAGGAGCCTGTCTATGCCATTGCCGCCTACAATGCAGGTCCGGGCGCTGTTTCGCGTTGGCAAAGCCGATATAAGGCCGACATACTCGAAGAGTGGATAGAAGACGTCCCCATCGACGAAACCCGAAATTATATTAAACGTGTCTTATCCACTTTTGCCGCCTACCAATGGCTCTATCCAAGCTTCCAACTACCTGAAAACATTATTTCAGCAGGATTATGAAGGGGTTTTAGCCCCCTTTATATTTTCCCAAAGGCAAACATTTTAAAGTGAAAGCCATAGGTATTGGCCCAGGAGAAAAACAGGGGGGGATATTGATTTTTAAGGCTGGAGTGGATTTTTTAGCAAAAATATTTATTTTATCGCTCAAAGGATATACAAAACATAAAACCCAACGATAGAAGCACCCTATGAACATAACGTTGCCAGGTTACCATATTGTTTTTGTTGAAAGTCCTCCTCTAAAACCGAAGAAAGAGACGTCGTTTTCTTGGGTATTGCGCTTATCCGCCGAGGCGTTTCCCTCCAAAGACTCACTGCGCTCGCAGGCCTTTGCGCCTTTGTCTCAACCTTTGCAGAGTGAAGCGACGGAAGCTTCCTTGCAGGGTCAGAATGAGGCAATGAAACCTCCCCCTTTGACGGATGTTTCTCACTTTAACCCTCCTTTCCGCCTAAGTCCGAAGCCCAAGCCCCGGTGCCAACGTATGGCCCCGGAATTTGTGTCCCAAGCGCATGAATATTCAGGGTCTCTTTTGGGGGAAGTCCGTTGTTTCCATGGAATAACCTTGGGGGAGTTAGCGGATGCGACACGTGTCGCGCAGCACCATTTGCAAAACATTGAGTGCGAGCAATATGACAGGTTACCGGCAACGGTTTATTTACGTGGTTATTTAAAGAGCGTAGCCAGGGAGTTAGGCTTGGATGTGCAGTTGGTTTCCCAAAGCTATTTGGAGCGGATGCAACAGGCCAAAACTTGACTTTCGTTGCTGTTTTGCTATAGAACAGCCCCATGACGGAAGAAGAGAAGATTCGTGCCATGCGGCGTGCGCGCCATGTTGTTTCGGACATTGTCGCCTATAACCAGCAGAAGATTGTCAAAGGCATTGAGCAAGACAACCTGTTTGAGCACTTGCGCGACGAGCTGACGGAAGGGCGTGAGCACTATAAAAACAGCGTCTCCGCAGAAATTTATAAAAGCACCAACTATTTTGATAGGGCCATTGTGGACGTTATGGTGAAGCCCATGGGACGCGTCAAATCCAACATGTGGTGATGTCCACAGCTTCCCCCCCCCCTGTTATTGTGCAAGCTGCGGATGAAGGGCGGCGGCTGGATGCTTTTCTCGTCAAAGCTTTTCCTGAATACAGCCGTGCCCGTTTGCAGCGGTGGATTGCAGAAGGCCAAGTGAGGGTGGATGGCCTTTGGTTGTCGGCGGCCAAGCGCCTGCGTCCGGGGCAGCGTATTCAATTGCACATACCCCCGCCGCCGCCTATGGGTTTGTTGCCGGAGGCGCTGCCTTTTGAGCTTTTGTTTGAGGATGAGGATTTGTTGGTAGTGAACAAAGCGGCGGGGATGGTGGTGCACCCGGGGGCGGGAAACCCTCGGGGGACTTTGGCCAACGCTTTGTTGCAGCACGTGCAGGACGCGCCGCATTTGAGTGAGGCATTTCGTTTGGGGATTGTCCACCGTTTGGACAAGGAGACTTCGGGAGTCCTCCTGGTGGCGAAGAATGAGTCCACCCTGGCTTCCTTGCAGAGGGCGTTTGCAAACCGTGTGGTTAAAAAAACCTATTGGGCCTTGGCCTGGGGTTGTCCTCCTCGCGAGGGGAGTTTTCATACACTCTATGGGCGTAGCCCGCATAACAGGCTTAAGTTTACGGCTAGGCTAAAGAGGGGCAGGCAGGCCGTTACCCATTTCCGTGTATTACGTCAATACAGCAAGCTTTGTCAGTTAGAGTTAGGCCTAGAGACAGGCCGTACGCACCAAATTCGCGTACACATGTCCGAGGCGGGTTTCCCTCTGCTGGGGGACAAACTCTATGGCGGCAGTCAAAAGAACAAGTCCCTGCACCTCCAACGCCAAGCCCTGCATGCATGGAAAATAGCGTTTGAGCACCCGCGTACAAAGCGCGCCCTATTGTTTGAAGCCCCCCTGCCTGAAGACTTGCGCACAGAGGCCGAAGCCTGGGAGGCGAGCGAAACCTCCCCGCTACCCTAGGGCCTATAACCCCCCCTAAAAAAGACACATGTCGTGCGAGGTTTTTCGGGTAACCAACACTTTGAGTGCGTTGAGTTTAGTGAACAGCTCTCATGGGGGTTTGCATGGGTTTATCCATTTGAGAAAGCGCCCTAGAATGGGAGGCAAAAGCAAAGCTGGAGAAGAAATTCCATAGCCTCAAGAAGAGAAGCGATGGTGAAGCAGCAGCGTTGTGGATGAAGTCGCGTGAATGAATTCGGCGACGAAAAAAAAGAAAGGCGAGGAGAAGAGGCGGCAGAGGAGTGAAGGTTGAACTTGGTGGCGAGAAAGGAGAAGGGCGGTGAGGAGAAGCGGTGTGGTGTTGTTGAGTGTGTTGTTAGGAATGTTGCTGGGGGGGTGTGGAGGTTGTGAAAAAGAAAGGCCCGGAGGCGAAACAACCCCTCCCACGGATGACTCCCCTCAAGGGATGAAACTTATATACACGCTTCCCAAAGAATATGCAGAAAAGCTTGAGAGAGCGCGTGCCGGAGAAACCGTAGACTTTTATGGGAATGGTTCTGCTTATAAACAATGGACGGATATAAACGGCGTGTTCCATTCAGAGAGCAATGGCCCGCCAGACCATCCCTATTATGGCACGTCCGAAAAACGGCCAGATGGCTCTGAAAAGAGCACCTTTTCTGAATATGGCGACGGCATTATTGACAAACAAGAGGAACTTGATTCTGAAAAACGAGTTCTGCTTTTTGACACCGACAGAGATGGCGTCTTTGACAAGCGCGTAACGTTGACGGCGGCTGATAACCCCGATTTTTTCCGAGTTGTTGAAGAAGAGAGAGCCCCCGATGGCAGCTGGAAAAAGTTTCGAGATGAGTTGATGCCCACACAAATTGAGCAATTGCCAGACGACGCAAAAAAAAAAGCAAACGACGACCCCATGAGCTCTGAAGGGAAGGAAGCTCTCTTTTTCGAAAATCCAGCTCAAGCATGGGAGGGTGCAGACGTCAAGCAAGCCGCAGTTGACTATGGTCCTTCCGCTGTGGTTCAAATCAACAGCATCACGTCCGGCAATGGTCGCTGCACGCAAGCAGAAATTCAAAAGATTACGACAGCGTTTGATAACATTTTCACAAAAAGCTTGAAATGCCTTGAAGCAACCAATCCCGAGATGGCAAAAAAAATCAACGACGCTCTCGGCTCAGGCACCCACGAAGTGAACGTCTATTGCGGATTTGAGGGTGACTGGTTTCCCCCGGATGCCAATGCCTATGCGAAATATATATTGTTTGGATGCACATCATTTTTTCCATGTGTCATCAAAATTAACAGAGGCTATCTGGACAACACACTAGAACGTGTCACCTATCCAGCGGATATCCATGCAGGCATTCTCCAACAAACCTTGCTGCATGAACTCCTTCACACGCTTGGTTTCGACAACTACAGTTGGAACCACGGAAAAGGAGAAGACAAAACCTACAGCTGCTCACGCTATTGCTCTGGTTGCGTGACGGGTTTTGGCGCCAACGAGGATTGCGTGCGTTGTGCAAGCACCCGCGAAGAAAAGATGAAGTGCGGGGTTAAATACAATGCTCCTTTCGGGTTGCCTACAACGCCGATCTTGCTGTGTGACATCCAAGACCACGGCACACCGAACAATGCACCCGTTTTCTGCAACCCAGCAACCAGCCGTATCGCGAAATTTTTCTATTGTGATGGCAAAACAAGCATTCCAGAATTGGACGAGTTGTGGAGCGGTTGGTATTGTTGCGACGTATGTCCTTGCGTGAGGAATTGTTTATCTGGAGGCAACGATCACGCAGTATCGTGCGTAGATTCATTCGGGAGATACATCCCTCTTCCTCCTGGACAACTAGCCCTTGATTGCGACAAACCCCCACCCTTCTGCCGCTAGTGGCGCAAAAACTCTGACCCATGAGCCCAGCTGAAGGCCTTCAATGACGAAATGGGGTGGTGCAAAAAACCGCCCACCCAACAAGCTGCCAAGCTTTCATAGGACGTTTAAACGCGGTGAACGAAGCAGGAGGTTATCCATGGGAAGGCGGAGTATTTTGCGTTTTAGGGTATTATTGCCGGCAATATTTTCTTTGTTAGCCTGCGTGAAGTCTCCTTTGTCGACAGTGGAGCTTTCTCCGGTGGATGAGGATGCCGCTGAGGCGTTGAAACAATGCCGGCAGGCAGCGGAAAGAGGAGACGCCCAAGCGCAATTCATGCTTGGGGAGAGATATGCCAAAGGCGAGGGGGTGGAGGAGAACAAAGCCGAAGCATTGAAGTGGACTCTAAAGGCAGCCCAGGGGGGGCATGTGGAGGCGCAATATGCGCTTGGGGACAGGTATTCTAACCGAGACGCGGGGGTTTTCCATGTCTTTGAGATGGACATTACCAAGGACCCGGCAGCAAGCTTGAAGTGGATTTTGAAAGCGGCCCAGGGAGGGCATGTGCAGGCGCAATATGAGCTTGCGCTGTGGCATTCCCATACCCACAACGGGTGGAAGGGGGACAAAGCGGAGGCGGCAAGGTGGATGAAGGCGGCGGCGGAGGGGGGGCATATGGGGGCGCAATACAAGCTCGGTTTTTGGTATGCCTGTGGCCGGATGTATTGGTCGTCGGCCTATACCTGCGGCAGCGCGGTGGAGATGGATGCTGCCCAAGCTGAAAAGTGGATGAGGAAAGCGGCGGAACAAGGGCATGCCGAGGCACAATTGTGGCTTGGACGGTGGCATTTGAATGGCGATGGGGTGGAGGAGGACGAAGTGGAGGCGTTGAAGTGGTTGGGTTTAGCAGTGGAGCAGGGGAACACGTCTGCACAGAGAATTCTTGGAGCCATAGAAGCGGCGAAACCACTCAAAGAGGCAGCCCTCAAAGGAGACGCCCAGGCGCAATACAAGCTTGGGCTGGCCTATTCCGAAGGCAGGGGGGGGAAGAGCGATGGGGTTGAGGCGGCCAAATGGATGAAAAAGGCAGCCCAGGGAGGGCACATAGAAGCGCAACATACGCTTGGTCAGTGGTATTTGAGTGACGACGAGGCGAAGGAGAATGCGGAGGGGTTGAAGTGGTTGAAGAAGGCGGCGAAGGGGGGGCATGCGAAGGCGCAAAAAGAGCTTCCGGAGTGGGAAAAGAAGCTCCAGCTCAGAAAGGCAGCCCAAAAGGGAGATGCGAAAGCGCAATACGCGCTGGGGCTCAGTTATTATGATGGCCATGGGCGCAACTGGAGCATATTGGCGAAGGCGTCCAAGTGGATGGTGAAGGCAGCCCAGCAGGGGCACGTGGAGGCGCAACAGGTGTTGTGGAAATGGTACCTCGGGAATTATGGCATGTACTGGAACTGGGATGGGGCTGGGTTGAAAGAGTGGATAAAGAAGGCGGCGCAAGCCGGGGACGCCCAGGCGCAAAACGAGCTTGGACGATTGTATTATGACAAACAAAGGTGGAACGACGAAGAAGGCCTTGCGCGAGACGAAGCGGAGGCTTTGAAGTGGCGGCAGAAGGCAGCCCAACAGAGGCACGCTGAGGCGCGGGAATTTCTTGGACACCTGGAAACGGCGAAGCAACTCAAAGAGGCAGCCCCCAAAGGGGATGTGGAAGCACAATTTGGGCTTGGGTACTGGTACCTCTATGACAGTCGCTACAATCTTGGGTTGAAGATAGACAGAGCAGAGGGGTTAAAGTGGTTGAAGGAGGCAGCCCGGAAGGGGCACCTGAAGGCGCAATATGAGCTTGGGTTTTGGTATTTTCACGACTTTGAGGCAGAGGCGGATTTGGCGGAGGCAGCCCAATGGATGAGGCTGGCGGCCGAGGGGGGGCATGTGGAAGCGCAATACATGCTTGGCCAATGGTATTTCCGTGGCATCCGCGTGGAGAAGGACGAAGCGGAGGGGGTGAAATGGTTGAAGAAGGCGCTGGAAGGTGGGCACAAGAGGGCGCAGGAATTTCTCGATGACATAGAAAAGGTGATGCAGCTGAAGGAGGCGGCCCAGAAGGGGGATGCGGCAGCACAATTTGAGCTTGGAGAGAATTGTTTGTGGGGCAAGGGCATTGCGAGGAACGAAGTGGAGGGGGTGAAGTGGATAAAAGGAGCGGCGGCAGGGGGCCATGTCCCAGCGCAATACGCCCTTGGGGAGTGGTATTTGGGTGGCTACCACGGACTGAAAAAAGATGAAGTGGAGGGGCTGAAGTGGTTGAGGAAGGCCGCCGAGGGGGGAAGTGCCGAGGCGCAATACTGGCTCGGAATACTCTGTTATGAAGGCCGCTGGTACGGCGTGCAGAAGGACGAGGCGGAAGGTGCGGAGTGGATGAGGAAGGCAGCCCAAGGGGGGCACGAGGAGGCGCAGTGGATTGTCCAAGACATAGAAGCGGTGAAGCGTTTCAAAGAGCTGGCTGAGAAGGGGGACGTGGAAGCACAGTTCAGGCTTGGGGAGAGATATTTCTATGGTCTCGGAACGAGAAGTGGAATTTATGGTCCTGCGCGGGACGAAGCGGAAGCCTTAAAGTGGATTTCAAAGGCCGCCGAGGGGGGACACAAGGAGGCGCAGAAGTTTCTCCAGAAGATGAAGGAGCGGAACGAACCTCATTAGGCCCCCCTCGTATTTTAATTTTTACGCAAAGCCGTCTTGGCAAGCAGGGCCGTCAGCAAAACGAAGGCCAACAATGCCCAGAGGGCCGAGGGCAAAGAGGTGACGCCGCTGGGGTGACTCAGCGTTTGCAAAATGCCTCCCCACTGCACCGGGAGGTTGAAGTGTTTGAGCCAAGCGCCGTCCTGGGGAATGTTGAGCAGCGCCACCACCACCCCCGCCATGGCGCCGCCGGCAATATAACCCGAAGCCAGAAAAGTGCCGGGCGAGGCGTCGGCATTGTTTTTGTCGCGACGCCATTTGTCGGAAGCCCAGCGCACGAGGCCGCCGACAAAAATAGGGGCAGTGGTGGAGATGGGCAAATAGACGCCGACGGCAAAAGGCAAACTCGGCACGCCGCAAAACTCCAGCATGAGGGCAATAAAAATGCCGATGAGCACCAAAGTCCACGGAAGTTGTTGGGTGAGGATGCCGTCAATAATAAGGGAGAAGAGGCGGGCTTTGGGCGCGTCATAGCGCACCAACTTCTGCCCGAGGTATTCATGAATACGCCCGCCAATGCCGGGGTCCACCACATATTCAATTTCGCCCGTTTCCGCGGCCAAATATTTCCCGTCCGGCAAGCCGGGGACTTTGCGCGCATAACCCACAGAGAGGGGGCGCTGCTGCGTTTCTCCAAGCCGGCCAAGCTCCCCCAGCACATAGGGCGTGTTGTCCAAACTGAGTTTGAAGGAAGCCAGGGTTTCAACAGGGGTGGTTTTGAAGCCGCGCAAACTGTGCTCGCCCAAAGACAAGCCCAACTCATTCCACAAGGCTTTTTCCAGAGGGGCGCGCAGGCTTTGGTTGTGGGGGTGAAGGGAGAAGGGGGTTTCATGCAGCACGACTTTTTGCGCACTCATTTCGCTGAGACGTTTGCCCGGGTGCTGCTCCGGAATACGTGCCGTCCCCCCCGCGTTGAGGGTAATCAGCACAAGCCCAATAAACAAAGCGCTGCTGACGACGCCCACCAAGAGGGCCAGTTGTTGACGACGTGGGGTACCGCCGACGAGAAAGGCCGTCTTCAAGTCCTGCGCCGTTGTCCCGCCGTTGGATGCGGCGATGCCGACAATGGCGGCTGCCGTCAAGGCCATGAAGCGGTCTTCGCTGGAAGTCCACCCCAGCAAAACGAAGAGGAAGCAAATGGCCAACAAGGTGGCCACCACCATGCCTGAAATGGGGTTGGAGGAGGAGCCGATTTCACCCGTAATCCGCGCGCTGACGGTGACGAAGAAAAAGCTGAAGACGAGCACCATGAGGGCCGAGAGGATATTCATGTGCAGGGGAGGGGAGAGGACAATGGCGAGAAGGAGGAGGAGGGAACCCACCACCACCCCAACCATGGGCAAGTCCCTCTCCGTCCTCAAGGGGACATGAGAAGTGGGCTTGCGCGACAAAGACAAACTGTGCATGCCGCGACGAAAAGCCCCCAACAAAGTGGGCACGGAGCGAAACAAACTCACCAGTCCCCCCATGGCCACGGCGCCCGCGCCGATGTAGAGGACAAAAGCGTTGCGCACCTGCGCCGGAGACATTTGGGCAATGGGCATGTCCAGGCCTGTACTGAGCTGTCCGAAGGCCGCAGGGGTGAGGCCCTGGGCGAAAAATTGGATGGCGGGAATGAGCACCAAATAGGACAAGACGCCGCCGGCGAAGGAGATGCCGGCGACTTTGGGGCCGATGATATAGCCTACGCCTAAAAGCTCCGGGCTAACTTCTATAGCGATAGAACCCCCGGCATAACCCTTTATGGCGGTGAGTTTATTGGAGAGGGGCTCCACAACGTGGCGGTACAAAGGCACTTCGACGACTTCGTGCCACAGGTGCAAGCCCGCATAGAGGAATTTATAGCAGGCCCCCACCAAAGCCCCCTTTACCACCGTTTTGGCGCCCTGCCCCCCCTCCTCTCCGGCAATCAGCACCTCCGCACAAGCCGTCCCCTCCGGGTAGGCGAGTTTCCCATGCTCCTGGACGATGAGGCCGTGGCGCAGGGGAATCATCATCAGCACACCCAGCAAGCCGCCCAAAGTGGCCACCAGCAAAGCGTGCAGCAAATCCATTTCATAGCCCATGAAGAGGAGGGCGGGCAGGGCTGCGGCGATGCCGAAAGCCAGGGATTCGCCGGCGGAGCCCGCGGTTTGGACGATGGTGTTTTCGAGGATGTTGGATTTTCCGAAGGTACGGAAGACGGCGATGGACAAGACGGCGATGGGAATGGAAGCCGAAACCGTCATCCCCACCTTAATGGCCAAATATACCGACGAGGCGGCGAAGAGAATGCCCAGGGCAGCGCCCAAAAGCAGCGCGCGTACACTCAACTCCCTGGGAGAAAGGGAAGCAGGGACAAAAGGGGCATAGGCAGGGGGAGGAGCAGGGTTTTTAGGCATACCTATAGGGTGGTGGTATTCCCCATTATCGCCCACTTCGCCCCAGCAGAACAGAAAACGCCTAAGCCCCAAGGCGATTCTTTGTGTGGCGTCCCCAAAATCCACAGATGGAAAAGATGATTTGGGACCCACAGTAGCCATTGCGGCGGGTGAGGAGCACGTCTGCGCCGTTCAGTCGGACAGCACGCTGCGTTGTTGGGGAACGAATTACAATGGACAGACGGATGTTCCCGTGGACCTGAGTGCGGCGGTGGAAATTGAACTGTTTTACAAACACAAATCATAAGTCAAAGCTTGTACAAAGCGAAAAAGGCCTTGTTGAGAGCTCCAAAAGTTTGCTGTGAGTATTGGTGAAACCTTTTGTTTTCAGCGCACTTGCTTTGGTTTGCCTTTGTGACCTGAAATGCATATGGTCAACGGGTGCTTTCAATGAAGACATGCATTGAAGGCATGTGGTTGAACCTATTTTCAAGGGAGAGTGGATGATGGCGACACAAAAGGTAAGGGTGGTTTTCCCAAAAAATGTCTATGCCTTTTTGGCATTGGTGAAGAGGGTGATTGAGAAACACAGGACAGAGGGCGGCAATTCGCCCTTATCCATATTGCTTGAGAAGTGGGAGGCCATAGAAGCCAAGCAAGAGCGTTGTGTTCATGTGCAACAGCGTGCAGAGGCTTTGCGGCGGGAGGTGGAGCAGCTGATGGAAGAGAAGCGGCAGCTGATGGATGAGTTGATGAAGTTTATGCGTGCTGCAAGGGATATTTTGTTAGGCATACATTCAGAAAGTCCGAGAAATTTAGGGGAGTGGGGGTTTGAAGTGAACAATGCCGTCAGCAAAGCGGCAAAGAAAGACGCAAACCTGCCCACAGAGACGAGCTGAAACCCCAAGAATGAGCTCAACAAAGCTCCGGTTATTCTCAAAAAGAGCCTTGTCCATTTTGACAAGGCTTTTTTCATGCCCAACCTGACCCTTGTCAGCCTCAACAAGGCTCAAGTTGAGGCTGACGAGACTCAAGTTGAGGCTGACGAGGCTCTGGTTGAGGCTGACGAGGCTTAAGTTGAGGCTGACGAGGCTCAAGTTGAGGCTGACGAGGCTTAAGTTGAGGCTGACGAGGCTTAAGTTGAGGCTGACGAGGCTTAAGTTGAGGCTGACGAGGCTCTGGTTGAGGCTGACGAGGCTTAAGTTGAGGCTGACGAAGCTTAAGTTGAGGCTGAC
>Ga0123356_10001561_pt1 | contig 25219 bp, 13 predicted proteins | sample TergutEmb28metaG_2_FD_92546 | JGI IMG/M metagenome (GOLD analysis project Ga0123356, IMG submission 92546) | Embiratermes neotenicus P3 segment gut microbial communities from Petit-Saut dam, French Guiana - Emb289 P3 | ecosystem: Host-associated > Arthropoda: Insects > Digestive system > Gut ...
GGTTCTGGTTCATCGAACGGGTCGGGTTCTGATTCCAGTACTACCGCCTGCAACGGTACCGATCCAGAGTCATCCTCGGCGTGAGTCAACCAGACCTTGCCGGGGAAGTAGACCAGCCCAGCCACAAGGCTGGTCAACAACAGCAGTCGCCCCAGTTTCCTCACTGAGCTTTCACTTTCTCTCGGCCAGCCGAACTGCCGGTGGCAACGCCAGCAGGGTCGGTGCTAATGGTTTCAGTGCCGGCTTCCGCCTGAGTCTGGGCGATCCAAGCCGCGACGTGCTCGGCATCACGGCGTCGGCGCCGGCGAAGAAGCAACGTGCCTCCGCCTCCGCCGATCACCAGGATCGCCAACACCAGCCACGGCATTGCCCAAACGAAGGCGTCACGCTCTACCACCGGCAGCGGTCCAGGATCAGGGGCATCCCCATCTACCGCTGACCGCAAAAGCAACTTGGGTTTGACGAAGCCAACTTGGGGCACCTTGGCTAGATCGTAGGTGACCGTCCGGGAGCTTCCGGGCAGCATCTCTTGAAGTTCGACTTCCATCGTTTGGCCGATGGCGATGCCGGACCAGGTGCTGCCGGTCAGGGTCACGGTGCCAGACAGGGCCACGTTTCCGCTGTTGCTAAGCACAGCATTGACTCGTACCGCGCCACTGGTGGGGAGAAGGCCACCAGTGTGAGTGGCTGAGAAACTACTGAGAGTGAGTGCAGGCTGCAATTCGCCGGCCACCCGAACATACATCCTGGTTGCCACCCGCCGCTCGACAGCTATCTCGCCTTCGCCCACCACCGAGGCCGAGGCCACGATGCCGCCGGCATGGTCACCGGGCGTGGCGTCGGCCGGAACGTCTAACTGGAAGCCAATAACCTGGGCTTCCGCCGGTTTTAGTTCAAGGGCTACTTCCGTTTCGCCACCTGCAAAAGTGACCCATGAGCCCGCATCTGTCGACTGCGCCTTCGATTCGATCAAAGCAAAGGCGCCGTCTTCGGCGTTGAAGGCGTCTGCCGCCAGTACGGTTACCGTTATTGGCGTCGACCCGGGGTTAGAGACTCTGACGAAGTCTGAGACTGTCTGGCCCGGCTCGATTTGGTAGCTAAAGCGGCTGCGATTGTCTAGGCCGTTTTTGTCGGCCGGAGCAATGGAGATGCCGATGGTCTCGCCCTCGGCCTGAGCGCTGGTGGACGCTAACATCCCTGAGCCGGTGAATACCAGGCTAATGACCGTCGCGGCAAATAGGTTTCGGACGATTCGGCCAGCCATTTCCTTTTTCATTTGGATTCCTCTTCAATACGGGCGCATCGTAGGTCGGAAGGTGGCTGTCTGTGTCCGAGGCTGGATTCCGCCTCGGACACAGACAGCCTATTTACCACGTCGGACTTGCGGTCATTCGGCATAAGCCCTTTCCAGAAGTCCGGCTCTTGGTTCTTTTTTGATAACTAGGCCTCTTGACTCACTTGGAGACCAACGTCAACGTGAGGACCGAGGTATAGGTTCCAGGGACTGCACCCAGCGGAGCCAGGAATGACAGGTCGGCGTCGAAGTCCGCCTTGTTGTTGTGGTTGCCCGCCAGCAACTCGGCAAAGAGAGACGAGTAGACCGCCACACCTGCCGGCTGTGCGGCACCGAGTGTCGGAACGCCGGGGCCGGTGTTGGTCAGTAGTTTGGGAGCCAGGCCCAACGATGAATTGGCGATGGTATCTGTGCCACCGCTCAGGGTGAACGTGTCCACCGCAGTGTTCAGATCCCAACCCGGCTTGGAGATCAGTCGTTCGTCAATAACGCTAAATGGGCCAAGCTCACCAGTGGACAGCGAACGTCCAGATGCGTCGAGCGTTGGATTCCCAATCAGCGCAGGAGTGGAGTTGTCTGGTGCGATCAGCTTCAGCTCGCCGTCGGTTGAACGGGTGACTTCAGCCTCGAGGTCGCGCATGCCTTCCATGTCGGCTGATGCAATCACGATTCCGCCAGCCCAGCCGATGATGTCTCCAGTGGCGGCATCAACTACGGCAATCTTGTGCTCACCAGCCGGCAGACCGGCCACACTGACCGTGGCCTCGCCACCTGTGACCGTCCGCTGTCCTAGCAGCATCGGGTCGGAGTAACCGAAGACGTTCACCACTTTGCCGTTATTGGAGGCGTCCATGGTGATGCGGGCATTCTTCCCTTCCAGGGTGACAGTGATGCCGCCCATATTGGCCGGGGTCAGTTCCGACTCATCCGGTCCGGTAATGGCGTTGACCTGAACCGTCACGGGCGCCGATGTCGAGCCCTCGTAAGCCGAGTCACCCGCGAAAACTGCGGTGATCGAGTGGCTGCCAGCCGCCAGGGAAGTGGTGGTCAGCTTGGCCTGTCCCCCAGCCGAAGCCGCGATACCAAGCGAAGTGTCACCATCCTTGAACTGGACGTTACCGGTGGCAGCACTGGGAGTGACCGTGGCGGTCAACTCCACCGCCGCGCCCAGGCTGACCGACGTAGCAGACGCGCTGAGCGCGGTGCTGGTGGCCTGCTTGGTGGTCGGGGTGGCGAACTTCCAGTCCCCGGTGCCGGCATCGACGTTGATGGTGGTGAAGAAAGCTGTAACCACGTACAAGCCGTTGGTGTGCAGGTAGGCGACACCCAAGCTGTAGGTACCGCCGGCAGCCTTGACGGCCGGTCCAGATCCATACAGGACTTTGTCCGGTGTCACAAACGGCAACATGGCACCCTTAGTACCGCCGCCCTGAAAAGCCCACTTGTCGCCCCAGGCGAGCCAGTCGTTGCGGTTGAACTCCTTGCCCGGCTCCGAAATGAAGTTGATGAACTCCTCTGAGCCTTCCACATAAGGCAGCCGCACGGTTTCGTAGTCAGTCGGGGTTTCGGGGCAGGGAATCGCCGCCAGGTGCGCCATTCTCCAGTCATCCCATTCCATTTGGGTTCCCGGAGGGTATTGAATGTTGTCAAGGCCGTCAACTAGATACACCGGAGCGTAAGAAGTGGTGGGGAATTCGGTAGGTTCGTCGGCAGCGTATGCCACGCCTGCTGGGACCATCAATCCGGCTGCGACAGCGATTGCCGCCAACTTTCGGTAATTGTTCTTTTTCATAGTGCTTTCCTTTTCTACGTCAGGTGGTTGCTAGATGGTCGTGTAGGCGCGAATCGGCGTTGCATCGGCGACAGGCAAGAAACCAAACTGCCGCTTCACTGCACCTGCTGTGGTCGGGCCGGCGCTCATGTTGGTCAGGCTGGTTGGCCGGGTTGGGTCAACCAAGCCCCACAGGGCGGCGTCATATTTGGCATCGCCCGGATTGACCCGGGCGTATTCGACAATTAGGTAGGTGTCCCGGCCAAACTGGCTGGAGTAGAAGGCGCTGGCCGGAACTAACGACGATCCACTGCCAGTGAATGGCGCTTGACCGTTCGGGCTGCCCAGCTTGACAAGCCCTGAAGCTGGAATGGTGTTGACACCGGAAGCGCCATTGGCTTGAGCAATCCAGCTGCCGGCGGAGAAGGGAACAATATGTCCCACTGTGGTGAGCACTGAAGCGTCGTTCTCCGCCAGAGTGTTGGCGTGGCTGTCTACCGTGGTACCTAGTGCGGTTACTCCAATGGCCGAGAGGAAGAAGTCCCGCGTACCTGAACCGCTCTGCGGAATCAATGGCTGTACGGTGACCCCATTGATGGTGACCGGGCTGTTGGATTCGTAGATCTGCTTCAACTGAGCCGTGGTCAGCGAAGCCAGCTCCGTTCCAGAGCCGTAGTAGGCGTAGGACACGGCGTCTCGCCCGAAGGGCACGTAGAGCAGCTTGCCGTCAGAAGAGGCCTGGCCGCCTGGGCCGGAGGATGAGCGCGCAATGTCGACCTGACCTGTAATTGTCTTACCTTGCCAAGGCGCACCGGTGATCGAGGCGATCAAGGCATTGCGCCCATTGCCGGAACCGGCTGGGCGGACAAAAAACGGGCCGTTCGGCTTGGTTTGGATGGTGGCTGAGCCGAAGGCATCGAAATTGCCCAACGTGGCGCCACCAGCAGCCGTGGCCCTGAACGCGGCGCCGCCAATGTCGGTGCCGTTTGTGAGCGCGTTGACCGAATCCTGGAGGGTATCCGACCCGACCAGAACATAGGAGTTTGAAACCGGTTCGGCATTGGCAATGCCCGCGATCCCAAACAATGATAGTGCTAGTCCTGCGGTTAGGCCCAGAACTAGCGGTTTAGTAGACTTCATCAGTTGACCCTTTCTGTCAATGACGTCCAGATGGCCGCATTGTGCGGCCATCCCGCAGGCATAGACGCGACAACGTCTTTGGCCTGAGGTCTTTGGGTGTCGGTCTCGCGTGTCACGGCGACCGCCTGATACGCGAGACCAAGGGCAGGGAGAAACCTGCCAGGAGACCAACCGCGCCTGCTGCCGGCACCGCCGCGCGCAACGCCCCGACTCCGGGGTCGGCCGGCGTCTCTCCACCTCGCAAGGCCGCCGCTGCTGCGCCGCTGGCATTTGGATTGGACGAGTCCAACTCTGATTCCCCCAGTGTTGAAGCTGCGTCGTTGTCAAGGCTCGAGTCCGCCATTGGCTGGAACGGATCGGTTGGTGTTGAGGTCGGAGCGGGTGTTGGAGTCGGGGTGGGACCACCCGGCGGCCCATTCTTGATGAGTTGGGCGGCCGCTTTGGCCTGCTTTTGCCAATCGGCAGGAATGGGCGCATATCCAGGAGGTAGTTGACCGTCTAAGTCACCCGGTTGCTGGCCGTTGGTGGCGGCATAGTCAATGAAGGCTGCATAATCTGCGCGGACAGCGGCGTCTCCCATTTCCGGATTGGCTGCCGCATAGACCGGAACCGCCAGTGGATAGGCACCTTTGGCCGCTTTGGCCGCCTCCGATCTTGAGTCAAAACCAACCACTTGCATCTGATTCGGGTCCTGAGTCATGGCCGAGGCTGCAGCCAACAGCGTGTCGGTTGTGGGGGTGACGAAGGCACCGGCGGGATTCAGCAACGACGCCTGCACTACCTGATACCGAGCAGCAGCTGAGGTACTCGTCAGACCCATGGATTTCTGTAGCCCGACCCGAGCCCGGGCGGCGCGGTTGTACTTTGGCGGAGTAGATAGGGGGTCGAAGCCGCCCAAGGTAAGCGGATCGCCGCGCAACACCAGATACCCACTCTGGTCCAAACTCGAGCTAAAGGGACGCCAGGTTATTTGGTTGACCACATCGGCGTAGTCGTAAACTGCCGAACCTTCGAACTCGACCGGGTCGGCCTTGGGAAAGTCTTCAGCCGGCATCGTCAGCGCCTCGCCGGTGGCGTTGCAAGCCGAAGCCGTGCAGTAGTAGGGGTTGACCTTCATGCCCCAGGGATCTGGTTTACCAGCCAGAAAAGCCGTCGCGTCGGCGTCCGCCAGGATGTATTGCCAGACCAGCCGAGCAGTATCGGAACGTCCCAGCGGCACCAAGACATCAGAAAGCCCAACACCTTCCAGCACCATATAGGCCCACTCTGGGTCGTTCACGGCCAGGAAGTCTGGATCAAAAGTCAGGTTCCAAGGATTGTCGCCCAGATGGCTCTTTTCGGCGCCGGTTGGCAAGGCCGAGCGGTAGGAGGCGGTCAGTAGCTTGGCCAGCAGTCGCGGGGTCAGTTTCAATGACTCAAAAGCGTGCCGTTCGCGGGCCACCACCTCGGGTGGCGCTTCATTGGCGCCGTGAGACCGGTCGATGGCGAAACCGATGGACACTCCGGTCAAGGCAATCGGAGCATAAGCCAGAGGATCGCTCTCCGCATCTGACAGCGCGCGGGCGGTGAGCGCCAGTGGGACGGTACTGGTGGATACTGCGGCTCGGACAGCGTCCGATTCTGGGCCGGTCAGCAGCGAGAACACCATTCCCTTGCCCGAGCTGCACATGGCTGGCTGCCATCGCCCCACAGCCTCCGAGGCCAGCTCGCTGCCAGAGAGCTGCCGCTCGGCCGCGCCTATGGCACAGCGCAGGCCCAGGGGCCTGAACTCCAGTTTGACCGCCAGGTGGTGTTTCCAGGTCTCCTGGAACAGGCCGGATCGGATTATTCCACTGCTGAACGGGTCGTCCTCAGCCCGCGGGATGATCACCAGCCAACACGAGGCACCTTTGACCGTCTGACCCGAGCCTGATACCGGCGCACCGCAACCGAGTCCTGGTGACTCCTGAGCGGTCTGGAGTTCAAAACTGACTGAGCCGGCGCCATCGGCCCCCGAACCGGCCCAAGACACTTCATTAGTGGTGTAGCGGGTGAAGAACTCATTGTTGTTGACGTCCACACCCGGAATCCGGACTCCGCCAACAACATCGGCGATGGTAACACCAGTGGCCGAGCGAAATGGGATCGATGTCAATGCCCCGAGCGGTCCACTGGCGGGAGCGGTGTAGGGCAGATCCTCTCTTGGAATTAGCGGCTCCTCGGCCCTGGACCGATTCCACCAGCGGCTGGCACCAGGCAGATTGAACCCGCCGTACTGGCAGGTGGTGCGGTCGGGGCGGGTCCCGTTGCTGCCTGGTTCATCCCCCCAGCACTGCGCCAGTTGTAGGAAGTTCTGGCCGCCTTCGTTGTTTGTCGGGACCCGCGATGGTTTGCCACCGGTCCAACTAACGGCGACGCCTTGGGCCATCAAGCCTGTGGTTTGGGAGATCGTTACTGCCAAATCGGGAAACGGAGCGTTGGCGAAATCTGGATCGTAGGCCTTCGCCGTGACGGTCTTGGCCGATGACGTTTCTACCGTCCAGGCCGAAGTCGCCCCCGCCGGCGGAGCCAGCCCTGCGATCACAAGCAGCGCTCCGATCAAGACCAAGGCCCGGGCCGGTTTCGATTTGGGTAGATGACGTTCAAGTGTTCGCACGATGACTCCCTTTCTTCAGGCGCCGCCACAGCAACGGTGGTGTTACCACGGCGGCGATCAGCAGCGCCGCCGAGGCTGCTATCAGCCGGTTGGCCGCGTCATTGGCCGAGGCCGGCAAAGTGAACGGTTGGGCCACCGCGCCGGCGCCAGAGCCGGCATTTGAACCTTCACTACCGGAAATCAGATTGCCGTACTCGTCGTAAACCGGAAGGCCCGCATCATTGGACAGGCCGGCGTCGCCGCCCCCGTCGCTATTCGATCCCGAACCGGCGCCACCGCCACCGCCATCGGCACCGGAATTGTTGCCCCCGCCGGCCTTGTCTCCGCCACTCGTGGCCGTATCCTGTTTGGCACCTCCGGTGCCGGTGGTGCACTGGGTCGGGCCAGCCTTGTCGCAGGCCGCGGGTTGGGGTGCGGTTAGGGCCAGCTGGTTTCGGGTCGGAGAGTCACCGGCTTTGAAGGTGGGGTTGTTGCAGCGGTTGATGTCGATACCGGTGTTGCCGGCGCCTGGGATTCGTTTGATCTGGTCCGACCCAGCCATCACCAGGTTCATCGGCAGTGGCGAGTAACCCAGGGTGTCGGCTTGCTGTTGGCCCTCACAGAGCATGTACCGGGCGAAAGCGCCCAGAGTCTTGCCCTTGTTGGTGTTGAAGATTCCGGCAACCTCGGTTGGCACTATCAGGTAGGAGTAGCTCGACAGCGGATAACTCCGCGCATCGGTGTTGTTGTAGACGTCGTCCAGGATCTGGGTCAGATAGTCGGGCGAGGATTTGTTGGTGTTGATCTTTGCCTTCATTAGAGCTACTGCCACCGACGACGCGGTCGGCTCGATGTAGTAGTTGGCCTTGTTGAGTACTTTGGCAACCGGGAAGCCGGCTTTCTTGGCGTAGGAGTATTCAACGTATGTGATCGCGCCTTCGCCGTAGCTCTGGGCCACGTAGCCAGCCACGCCGTCCGAGCCCTTTTGGGCTTTGGCGTTGCCGAAGCTCGGGAACTGTGAAGTCATCCCGCGCTTCCACAGTGACGGGTACTGTTTGGACATCCACAAGGTGAATTGGGCGCTGGTACCTGAGCCGTCAGATCGGATGACTGGGACAATCGTCCGGTCGGGCATGTTGAGCCCGGGGTTGTCGCTTTTGATGGCCGGATCGTTCCACTTGGTGATGGCTCCGGTGAAGATCTTGGTGATGGTCTCACCACCCAGCCGAAGATTCGTCACCCGTTGACCATTGATTTTGAGGTTGTACATGAAACTGGTGCCACCGGCGACCACTGGCATGTAGGCATAGCCGTACCGAGGTTTCTCTGGGGCCGAACCGTCCTCGGGTTTGGCTTGGAACGGGATCTCGGAGATGGCAAAGTCCACGGTGCCGTCGATGAAGTCGCGACGGCCGGCGCTCGAGCCAACTCCGGAGTAATTGACTGTCATGGCATAGTTCCTGGCGACGTTGCTGCGCCACTGGTCCAAGGCATTCTGCGACCAGGTCGAGCCGGTACCGGTAATCGGAAAGTAGGTCTCGGCTTGAGCTGGAGCCGAGGTGGCCGCCTCGGCTATGAGCACCAATGCGGCCGCCAGGGCAATCTGGGCCAAAACTCGCTGCGATTTCACGATGACTCCTCGGCTTCGGTGGGGGGCGGTTGGTTCTGATCGACGCCGCGGGCTGGAAGCCGGGCGGCGAATCGACGCCAGTCTCGGGTTGACGCTGCCGCGACGGCCCGGCGCTGTCGAGTCGACATTTCCCCAGCTGGCCGGCCGCCAAGGATTCGGGCTGCCGCGAAGAGCAGTAGTACCAGCAGCAGCAGCACTGCCGCGGTGCCGAAGCCGCGGGCAACCATGGTCGGTTCGGGTGACCGGACAAAATCGAAGACCTGTAAAGGCAGCGAGATCATCGGCCCGGAAAAAGGATTGGTGTTCATTGCAGCCGTCACGCCTGAAGTCAGGAGCACCGGACTGGTCTCGCCGATCCCACGGGCCGTGCCCAGGATGACCGCAGTGACCAGACCTGAGCGGGCGGTGGGAAGGACCACACTCCAGACCGTGTGCCAACGCGACGAACCCAGAGCGTAGGAGGCTTCACGCAGGTTGCCCGGCACCAGGCGCAAAACGACATCGGCCGATCGAACTATGATCGGCAGCATCATCACACTGATCGCTATCGCCGCCGCCAAGCCGGAGCGTTCGTGGGTGACGCCCTGGATCACCGCGGCGTAGACAAACAGACCCGCCACGATCGAGGGCAGCGCCGTCATGGCATCAGAAACCGTGCGCACGAATCTGGCGAACCGGCCACCGACCTCGTTCAGGAAAACAGCGGTGCCGATTCCCAGGGGAATCGTGATCACCAGTGCGATGGAGATTTGGATTAAGGTTCCAACCACGGCGTGGGCTATTCCGCCGGTAGTCAAAGGGTCCAATGGGCCGGCAAACTCCATCGTCTGAGTGAAGAAGTTGGCGTGAGCCAGCGCATTCACGCCCCGTGACAGCGTATAAATCACGATGAAACCTAAGGCGCCAAACAGCAGCACTCCAGTACTGGTGAACAACGCCGTGGCCAGCCGGTCCTCGACATCGTGCTTGGTGCCATCCTGCAAGATCAACATGGCGTAGAGGCCAAGGAAGGCCCCAAACGCCACCAACACCCAACCAAAGGTGCCGGAAAACGGCGCGAACCAGCCGAACAACAAGAATGCCAAGGCGCCGCCGCCGCCCAGGGCGCCATACAGATTGAACCGCTGTCCGGCGGTCGAGCCACGGACTTGGCGTCTGGGACCGACCGGGCCGTCAGCCTCCGGGCAGGTGGTCGGATCGGCCGGCAGCAGGGAATTACGGGCTATCTCAGTCATCGCTTTGGGCTCCTGACCGGGACCGGGCCACGACAGACGAGGCCACGAAGTTGATCACCAAGGTCAGCAAGAAGAGCACAAGACCAGCCGCCATCAGCGCCGAGAGTCCAAACTCGCTGGCCTCCCCATAGCGCAAAGCGATTAGGGCTGAGACCGAGTTGGTACCGCTCTTCAGCACCTGTGGGTTGATGGTGAAGATTGGTGAAATGATCATGTACACGGCGATGGTCTCGCCTAACGCCCGGCCCAATCCCAGCATCACGCCGCCAATCACGCCGCCCTTGCCGAATGGAAGCACGACAGATCGGATCATGCCCCAGCGGGTGGCGCCAAGGGCGTAAGCTCCCTCGCGTTCGCCAATTGGCGCCCTGGCGAAAGCCTCACGCATAATCGAGGTTTGAGTCGGTACCACCATGAAGCCGACGACAATTCCGGCGATAAAGGCAGAGGAGGTGAAGGCGCTGGCATCAGTGAAGGCGACTCCATCGGCATCAGTCACTGCGAAGATCGGGATCCAACCAAGCCAAGTTGAGATCCATCTGGCTACGGGGATGATTTCACTTTGGAGGAAGTACACCCCCCACAGGCCAAAGACAATGCTCGGCACCGCGGCCATCAGGTCCACCAAGGACACCAGTAGAGATCGGGGCCTGCCTTCGACTACCTCAGACAGCAGTAGGGCAGTCCCTAGGGACAGCGGAACGCTGACCGTCAGTGCAATACAGGCGATCGATACGGTGCCAAACAATATGGCGGCAACACCAAACGTCTGGGTTTCCGGCGACCAGGCTCGTTCAGTCAGGAATGACCAGCCCGACACTTGGACGGCGTCGCTGGCCCTAAGTGACAAGAACAGGCCGACAGCCAACATGATGGCCACGGTGATGCCACCGGCGCCAAAGGAGGCCTGGCGGAAAATCCTGTCCCCCAGTGATTGCTGGGCGACAAGCCGGCGCCGCGTTTGACCAGCGGGGTGATCGAGAACTGGCTCTCTGGTGGGAAGAAAAGACGGCGGTGGCTTACTGCCCGACTCGGAAGTATCCAAGTGATCCACACTTCCTCCCAAGAGGACCCCCCTCCCGTCAGCAGTTGCCTTCCTGCCTCATCAGACTCTTGTCGCCCACATACTTGCAGCCAAGGTGAAACAGCCGGTTACGACGGGCGAAACACAAAATGAACATTAGGAAAACAACACCCAAACCCCCTGGACGGGCTGCTTTACTCACTCCCTCGCGGCTGGCCGGCGATCGTTATGGTGTTCGACGGCGCCACTAGTCGCCAAGACCTAGGTAGGACTTGTCATTGTCAGTAGGGCACTATACTGAAAGTAAGACAAGAGGCCTGAGGTAGGAGATTCGGTGATATCGGCGACTGTGTCCAGCAAGGGACAAATTGTGATTCCGGCGCAGTTGCGGCGCAAACTGGGGCTGAAGCCTGGCGACACGGTGACATTTAGTGATTATGAAGAAGGCGCGGCCGTGATGCGGCGGCGGGAAAGCTGGGATGAGGCCTCGTCTCGGTTCAACTCTTGGATTGAACCAGGAACCGAACCCCTGGAAGATGTCCACGGCTTCTATGAAGCGCGCGCTCCGAGGCTGCCAAGGTGACCGCCACGGTGGACACCAACCTGCTGCTCAGGCTGGTGCTACGCGACATTCCCAAACAGTACGAAGCAGTCAGGGACCTTGTGACGGTGCCTGGGGCGCGTTTCCGAGTGACAGATATGGCGATCGCGGAGTTGGTTCATGCGCTGCTCCATCACTACGGCCTGTCACGCAGCCAAGTGGCACAGATAGTCCGAACCGTCCTGTGGGACAACGCCTTTGAAGCCAACAAAGCCATGCTTGACGCTGTGACCAGCGTGTTCGAAAAGCAGGGCGGTCTGTCCTTTATCGACTGCTATTTGGCGGAGGAAGCCCAAGTCACGGGTAACGCGCCGCTGTTGACGTTTGACAAAGCACTAGCCAAACAACACCAGGCAGCGCAGTTGGTGGCCGCCAAGTCTCCATGAGCCGAGCGGCCACAACGCAAGTTGATGCTTCTGGGCGATTTGTGAGCTAGGCCAGGTCGAACCGGTCGAGGTTCATCACTTTTGTCCAGGCGGCGACATAGTCCGCCACGAACTTTTCGCCGGCACCATCTGATGCATAGACCTCGGCGATGGCCCGCAACTCGGCGTTGGACCCAAAGACCAGGTCAACCCTGGACGCGGTCCAGGTCTCGGCACTGGCCCCATGTCCCTCGAAAACCTGCCGGTCAGGACCAACCGGCTGCCAAGTCGTACCCAGCTTCAGCAGGTTGACAAAGAAATCGTTGGACAGCACTCCCGGCCTGGACGTCAACACGCCAAGGCCAGAACCGTCGAAGGTAGCGCCGATGGCGCGCAGGCCGCCAACTAGCACCGCCATTTCCGGGGCGCTCAGGGTTAGCAGGTTGGCCTGGTCGATCAACAGGTATTCGGCCGGCGGCAGCTGGCCGGTGGCCAAGTAATTGCGAAAACCGTCGGATTTCGGCTCAAGCGCGGCGAAAGCGGCGGCATCGGTCATGTCTTGGCTGGCGTCAGTCCGGCCCGGGGCAAACGGGACTTCGACGCTGACACCGGCCTGGCGTGCGGCCTCCTCCACGCCAGCGCAGCCGGCCAGCACAATCAAGTCCGCCAGCGAAATCTGCTTGCCGCCTGTATGTGAGTCATTGAATGACTGAGCGATGGACTCAAGCGAGGCCAGCACGCTGTCCAGTTCGGTGGGGTTGTTGACCGGCCAGGAACGTTGCGGTTCGAGCCGAAGGCGAGCGCCGTTGGCGCCGCCGCGTTTGTCCGAGTCCCGGTAGGTCGCGGCCGAAGCCCAAGCCGTGCATACCAGCTGGGACACCGACAGCCCCGAGGCCAGAACCTGGTCTTTGAGCGCCCGGATATCAGCGGCGTCAACCAGCTCGTGGTCGACTTGGGGTACCGGGTCTTGCCAGATCAGGACTTCGCGTGGCACTTCGGCGCCAAGGTAGCGCGAAGCTGGACCCATGTCGCGGTGAGTCAGCTTGAACCAGGCCCGGGCAAAAGCCTCGGCAAACTGGTCTGGGTTCTCCATGAACCGCCGTGAAATCGCTTCGTAGATCGGGTCATAACGCAGTGACAGGTCGGTGGTCAGCATAGTTGGCGCATGCCGCTTTGCCGGGTCGTGGGCGTCGGGCACCGTGCCCTCACCGGCGCCGTGCTTGGGTCGCCACTGCCAAGCCCCAGCTGGGCTCTTTTCCAACTCCCAGTCATAGCCGAACAGATTCCAGAAGAAGTTGGCGCTCCACTTGGTTGGCGTGGTGGTCCAGGTCACCTCAAGTCCGCTGGTGATTGTGTCGCCGCCCTTGCCGGTGCCAAAGCTGGAGTCCCAGCCAAAGCCTTGTTGGTCAACGTCGGCCGCTTCGGGTTCTGGTCCCAGCGACTCGGCCGGACCGGCACCGTGCGTCTTGCCGAAGGTGTGACCGCCCGCAATCAGGGCCACGGTCTCTTCGTCATTCATGGCCATGCGGGCGAAGGTTTCGCGGATGTCCTTGGCTGCCTCGAGTGGATCCGGGTTGCCGTTTGGCCCTTCGGGGTTGACGTAAATCAGGCCCATCTGGACTGCGGCCAGTGGGTTTTCAAGCTCGCGCTGGCCCGAATAGCGTTCGTCACCCAGCCAGGTGGCTTCTGGACCCCAGTAGGTGTCTTCTTCCGGCTCCCAGGCGTCGACTCGCCCGCCGGCGAAGCCAAAAGTTCTGAAACCCATTGATTCCAGGGCCACGTTTCCGGCCAGGATCATCAGATCAGCCCAAGACATCGCGGCGCCGTATTTCTGTTTGACCGGCCACAACAAGCGACGGGCCTTGTCCAGGTTGACGTTGTCAGGCCAGGAGTTGAGCGGAGCGAACCGTTGTTGACCTGTGCCAGCTCCGCCGCGTCCGTCGCTCAGGCGGTAAGTGCCAGCTGAGTGCCAGGCCATGCGGACCATAAACGGACCGTAGTGACCAAAATCGGCCGGCCACCAGTCCTGGGACGTGGTCAGCACGGCCTCAATGTCTTGCTTGACCTGAGCCAGGTCAAGCGCGCTGAAGGCTTTGGCGTAGTCGAAGCTGGCGCCCAGCGGGTTGGCCGCTGGGTGGTTTTTGGCCAGAATCTTCAGGTCGAGGCGGGCAGGCCACCACCGGCGGTTGGCCCCATCGGTTCCGGCACCGGTGGCTGGGCCGGCAGAGCTTGGGGATTGGGCTGAGTCAGTCATTGGTCTTCTCCTCGATTGAAGCTTCTGTTTTGGCGGTCTGGCAGTTTGGGCAAAGGCCCCGGTAGGTCACCTCGGCCTCGTCGATGACGAAACCATGGTGCTGAGAAGGGGCAAGACAAGGTGCATGGCCTACGGCGCAGTCAACATCTTCGATGGCGCCACATTGTCGACAGACCACATGATGATGGTTGTCACCAACTCTCGGGTCGTAGCGCGGCGGCCAAAAATGGTCCATGCCACCAATCATGCCTCAGTGGGACCACGACCGTGTGTCAGCGCCGGTTGAAGTAGCCCCAGCAGAACTGGCTGTGTTTTCGACCGGCACCGAAACCGTGGTGTTGCCACGACCTAGCACCAAAACAGGCCGACCAGCCGTCACCTAGTACTGAGACAGGTCGGGGCTTTTGGGCCGCGGGCGCGGCCAGGCAAAATGTGTCGGTCCGATAATTGGAACCTGTTTCCGTGCAAAGTCGTGGTGGTTTGACCTGCGCTAATGCTAGGTCGTGGCGGACTGACCTGTTTTGGTGCAAGGTCGTAGCCACTTGACCTGCGTTGGCACTAGGTCGTGGTGGTTTGACCTGCGTTAATGCTAGGTCGCAGCCACTCACCCACGCCGACACTAGGTCGCGGCGGATCCAAATGCATTTACAGCACGCGACGACCGCCCTGCCTTGCGGCAGGGCGGATTTGCGCGATCTACCAGGCGCGGGCCCTGACGCCCTTGACGTAGTTCGTGTAGCTAATGGTCTGTACATGAACTTTTTGCTTGGCACCAACCCAGTTACCATTGCCCGTTTGTGGCCTGTCGGATGTCAGGCCCCAACTGATCAACCGGGCGTAGGTGCAATTGTTCGTGAGGTACACCTTCACGCCGTTCAGCGCCACTCCATAGGAGACAGTGGTGCTGTTACAAATAGCGACCGCTGGCACCAGGTTGGCTTGAGCTTGGGTTGACTCGCCGGGCACACCGACGGTGAATGCTAAGCCTGTAGCTAGTGCGGCGCCTGTGATTGTCGCAGCGATCCGCCGCCAGGTTTTACGAGTCAAGCTACCAATTGGACTCATGATGATCTCTCCTAGATCGGGGGGATTACCCAACCGGTGTCCAGACCGGTCAGGCCTTGCGCCAGCAGGCTACCACTACCGCGCAGCGGTCGACCGAAGGCCGGGCGACCGGGTGTTACTTTTCGTCTAGGCGGATGAGGTGGGTCAAAAACCAGGTGCCGTCCGGAGAGGTCCGAAGGCCAGCCGAGGGAGTCACAAACACCCTGTCGCTACAGCGCAGTTTTTGCATAACAAACCCCGTCCCAGCGCATAAAGGCATTATGGTAGGAGCTGCGTGGGTCAATGGCGACCCACGTTTACCCCCTGAACTCCCAGCCAATAAAGAGGGGCGTGGCACCGCCCGCCAGCGGCACCACGCCCCGTTCAAGGTGGCTACGCGGTCAGCCCTCCGCGCTAGCCTCCTCGTCCTTCTGGCCACGGCGTTTGCCGGCCAGAAGGAGCACCAGACCGCCCAGCAGGGCTGCCAGGGCGGCCGCGATTAGGCCAATCGCCCCGGCCGCACCAGTGAACGACAGAGCGCCGTTCGCGCTGGGGCTTGGCTCAGACACCGAGTTAGGATCAGCCTCGGGCCCGGCCGGCTGGATGACTTTGAACGGCTCCCTGACCTTGCCGGATAGGGCACCGGACAGCTCGCCGTGGTGAGTTGCCACCGGCGTGCCTTGCGGGATCAGGTAGCGGTAGCGCACGGTGCCGTTGTTATCAGCCTTGGCCACGCCAACGGAGTGCGGTGTTGAGTACTGCCAAGCGGCCACCGACTCGCCGGGCTGGAAGTTGTAACCAACCACGGTTTGCGGATCGCCTACGGTCAGTTCCTTGAAGCCAAGGACCATGCGAGGCAAGCCCACCCGCCAATTGACTGGCCTGGAGGAGTTACCCGACGGATCGGTCTCAACAATGGTGATGATGTCGCCCTCGGCGGCCGGTGGCTGCAAGGTGCACTTCCACAGACCATCACTGCCCACCGTGGTTCGGCACAGCTCCTCGCCGTCCGAATCGGTGATGGTAATGGTGTTGCCGGGCTGGCCGCCACCGGTGACCTCTTCACCGTCGGTCGGGTCGACCCAGGGCTGGGCCGGGGCGTTGCCGCTGATGACCAGGCTGACTGGAGGCGAGGCGCCGCCAACCGAGTTCTCGACTGTGACGTCAACCTCCATGCCATCAGACAAAGCCGGGTCGAAGGCGCACTGGAAGGTGCCGTCTGGGGCGGCTTGGACGCGGCACAACTCATCCCCCGTGGTCGGATCGGTCACAACCACCCACAGACCGTCACCGGCGGCTTGGTCCGGGTCGACCTGGCCGGTGATGGTCCGCCCGTCGGACGGGTCGACCACCGGCGGCGCCGGGGTGTCAGTGGTGACCGAAGTGGTGGCGGCCACTGAGGTGAAAATGTGGTCCCCGGGCAGGTCGCTGGGTGTGGCAGTCAGGTCGCGCACGGCCTTGGCTGAGATTTCCGTACCATGCGTCAGCGCCGTGCCCAAGGTGCAGGACCAGCGGCCGGCCACGACTGCCACCGTGCACAGGGTGTCGCCACTGGAAGTGTCGACCGCGGTCACAACGGTGCCGTTTTCACCTGTACCGCTGATCTGTTTCGAACCACTGATCGCTCCGGTGGCGTAGACCGGTGCGGCCGGGGTTGGCACAAACTGGATTTGCAGCACGCTGGGTGCCAGGTCACCGTCAACAGTCAAGTTGAGGTTAGTTTGGCCACCGGCGTTTGAGTGGACCGTGACCGAGAAGGAGCCGTCGGCCTGGTAGGTGGCGATGCCACCGCCGGCGACCTCGGTGCCAGCCAGCGTCGAGCTGACCTCAACCAGACCGACATAGGCGGCGGCCTGGGCCGGGCTCAAGGCGTGGCCGTTGGCGTCGCGCAGCACAATATGCACTGTCACCGTGTCGATGGAACCGCGGGCTTTGGTGTCATCCCGGTTGGCTTCGACATAGACCCGCCCGGCCGTGACATCGCTGGCCATGGCGGCAGCTTGGCCAACTTCGAATTCGGCCAGCTGCGGTGAGCCTGAGACCTTGCTGGGGCCGATGTCGGCGCTCGCCTCAGCCCCCAGCGTGGCCCAAACGTAGAACTCGCCTGGCACGGTCTTTGACAGCACGGCCAAAGCCTGACCATCAACGTTGGCCGCCCGCAGGGTCTGCAACACCGGGTTGGTGGCATCATCTGGTGGGCTATCTAGGGCGGTGATGTAGAAGAAGACATCAACCGAGGCGGCCGGGTTGGAGTTGGCGTCCATGACGCCAACCACCAGGTCGTAGGAATCTGAGCCATTGGCTTGGACCAGACCGGGCTGCGGGTTGGTGGCACTTGGCGCCACAGTTAGGGCCGAGGCGCCAGCCACGGCCGGTCCGGCCGTGAACTGGACTGAGGCCGGGGCCCCATTGTCCAGTCCCAAAGTGACGTCCTTGACTCCGGCACCAACCTTGAAGGTGCCCGCCTTAAGCGAGGTCACGGTGATAGTGGCCTTGCCGTTGGCATCGGTCGTGGTCACAGAAGAAACCGAGGCTTTGCCAGAGCTAATCAAGCCGCCCAGGGCCGCATCAGTGGTGGTGTCCCAGGTCACTGGGCAGCCACCGGTGGAGCCATCAGCCTGGCAGCTGGCCGGGTTGCCAAAGTCGTCATGCGTCACCAGGGTGATGACCTGGGTGGCTGTGCCGTTGGCCACGGCCGGACTGCTTGGCCCCAACAGATAGGTGTAGTGGCCAGAGGCAGCCGGCCGCCCGGCGTGGAAGGTGGCGTTGGCCGGAGATCCCGTCACCGTGACATGGTCTTCAGCCTCATGCGACTGCTTGTTGACCGGGTCGATCCAGGGCTCGTCCAGCACCAGCACGGCTTTGACCACGTAGGTGCCGGCCCATTCAGAGGCGAACGACACCTCGGCCAGGCCGTCGGCATTGGTCACCAGGGGTTTGGTCCGCAGACCCTCGGAGCCACTGGCACCAACCGGCTGCCAGCTCACGATTACCCTTTGGTCGGCTTTGCCGTTGCCCTGGGCATCGGCAATCAGAACCCGAGCGGTGTGAGTGTTGGCTCCAGTTGAGACCAACACTGTGTCAGTGCCTGAAGCCCCGGCGGTCGGGATCGACAGCACCGACTGGCGTGGGTCGGCCGGTCCGGTCAAGAAGCGGGCCTTGGCCTGGGCGGCCTCTGGGGTCATATCGGCGCCGTCAGCCACCGTGATGTCCTGGCCGGCCACCTGGGCGGAAACTAGATAGCTGCCAACCGTCCTGGAGTAAAGCTCCAGCTTGGCCAGGCCCAGATCGTCTGTGGAAGTGCCGGAGGCGATGACGGCGGTGGCCGGGCCGGCCACCTCGGCGGCGCCCTGGCCTACGAAGGTTTTGGCCGGCACGGTGAAGGTCACCGGGCAACCGGCCTCGGAGCCGTTGGCGGCGAAGCATTGGGCCCGGTTGCCATAGGCGTCAAGCAAGGTGGCGGTGATGACCTGGGCGTGCACGCCATCGGCCAACGAAAAAGCGGCTGGTGAAGTCAAATAGGAACTACCAGAACCGGTTACCGGCGCCCCACCGACATAAACCGCGTCCAGGGTGTAGGTGGTGCCCCCGGCGGTGGTGGCCAGTTTGGCGGCCCCCAAGTTGACGCCAACTTTGTAAGTGGCGGCCTTAGTCGAGACCAGCTCAACTGAGATTTGGCCGGCGGCGTTGGTTTGGAACTGGCCGGCGGCGCAAGTCCCGCGGCCAGCGGCCGGGTCCTTCACCACCACACCGGCCGGCAGGGCCGGGGTCAAACAAACCCCGCTAACCGGCAGCAGCGAGGCACCGGTCAGGCCGTTGGTGACAGTGGCGCTCAGAGTGTAAGAGTCGACACCGTTGGCCACCACATGGTGGGCGGCGGCGTCAGTCTTGGTCAGGGAGAAGTATGAGGCGGCCGCGCTGGGTGCACCAGCGGAGAACTCAACTGGCCCAGAACCGACCGGCGCCGGTCCCAACACACCCAAGTCGACAACGCCGCTGACCGTGAAGCTACCCTCAACCGCCGAGACCAAATAGGCCACAGCTAGGCCTTCAACAAACTGGCCGTTGATGGCGCAGTCGGCTTTGGCCAGGTCGGCCGGCAGGTCGGCGTCGCAGGTGGCCACGGTGACGGACTTACCCGCCGGGACGCCAGCCGCATCTAGCAGCACCGGGGTTGAACCGGCCGGCACCGTGAAGGTGACATCGAGGCCGGGAATACCGTTGCCCTTGGCGTCAACCAGTTGGACCCGAGCCCAAGAGGCGTCAGTCATGTTGTTCAAAACCGGCTGGTCGTAGGTCACAAACGTAGCGCTGGAAGCAGACAGGTCAACCTCGCCGGCCACAAACTTGGCCTTAGCTGGAGAGTTGGCCACCTCGACCCAAGCGTCGGTCGAATCCTGGACAAAAGCCCTGAACCAGATCCAGCCGGAGCTATGGGAAATGTGGTCATAGCTGGCCAGCCCGCCCGGGTCGGTCACCCGGTCCGGCGCAATGGTCTGCCACGGGCCGACGTTAGGTGTGTCGACCGAACCGGTAGTCCACTGGAAGCGGACCTGAGCATCACGCACCACGTTCAGACCATTTGAGTCAATGGCCGTGACCTGGGCGGTGTGGACCTGAGCTCCATCAGCCAGTTTGGTGGCGCCGCCAGCGGCGGTTGGCACCGTCAGCTCGGTGTTAGCGGCATCGGCCGCACCGGCGCTGAAGGTCACCGGCACTATGCCATCTGACCTCATATTGGCCGTGGCCAAAGACGAACCAGGCGCCTTGACGGACATTAGTGGTTCAGGCGTGGCTCCGGCACTAGCCACCACCGAGGCGGTGATCTCATAAGTGCCGGCGTAGTGGGAGTTGAGCGTCAGCGAGGCCAGGCCGTCAACTACGGAGACGGTGACGTCGCCGTTGGGCGTCAAATGGTCGGTGCCCAGTGAGCCAACCGTGGTTGGCACATGGAAGACTACGTCGCCTGAATCGGCCGGGTTGCCATGCACGTCATAGACCCGTGCGGTCACAACCTGGGCGGCACCTGGGCCGGCCTGAGCCGGCACCGCCGGGCCCTCGAGCCACGACAAGGCGGCCGAGGCGGCATCGGAACCGAAGCGCACAGTGAACTCATCGCCAACAGTCTGGTAGCCGGCATCGGTCAAAACCTGGACGTAACCGGTGAAGGTGCCCTTCGTTACGGAGTAAAGCTGCCAAGTGAAAGTGCCAATACTGGCGCTACCTGGACCGGCGGTCACCCCGCTGGCGGCCGGTGCCACCATAACCTGGGACGGCAGGCCGCTTAGGCGGACGGTGGCGCCGTCGACCAGCAGATCGGCGGCCGAGCGGACCGTCACGGTCAAGGCGTAGGAGTTAGCCGTCAGGCCGGTGGCCGGCAGTTTGACCGCCGGGTTGGCTGCGGCATCTGGTGTGATGGCCCAGCTGGACTTCCCGGCGTCCGGTTTGCCGGCGGTGAAGGAAACCTGGCGCTTGGCCACTTCGATCGAAACGCCGTCATGTTTGGCTGTGACATCGAAGGTGCCTGCCTGAGTCGAACGGATTTCACTGTAGGCCAAACCAGGTTGGAAGACCCCTTCGACAAAGCACCAGACCGGCGCACCAACCTGGTTGGCCAGGTCGCAGGTCATCACCTGAACAGCGTTTTGGTCCGAATCGGCGTCAAACCAGGGGCTGGCCGCCCCGGCGGCGCCGGCGCTGATGGCGAAGTCAACTGGCAGGTCACCAATCGGGTTGTCGTAGCTGTCGACCAGTAGGGCCTTGGCCCAATGGAACTTGTCGCCGTCCGCGAAGACATTGGACTGAGAGGTCCAGAACTTCGACTTGGTCCAGTCAACTGGGCCTGGCACGAAGGCCAGGGACAGAGGCGAACCGACTTCGACTGCCTGGCCACGGACTTGGGCTGTGGCTTGCCAGAATCCGGCCTTGGTAGTGGCGAAATCGTAGCTGGCTACGCCCTCCGGTCCACTTTGGACGGTCCGGGCAATGGTTTCGCCGTTGAGGCTGAAACGCAGCGTGACGTTGATACCGGCCTGTTTGACCGGGTTGTCGAAGGCGTCGTTTAGCTGCACGTTGACGCTGTAGGCGTCCAGATCGTTGGCTTCCATCGGTCCGGTTTGATCTGTCCAAATCACCGAGTTGGCGCCAAGGACAGGTCCGGCCACGAAATCGACTCGCGCCGGTGATCCGGTCAGCAGCGGTATCCAGGACTCGCCAGCCCGCCTGGCCTGGGCCGTGACGTTGTAGGAGCCAGCCTTGGTCGAAACCAAGGTCAGTGTGGCCACGCCGGTGTCCGGGTCGACCGGCAGGTCGATCCGGGTCAGGCCTTCGCCTTCATGGCCCAGCACGTCGGTGCCGGCCGGCACGACGAAACGGACAGTGGCGTCGGTGACCGGGTTGCCGTAGCGGTCCTGGACGTGGGCCAGGACAACCGCGGTGTCAGTGCCGTTGGCAATGGCGGCCGCCGTTGGACCCTCAAGGAAGGATGAGGGGTCGTCGATTGGCCCGGCACCAAAGGTGATTGTGATGGGGTTGGGGTCAATGTAGTCGCCCACCCGAGCGCGCACGTCGTAGCTACCGGCCTTAGTTGAGGTGAAGGCGACTTGCACTTTGCCGGCGCTGTTAGTGGTGTAGGGGCCCGATGCCGGCGCGATAGTGACTCCTCCAGGCACCGTGAAGGAGACAACAGCCCCGCCCACCGGCAGGTGGTCAGGTGAGGCGTCCCTAACGGTCACCGTGGCGGTCCAAGAGTCCGAGCCGTTGGCCACCACATGCGGGTGGCTGGCGTCGATGGCTTTGGTCGGCTGGACGTTCCAATCGGAATCAGCAGCCGAAGCGGCATCAGGACCAAACTCCAAGTTGGCGTGGCCCACTTCGGAACCCTTGACTGAAGCGGAGATGCGGACCAGCTCAGCCACTGTGTTGACCACTCGAACCTCGGCCATTCCCAGCAGGGAGGAGCTGACTAGGCAGGTTTGCCCGCAAGGCACTCCGCCTATTACCAGGGTGGCGCTGCCGCCAACTGTAAAGGTGACGTGTTCATTGGCCACGACATTGCCGCCGGGACCGTCTAGCACTTTGACGTTGGCCCAGTGGGCTGAGCTGCCGTTATTAGGCACACGCAGCCCGGCTGAAGAGTTGAACAGCGAGTCGCCCGGTGAGGCCGGGCCGGCCACGAAGGTGGCTAGTTTGCCGTCCTCGACTTGGCCGCCGCTGAGGTAGGCCTCGACCACATAGGTGCCGGCCACGTCAACGGTGAAGTCCTTCACGGCCACGCCGTTGGACGTGGTCACCTGGACCGGGGTTGACCAGGGGCCGGTTGATGTGGCCAGGCGCCAGCGGAAGGACACCGTGACCGCGCGGTCATCGACCGGGTTGGAGAAGGCGTCGAAGATCTCCACCATCAGCTGGTGGTTTTCGCTGCGCACGGCCTTGTCCACCCCGGCGGTCGTGATGACGAAGGTTGAGGCCTCGGCGCTAGGATCGCCGCTGGTGAAACGGGCCTTGGCCGGCGAGCCGCCAACAATGCTAAGCGAACCAACCTTGGCCGTGACCGGGTATTCACCGCGAGCGGTGGCGACCAGAACCAGTTTGGCCACACCGATATCGCTGCCAGCAGTGGCGGTGGCGATGGTGACATTGTCCGGGCCAGTGATGTCGCCGCCGGCGGTTTTGGCGGTGACACCGGCCGGGATGGTGAATTCGACGTCAACACCTGGTACCGGGTTGCCCAGGCCAGTTGCGCCATAAGCGTCGCGGACCTCCGCCCTGATGACCTGGCTGTCTGCGCCATCGGCGATCGAGGGCACGGCCGGGCTGACCAGGCGAGTGGTGGTGACATGGGGCGGCCCGGCGACAAACTCGATCGACTGGGTGGTGATGGCGCCGCCAACCGTGGTGGCAACTGGGTTGCCGCCCAGTTGGACCGTGACCGTGTACAAGCCAGAGACCAGCGAGGTGACATCAACCAGAGCCAGGCCGGCAGTGCCGTCGTGGCCGGTGGTGAAACCAATCACGCGGGCCTCGCCAGTGGCGTTCGAGGTCACAGTCAGTGTGCCGCCCACGCCGTTGAGCTCTTGGCCGGCAGCGTTACGGATAATGACACTGGCGGTGTAAGCGTCTGAGCCGTTGGCCACAACCCTGTCTGAGTAGGGGTTGGTCGCGGCCGCAGCGATAGACCATTCGGATTGGTCTGGATCGCCGGCGTCGTTGTCGAAGGTGACGGTTCGGGTTGGCAGGCCGGAGGTGGCCAGGCCCAGGCGGCCCTTGACCTCGAAGGTGCCTTGCCAGGTCGAAACAATGTCGACCCGGACCACACCGTCAGCCCCGGAGTTGGCGGTGACGGATTTGCCGCCAGTGGCAATTGGTGCGAAAACCGGACCATCGCTGCCTAAGTAGGGCAGGTAGAACTCCAGTGCGACACCGCTAACCGGGTTGCCGTTGGTGTCTTGGGCTGTCATCTCGGCCCAGAGTGGCTGGTAGCCGGTGGCCTTGGCCACTCCGCCCTGCGTCCGCAAGGAGGCCAGGGTTTTGGCCGGGTCAACCGGGCCGGCCACAAAGCTGGCGTAGGCCGGCGAACCGGTCACGGTTTGGCCCGAGTTGATCGTGGCGTTGACCTCATAGGTGGTGGCCTTGACCGAAGTGAATTGGATCGTGGCGATACCACTGGCGTTAGAAGTGGCCGCCAGAGTGGTCTGGTGGGCCGCGTCGTAACCGTAGGTGAACAGCACCTGAACACCTGGTACCGGGTTGTTGCCGGTCTCATCCAGCACCAGCACCTGAGCGGTGTGTTGATCCGTGCCGTTGGCCACTTTGGTGGCCCCGGCCGTCGGGATGGTCAGTTGCGAGTTGCTGGCGCTGGGCTGGCCGTGGGTCCAAGTGACGTTGGCGTTGCCGTCAACGTGGCTGGCGACCACGGCCGTGCCGGTGCGCACCGACATGATGGCGTCGCCACCGACCTTGGCCGTAACGGCCCAGGTGCCGGCCGTGGCGCTGTTCAGCGTCATGGTGGCCTTGCCGTCAACCACGGCAACATTGATGGCGCCCGATGGCGTCAACGCGGCTGGGACTTGGAAGCTGACGATTTCGCCGTCGTTGGCTGCCAGGCCGTTGGCGTCGCGGATATCCGCCACCACAACCTGGCTGCCGGCCCCGGCGGCCGAAGCGGCGGCCGGTTCAACTAGCCAGGAGTTGGCGGCGCTGGGCGGTCCAGCAATGAAGCGGACCACCACTGGCTCGCCAATGGTGACGAAGCCGGCACCGGCGTTGACCTGGACGTCGAATTCGTATACGCCCTTGAAGTTGGAGGCGATCTGCCAGGTGTACTGGCCCCACGGACCGTTTTCCGGGGTGCCGGTCAGGGCCGGGTTGTCGCCGGTGATAAGCAGGCTGGGGCTGGCACCACGCAGGTTCAACCGCACCGCGGCGGCGTCGACCAGAATGTCGCTAACCGATTTGACGGTCACGGTCAGGTCATATTGGCTAACCCCGTTGGCCACGACCGCGACAGTGTTAGTGGCGGTGGCCGCCGGGTTGAGCAGCCAGGAGGACTTGGTCGCGTCGGGTGCACCGGCGGTGAAGGAAACTCTGTGCACGGCGCCCGGACTGGGGATGCGGACTGATTCAGAGGTGGCGGTGACAATAAAGGTGCCGGGCTCTTCTGAGGTGATTTCGACATAGGCCAAACCTTGGATGAAGCTGCCGTTGGCCCAGCACCAACTGGGCTGGCCGGCTGCACCTTGGTCGCAGGTGGTGACCGTGACTTGGTCGCCGCCGCCGTTCAGTGATGGGCCAGGCACACTGGGCGCGCCTTGAGAGATCTGGAAGGTGACGTCTTGGCCACCGACCGGGTTGCCGTGGGCGTCGAACAACTGGACCTTAGCCCAGTGTTTCTGGATGCCATTGGCCAGGACCTGGTTGTCGGAGACGGTGAAGGTCGAATGGCTGGCGGACCAGGTATCTGGGGTAAAGACCAGATCAACCGGCGGGTTGCCGCCTTCGACCGCTTGGCCGTCGTAGCGGGCCGTGCCCTGCCAGGTGCCGGCCAGGTAAGTGGCAAAGGTGGTGGTGGCCACGCCGGCCGCGTCGACCTTGGCCGTCACCGGGTAGCTGTTGGCCCCCAGGTCAAAGCTGAAGGAGACGTTCTGGCCCCCCGCCGCGGTCAGGGCGTTGGAGTTGGCGTCGCGCAGGTAGACCTTGACGGTGTAGTGGGCAATGCCGTCAGCCACCATTGGGCCGGCCTCAACCAC
>Ga0123356_10001562_pt1 | contig 25215 bp, 22 predicted proteins | sample TergutEmb28metaG_2_FD_92546 | JGI IMG/M metagenome (GOLD analysis project Ga0123356, IMG submission 92546) | Embiratermes neotenicus P3 segment gut microbial communities from Petit-Saut dam, French Guiana - Emb289 P3 | ecosystem: Host-associated > Arthropoda: Insects > Digestive system > Gut ...
GCCCGGTGCAGCGCGTCGGCGAGTTCGAGTTCGATCGCGGAACGCGTTTCGAGAGGAGCGTGATTCGCAAGCTCGCGGAATTCATCGGCGGCATCGTTGAAGCGGCGCGCCCTGACCAGCAATTCGGCGCGCGTCCTGCGTTGTACTGCGGTGACCGGAGGCACCGATGGCAACGCACGCAATTCGGCGTAGGCCGCTTCCGCTTCCGCCGCAGTCGGCATGTGGTAGTAAATGTTCGCGAACGCCTCGGCAGCCTTCGTGTCCTGCTTGAGCGCGGCATAGGCGTTGCCCAGGCCCAATTCGATGTCCGGTCGCGCCGGCAAACGATCTTTTTCGAGCATCTCGGCAGCTTCGGCCGCGCGTCCTTCTGTGACCAGCGCATTGGCATAGCTCAAGTGCGCATCGCGCACCAGCAGCGAATCCGGATAGTTCGTTTCAAAATTTGCCAGTGCAGCCAGACCCTCCGCCGTCCGGCCAGTCTGCAAGTAACAAGTGCCGAGATAGTAGGTGATGTAGTCGCCGAGGTCTCCGGCCATGGGCTTGGCACGGCTCAGTGGTTCGATGGCGCGAACACAGTCGTGATCAAGGAAGTGCGCGTATCCGACGACGAGCCAGGCCAGCGCACCCGGGTCTTCTCTGGCATGAGCGCGGGCATAGGCTTCCACGCCCGCATAAGCGGCGGTAGAGCGATCCTGAATGAGTTCCTGCGCCATCGGACGCAGCGTGGTCGAGGCCACGAACGCCTGCCGGATGCGGCGTACGCGCGGGGAGATCGGGCGCTTCCTCCGGGCAGCGGTTCGGCGCGATCTAGCGCCCGGCTTCTTGGCGGTCGGGCGGTGCTTGGTTGCTGGTTTATGAGCGGGATTCTTGGCTCCGGCCTGATCGGGCTCTGTTCTTCCTGGCGCCGGAGGCTTCACCGCCGTCGGAGCTTGTCTGTCGGGAGAATCAGCCGCAGCCGGATTGGTAGCCTGTTGCGCGAATGCGGAGACCCCGCACGCGCCGGCCAGAGCGAGCACCCACCACCACTTGAGACCTGATCGAACCACTTTAGTTTTTCTTTGCGCCGAGAACGCGAATTCCAGAACCTCTTGCCCGGGAGTTTCGCAAACCCAGGGGCTAAAGCCCCCCCAACAATCTCTTTGATGCTGTACACCCCGACTTTGAAGCCGTGCCTTCCGATCTACCTCTCGAAGTTCGCGCCCAGCACCAGGGCGTCATCTTCGGCCCGGCTGCGAGTCACTTCCTAGGGCCAATAATCACCGCTCGCAGCAGCGGTGTTGCCATAACGCTTCTTAAACGTCGCACGGCTCTTGTCGATATCTTCTTTTCTACCGTCGTAGAGATCTCAGCGCAAGAATCAAGATCTGCTCGTTCTCCGCCGAACTGCTTCACGACGACGGTACGTCTCGGCGAGATTGCAGGGTCACCCCCGCGATTTTTGATCGGCATGGGCTGCTGGACCTCCGCTCATGTTGAGATGGAAGTCCTTGATCCCGTCATCGTCGCCGAGGCCACGGGCCTGCCATCCAGTGGCGGCGCCGGCTCTCGGCACAAAAAGTGCCACGCGCGTCGCATCGTCGCTAAGGGCATCCAGCAGCCCACGAAGAATTTCTTTCTGCGTCGAACCCGCATGGATACCCAGATCGCCCGACGAGGGGCCTCCCCCCGCTGGCTGTTTCGTCCGAGCCAAGAGCCGACAACTCCGCCATGACACCTAGTTGCGCCTGCAACTGAGGCAGTTGGCAATCAAGTGCCTGCGCCACCGTAGGTTCGACGATTTGCTGGAGTTCCTTGCTCTCTGCCATTTCGAAGATGATCCGAGTGTCGTGCCCCACCGGTCAACTCCCGCACTACCCTAATTGCTGATTATACGGAACTTGTACCGGGTCACGTTGAGTACTTCGGTACCCAGCCGATAGGGAAAACTTTAATTTCCCGATTCTATCGTTTTACTGGAGTTTGCCGGGGATCGAGCGCCGATTTGTCCGAGCGTTACATTTCGCCGCCCGCTGCGCCGCTAAGACTTCGAAAATTTCTTCGACCTCATTGCTTACCGCGCTCATTCGGGCTGCGCTCCAGAAGCGTCGCTTCGTCAGTACGATCTGTCCACCTTCCATTGACCTCCAGTAGAATCGATGCCCGCAAGTTTGAAGCTGAAATCATCCTCTAGCTTTCGCTGCACTTCGCCCGGCTGGCCATCGATTCGCCAGATTTGCGCTTCCCAAGTAGAATAGGAGTTATTCTCGATGCATATCCGAGCACCTGAAAATAGTGCATCGCTCGAAGCATGGGAGCCATCCAAAACAAACTAGCAGGGCCTGTTAGCGAAGAATTAGCGCTCGTTCAGGCAGCCAAGCGAGGTGACGATTCAGCCTTTGAAGAGCTGGTTCGCCGCTACGACCGCAACGTTTTTCGGATCGCGCAGCACATCACTCAGAACCGCGAAGATGCGGAGGATGTGGTGCAGGAAGCGTTCCTGAAGGCGTACGGTAACCTGTCGCAGTTCCAGGAGCAGTCCAAATTTTATACTTGGCTGGTCCGGATTGCGGTGAACGAAGCGCTCATGAAGTTGCGCCGGCGCAAACCCGAGCGCACTGTATCGCTGGACGAGGACATCAAAACGGAAGACGACTCCCTGCCGCGCGAGATCGCGGACTGGAGCCCGAATCCGGAGCAGCAGTATACGCAGGCTGAACTGCGAGAGATTTTAAGCAAGACCATCCAGGGCCTTCCCCCGGGCTTTCGGACGGTGTTCGTGCTACGAGACGTCGAAGGGCTTTCGACCGAGGAAACCGCCGCCGCTCTGGAATTGAGCGTTCCTGCGGTAAAATCTCGGCTGTTGCGGGCTCGGCTGCAACTTCGCGAGAGGTTGGGACGTTATTTCGAACGACGCGAAGCGGGGAATGGCAAAAGCGGTTCGAGAAGTGGAGATGTTAAAAATGATGTGGCGAGTGGAGATGGTAACCTGTGAAATGCTCTGAATTCCTTAATGAGCTGACCAGCTATCTGGACGGCGTCCTCGATGAGAAAACAAAAGTCGAGCTAGAAAATCATCTTTCCTGGTGCCACAACTGTTACGTAGTCTGCGACACTACCAAGAAGACCATCGAGATCTACCGCGACTCTCAACTCTACGAACTTCCCGAAGACCTCCGCGGCCGGCTACGCTCCGCCATCATGACGAAGTGTCAGCAGCAGAAACGGCGCGGACCGCAGAGCGTGTGAAGTCCATGCGAGCTGCTCCGCGGTTCGCGAGCGATCACTCTTCTCCGAAACACTTGTAATTTCTCCCAGCTCGCCAACGCAGGCTGCCGCTTGTTTTGTCGGCGCCTGGTGCTCGAGTTCTTGGGCGTTATTCGTCACTGGAGCCTTGCTGCGCTCACAGACGCCGAACTGCTCACGCAAGGTCAGGCTCCTAACCGGTCTTTTGCCCCGATTCGGTGTTTAGGACTGTGGCACAAGCGGACGAGAGGCCCGATCGAGAGCCTTGGTTGTGCTGTAAGTGCCATTAAAGTGAGAAGCTTCCGGCGATTGCGGCCCGCCAGGTGAGGCGAAGGAAAACCTAAACCTTTTTAGCAGTCGGTGAATCTAATTGGTTGAGTGATGGCGTGCGAGCTGTGGAGGGGGCGTCACTTTAGGTTTAAACAAGGTACTGACATACACGCCCAGGTATGGAAGGTGGGTCATGATTGGAAAGGTGATAGATCTGTTTTTCGGTTGTAAGCACAGTCACTACAGCTTCCCCGTAACCGTTCGTCAGACCACGCGCCGCCCCCAGGCCGCTGCATTGACCGGAACCTACGTTGCTTGTCTTGATTGCGGCAAAGAGTTTCCCTACGACTGGCAGGCGATGAAAGTTATCACCTCCCCCGAGCGCCACGCCGAAAGAGTGGCGCAATTGGCCAAGCATACCGCATAAAGCACTCACTGCTGGAATAGTCCACCGTAAGAAAGCCTGCTCATCCCTCAAGGAGCCGCGAGTACATCTCGCGGCCTTTGCTTCTGCGGAAGAAGGATTCTTTCCCGCCCGGGTAAGTCCACTTTAGGCGGAACCTAAGTAAGGTAGAAACTCGATAAAAAAGCCCTGCCTTGCGGCGGGGCAAACTTACCGCGCCGGATACTCAGCCGGAACCGGCACCGCGAGGCGTTGGTCGATCCCTACAAATTCCCGTTCGCCGTATCCGGTATAAATCTGCCGCGGACGCGCGATCTTCTGCTCGGGATCATTCATCAGTTCCTGCCACTGTGCCAGCCAGCCGGCCGTGCGCGGAATGGCGAACAGCACCGTAAACATTTCCGGCCGGAAACCCATGGCCTGATACATGATCCCGGAGTAGAAGTCGACGTTGGGATACAGTTTGCGCTTCACGAAATACTCGTCTTCGAGAGCGATGCGCTCGAGTTCGAGCGCGATGTCAAGCTTGGGATTACGTCCGGTAACCTGGAATACCTGCTCCGCGCTCCAGCGAATAATCTTGGCTCGAGGATCGTAATTCTTGTAGATGCGGTGTCCGAAGCCCATCAGCTTGAGCTTCCCTTCCTTCACGCGCTTTATGTAGGCTGGGACGTTGTCTTTGCTCCCGATCTCATCGAGCATCCGGAGGACTTCTTCGTTGGCACCGCCGTGCAGCGGGCCGGCCAGCGCTGACGCCGCGGACGCAACCGACAAATACGGATCCGCCTCCGCGCTCCCCACCGAGCGCATCACACTGGTGCTGCAATTCTGTTCGTGATCGGCATGCAAAATGAAGAGAATGTCGAGCGCCCGCGCGATCGCAGGATGGGCTACGTACTTCGGCTCGACCATCTTCCACAGCATGTTCATGAAGTTCTCGGTGTAGCTCAGATCGTTGTCGGGATAGACGTACGGGAACCCGACGTTGTGCCGGTACGACATGGCCGCGATCGACGGCACCTTGCCGATAATGCGGATAATCTGATGCATGCGGTCCGATGGGCTGCGTACTTGCTTGGCATCGGGATACACGCTCGACAGCGCCGCCACCGTGGAGACGAACATCGACATGGGATGCGCCGAGTAGCGGAATCCCTCCATAAATTTCTTCGTGGTCTCGTGCAGCATGCTGTGGTGGGTGATGTCGTAGACCCACTGCTGTAATTCTTTTTCCGTCGGCAGCTCGCCGAACATCAGCAGATACGCCACTTCCAAAAACGTGCAGCGCTCGGCCAGAACTTCAATCGGATATCCGCGATAGCGCAGGATGCCCTTGTCGCCATCGATATAAGTAATCGCACTCTTACACGACGCCGTGTTCATATATGCCGGGTCGTAGGTCATGAGTCCAAAATCTTCGGGGGCGGTTTTTATTTGCCGCAAATCCATCGCCCGGATGGTGCCGTTCTCCACCGGGACGGTATAGGTTTTGTTGGTTCGGTTATCGGTAATGGTGAGGGTGTTCTCTGGCATATAGTGTCCGCCTTTATGCGTGCGCGTTTCAAACAAGCATAGACGAGGTTATGTCCGTTCCCCAAGCCGATTCTGTGATTAAAATCACGGCCGCCGGTGACCATATGGCGTACGGGTACGCGATGGTAACGGTTTCCGCTAATACTGCGGAGCATGCGACTCATGCCGACTTACTGCCCGGCGCGGAACTCAGGGCACATCGGTAATCATGCGCGAGGTGGCTCGAAATTCATGACAGCCCCGGAATTCGACAACATTCCGGGTTGCATCGGCGTCGCGGTACCTGGTCGCAATCGTAGCCCTCACCGGCAAAACGAAACCGCTGCCTCAAAATGGCTCCTTGGCCCGAGTCCGATTGGGAGCTGCGCACCGTGCCGATGGCAACGTTAACCCCGTCTGAGACTCGCCGGATTTCGTACTCCAGCATCGCAGTATCAACTTCCAGGTTCTGGTAAGCCCCGCTGGAGCCCTGACTAAAGTCATTGGACCTCTCCAGCGCCTGCAACTTGAGGTAGATGACATATTCGCAACCCCTGGATTTGGCTCCGTCGAGCGCCTGGCTGCCGGGTAATACGTCCAGTCCATCTGCGTGCAAAAGCAGATTCAGCTTCCTGTCGGACTTGTGGTGATTCAGCGCCTTCACCAGGGCGTCGCGGGCCTGAGTCGCCTGGTTATCGTCGTTGCGGACGTTGAGCAGAGCTACGGCGATGCGCACCACTGTCGGTTCTCCCTGGGGGAGCGCCGGAAGACAGGAAAGGCCGAGCAGAGCGGTTGGCAGCAGAATAAACCGGGCGCATAGGCGCGCCCCATTGCCCAGGGAATCGACGGAAACCATCCTAGCTCCTGGGAACGTGAATGCTTGCGAAAACGAAAAACCGGCGGCCGGAGCCGCCGGTTAGCCTTTCGGCTAGTTCGAATCGTCGCGCCGTTTGAGGGTTGGACGATCGTCGTCGTTGCCCTTGCCGTTGTCGGAGGTGTCGCTCGTGTTCGCCGTCCGCCGCAGGCTCGGTTTGTTCGCATCCTTCTGATCGAGCAGCTTATGCTTGTTCTCAATGGCTGCCAGCCGGGCCTTGACTTCGTCGAACTCCGACGTCGTCACAATGTACTGCGACTTGGCGGGGAGAATCTTGCGGATTTCGTCCTGCGATTTCGCAATACGGTCCGCATTCTGCGGGTGCGTATCAAAAGCTTTCGAAAGCGTGCCCGGCTTCTTCTTCTCCATGGCCTGCACTTTTTCGAAGAAGGAGACGAATGCCGACGGATCGTATCCGGCGCGGTACATGTACTCGATGCCGAGATAATCGGCCTCTGCTTCGAATCCCCGCGAGAACTTCAGAATGCCGAGCATTCCCGCTAGACCCGAGGTCTCGTACGCCGCGTACCCAATGCCGCCGCCGAAAAAGATGAAGGGCAGCGAGGCGATTTGCATAAGATTGGCGCGGCTGATTTCGCGAGCCGCGTGGCAGGCTGCAACGTGCGCGATTTCGTGCGACATCACACCGGCAACTTCGGCTTCTTCATCGGCGGCGAGAATCAGGCCCGAGTTCACGTAGAAGAATCCGCCCGGCAGCGCCATGGCGTTGACCACATCGGAGTCGATGACTTTAATCGTGAACGGAACCTGCGCGTCGGAATTGCGCACCAGGTTCTGACCGATGCGGTTGACGTATTCGGTCACCACCGGATCGTTCACCAGCTTCACTTGCGCTTCGATTTGCTGAGCGAATGAGCGGCCCATGGCAACCTGGCGCTCGACGGAATACCAGTTACCTACTCCGCGTCCGCATCCTACGTTGCGGTTGCCAACTGCATCCACGTCGTTCTTGCCGCCGTCATGTTTGATCTGGTTGTCATCCTGGGTCGGCAGAGCACCGGGATCTTTCTGGGGAGCGTTTTGCACGTCGCCCGCTTTGGGCTTGCCGGCATCCGGATCGGAAGCCGGAACCTGGGGTTGCTGCTGTGGCTGAGTTTGAGTCGGAGTCTGTGTTTGCGGGGGAGCCTGGGTGGGATCCTGTCCCGTACTCGGAGTCTGTGTTTGTGCGAACGTCCAGGGCCCTGCGCTGAACGCCGCCAATGCCACCGCGCTTGCCAGCCATCTGAGCTTCATAGGACACTCCTCATTAGCCCGATTATACGCCTGGTGCGAAGACACCGAGCCCCTAATCTTGGCTGATCCCTTAGACGCCCGCCTCCATTTCCGGGTTACCTATAAACCCGGAAATCAAACGGGAAAGTGCAGCCGGAAGTACCACCCCCGCAGGGCATCACCCCGGTTGCCGCGGCTTCCGGGGAGGGAGCTCCAGTTATCTAACCCGAGGCAGCGTGGGCCCGCGAAATCCCATTGATTTTCTCGGATTTCAGGCCTACCATTTCGGCCCATGGAGGGTCCGCGATGATCCCCTCTGCCTGTCTCCACAAGCATATTTTGTTGTTGGTTGCAGTCAGCGTGCTGGCCACTTTCGCATTTTCCCAGGCGCCGCCGAAATACGATCCTGCCACCGAGACCACGCTCAAAGGCACGGTCGGGGAACTGAAGCTGGTTCCCCCTTCTGGTCCCAAGCCGATCGCAATTCTGATCACGAAAACTGGTCCGGACAAAGACAAGGACGCCGTACAGGTGTTCCTCTGTCCAAAGAGTTTTCTCGATCAGCTGGGGATCTCGTTCAAGACTGACGAGTCGGTCCAAGTCATCGGCTCGAAGGTCAAAAAGGACGGAGCCGACCTCATCCTCGCCCGGGAAATTGTCAAAGGCGGCGAAACCCTGACCTTCCGCTTCCAGGACGGCAAGCCGGCCTGGTAGCGAAAGAGCGCACCAAATCGGAAGAACAAACGCCTACGCCACCCGTGCGTTCTGTTGCACGCTCTACCCAGTCGCACGATCAACGTCTTTGCCTGTCTTCGCCTGTCTCTTCGGCGGAGAACGGTAAGCAGTACGCCAGCCAAGGCCACGCCACGATGTCAGTCGTAATACTCCAGCCCCAAATGCGTGATCAGTTCCTCGCCCTTCAGGTGTCGCAGCGTGTTCTTCAGCTTCATCAGCTGGATAAACAAGTCATGCTCGGGATATAACCCCGGCACCGTCATCGGAGATTTGAAGTAGAAACTGAGCCACTCCTGGATTCCGATTCCCTTCAGTTCCGAGCAACGCTGCGCCAGATCGAGGAACAGAACCAGATCAAGCACGATCGGCGCGGCCAGGATCGAGTCGCGGCACAGGAAGTCGACCTTGATCTGCATGGGATACCCGAGCCATCCGAAGATGTCGATGTTGTCCCATCCCTCCTTGTTATCACCGCGCGGCGGGTAGTAGTTGATGCGCACCTTGTGGAACATGTTTCCGTAAAGCTCGGGATAGAGCCCGGGCTGCAGGATGTGCTCGAGCACGCCCAGCTTCGACTCTTCCTTGGTCTTGAATGATCCGGGATCGTCGAGCACCTCGCCATCGCGGTTGCCGAGAATGTTGGTCGAGTACCACCCGCTGAGGCCGAGCAGGCGGGCCTTGAAGGCTGGGGCCAAAACGGTCTTCATCAGCGTCTGCCCGGTCTTGAAGTCCTTGCCGCAGATCGGAGCCTCATTCTTGCGCGACAGTTCCAGCATGACAGGCAGGTCGACAGTCAGGTTCGGCGCGCCATTGGCAAATGGGACACCTTCCATCAAGGACGCGTAGGCATAGATCATGGAGGGCGCAATCATCTCGTCGTTGTCGTTGAGAGCCTTCTCGAACGCCTTGGCCGACTGATGCGCAGCGGTCGGCTCAATATAGGATTCGGTCGACCCGCACCACATCGTGATCAAGCGGCTGGCACCACTCGACTTCTTGAACTGGCGGATGTCGTCGCGCAATTGCTCGGCCAGATCCATTTTATTCTTGCCCTTTTTCACGTTCGGTCCATCGATCTTCTTGACGTAGTTGTGATCGAAGACGGCCGGCCGTGGCGTAATCGAGGAGAGGAACGGCTTTAACTGCTCGAGCAACCGGTAATCGAGGACGCCTGCGTTGGTGGCGGCTTCGAACATGTTGTCTTCGAAAATGTCCCAGCCCGTGAACACCAAGTCATCGAGCCCGGCGAGCGGAACCAATTCCTTCACCTTGGGCGAGCGGCCGTCGGTGCGCTTGCCCAGGCGGACGGTACCCATCTGGGTCAGCGAGCCGATCGGTTGGGCCAGGCCTTTGCGGACGGCCTCGACACCGGCCACGAATGTGGTCGCCACCGCTCCCATCCCGGGGAGCATGACACCCAACTTTCCCTTGGCCGCTTCGACGGTGCCAGTATCCGCCACCGCTGGCTGGGAACGCCGGCTGCTACTGCTGCGGGCGGCCAGCTTCATCTCGCGGCCGGCGCGTTCGGCATGGGCCAAAGCCGTCTGGCGGTGCTCGTGTTCACGCGCGGCAGAAGCGGTTGCGAACTGTTTGCGGTGGCGGCGGCCGTCGGCATCCCACCAGTCGGCCATGAATACTCCGGGGCGTTTCTGATACATGAAGGTGTCCTCTCATGGTGACGGTGGCTAGTCACCGCCACCGTCACCAAAACTGGCCATCATCTCACGCCCGAAGCGATTTGGCAAACTCAAGACAGAGGCAAGACAGGGAAAAGACTGGCAAATGTAGCCGAGCCGCCCATGACCATCAAACGGCTGAAGATGACGGGGACGCTCTGAGTGACAAGGGTTTTCTGTGGCTCCATGACTGCAGTACCGAATCCACACAAATCGCGTCGATAGAAACTTTGCATTGGACCTTGCCCCACTCTCGTGGCATAGTGGAATCACTTCGCCAACCAGCTCGGTCAGCTGGTTCCCGCGAAGTCGCTGATTGCGTGCCGGCCGCGTTTGCGGCATCGACAATCTCCTGACCTTGTCGTTCTCCACCACAAACTGAGCCCATGCCGATCTGCGCTGGCGCGGACCTGCGTGCTCGTCAGCTTGCCCTCATGGAGGGTAGACAGGAGATGCTATGACTCCGATTCGCAAATACGTGTTCGCCACCCTGCTGGCCTTCGCCAGCCTGAACCTTGCGCCTGCATCCGCTTCCGCCGAAGGTCCGGCGAGCGGCAGGTTCAAACTCACTCACAATGTGCATTGGCAGAATGCGATGGTTCCCGCTGGGGAGTATCGCTTCACTTATGTGATCGGCGGAGCGTCCGGCCTGCTGACGCTCACCAGGATCAGTGATTCTGGTGCGGGATTTATCTTCCTGGTGACGGACACGGATGAGGTTACGCCTTCCGGAGGAAGCCGTCTTACGCTGGAAAGCACGGCGCAAGGCACCTACGTCAGCGCGCTGCTCCTGCCACAGTCGGGGACGACGCTGCACTTTCGAGTACCGGCGCACGCCGAGAAACAGATGGCGCGGACGGGTACCACGGTCGCGTCTGCTGGACAGTAAACTTTGAACCAATGGCCCAGAACTACCCGGGGGCGGATACTCCAATAGGTATCGCCCCCGATTTTCTTGCTGTGGGCCGCTCGCGGTTTGCGCTCGCAACCGCGGGCTCTGGTTTCAGCCAGAACGGAAGAGTCCGAGTGCCACTCGCGCGGTAAAGTCACCAGTCAAGCAATCGCGGTATCCCATTTCACTCATTGCGACCAAAGCGGGAACCTTTCTGCTCTATGGGACGAATTCAGGTTTATGTTGGCTGAGCCTGCGAATTCCCGCGCACGTCATCGCTGAGCACGATGGCTTCGGCGATTTCTTTCATCGGTTTGCGCTTTTGGCGGCTCTGGCGCTGGATGGCGAGATAGGCCTGCTCTTCGTTCAGACCTAGATCGCGCTGCAGAATGCCCTTGGCGCGCTCGACAATCTTTCGCGTCTGCAACTGCTCGGTGAGCGTGAAGTTGGCCTCTTCCAGTCGCGCCATTTCGATCTCGGCGCCGACCAGGAATCCGATGGCCGAGATCATGCGAATCTCGCGCCGCCGGTAGACATGGTGTTGCCGGTGCTGCAGGTTGATGACGCCTACGACTCTGCCGCGGCACATCAGCGGCACCGACAGAAACCCCTCGTAACTGTCTTCCGGCAATTCGTGGAAAAATTGAAAGCGCGGATCGAGTGCCGCCTTTGCCGGAATGGCAACCGGTTCGCGATGCTTGGCGACCCATCCAGTAATCCCTTCCCCTACGCGCAATTTCAGGCGATCGACCACGTCGGGATGCGGATTCTTGGAAGCCCGCAGCAGGAGTTCGTCGCCTTCGAGAACGTAGATCAGGCAGGAGTCGCACTTCACCAGCGCAGAAGCAAAATCAACCACGCGGCTCAGAACCTCATGAAAACCGTCCGCTGTAACCATGCGGAGGGTGATCTCATGAAGCACATCGACGGGTGAGTCCTCTACAGCGAGAAACGAGTCCATGCAATACATTATTGATTTGGTAGAGATTAAGTCCAATTCTAAATTTTGATGGCAGGGATAAAGGATTTCCTTGCGGATTGTTACCAAGGTTTAACATCTTTTCACGGTTGGGTCGCATCGCCCCCGTTTTAGTGGAGGACAAGCAGGGCCCATCGCTCTGCGGACAAGGTTGCGGCCAGTCGATTTAGCGGGCTGGGATGGCTAGAAACCAGATCAGCATGCCGAACAGAATCAAAGCACCCAGAAGCGAAAAAAGAGTGTGCAGAGGGTGAAACTGGAAGAACGGGTTACGTCCGAAACGATTCCTTGTCGCCAACATGGGACCTCCTCTTGGGCGCCCTTGCGCGCCGGCAACGGACGGTCTTGTTGGTTCATTGTCCCACTTTCAGCCGGACAGTTCCAGTTCTTCACGGGGCTGTGATGCACCCATGCCATGCCTGAAAACATAGCGATCGTGACCAGGCGTCGAGTGGCTTTGGACTGCTGACCTCGGTCGAATCGGCCAAAGCGGGATTGGCGAGCATGCGGGATCTGGCACGGCGGGAAAACTCGACCAGGCGGCCGCAGCCGGCGGTCGAAAGATCGACATGCGCATCCTGGATGTCACGAAATTCGACACCATCCCCGGGCTCGCAGAAGCCGTGCTTCGCGACTACGGGCAGATCGACGTTCTGATCAACAACGCCGGATTCGCCGTCGCTGGATTCGCCGAAGACATTCAGGCGCGACGAATTGCGCCTGCAGTTCGAGACCAAATTCTTTGGCGCCGTTGCCATGACCAAGGCGGTGTTGCCGTGAAAATGATCGCGAACGATCGTAAGATCGACGGATCGTAGTAGCGAGTCCCGTGCAGCGGGGCACCCGGGGATTGCGGGTAACTCGTCAACCCGGTACGCGCTGCTATTTGTCGAGCTCGACGGGCTTGACCGGCAAGTCCCAATGCGCGTCGAGGATTTCGAAGCGCCGCTGCTCCTCGCGAGTGTAGGTGTCCTGGTCGGGCCAGAGCTGTTTCTTCAGCCCATCTTCATCGAAGGCTTGGTTGGCAACCGCAGCGTTCTTGAAAACGATGGTGACGCGGTAATCCCAGCGCCCGTCTTCGGTGGTGTGATAGCGAGGCTGGTCCATCCATACCTTCAGCATGCGCCCCATCTCGACTTCTTTCTTGAGCAGCGGATAATGATTCTTCTTGAACAGCTTCAGGAATTCGTCGGCATGTCCCCACTTGGTTTTGTAGTAGTACTCCACCACGAAAGGACGGTCGGAGGCAGCGGGCGACTGCGCCCTCGAGGCGACCGGAAGGGCGGCAACGATGAGTAAGAGTCGAGCGACCATGCGCCGGCTGGGGGTCACTGGATTGCTCCTTGAGAGGGAATGCTTTCGCTTGTACACCAAGTACGGAATGTCATCAAGGGCTTCGGGTCGAGCCAAATGCGAGGCCGAGACGAGCCTCCGCCACAGCCGGGGGACGCCGGCGCGATGAGGTTTCGAGCAATCAAGGACAGATCGTCACAACTGGCGCGCCCGAGGGCTGACGCCTCCTAGTCCTCGGCAGTCCGCAACCGGTTCTGCCAGTGACTCCACAGGAACCAGAGAATCCCGGCGACCAGGACCACTCCAATGAGGGCATCGAATTTGTGGAAGTACTTGCCCAATTCTCGCCAGTTTTCCCCCAGCTTCATGCCGAGCCACGCCAGGGCGAAACACCATGGCCAAGATCCGAGAAAAGTGTAGATGTGAAAACGCCCACGGGGCATACGGGCGACGCCGGCCGGCAGCGCAATAAACGTCCGGATCACCGGCAGCAGTCGGGCGACCAAAACCGCCAGGTATCCCCAGCGCGCGAAGAAGCGGTCGGCCCAATCGAGTTCGCGGTGGCCCATCAGAATCCAGCGGCCATAGCGCTCCACCAGCGGTCGGCCGCCGTAGAACCCGATTTCATAGGCGACCAACGACCCCAGGTTGCATCCAATCGCACCCGCCGTGGCGACCCACAGCAGATTGAATCTTCCCTGAAATACCAGGTAACCAGCGAACGGCATGATCAATTCCGAAGGCAGCGGGATGCAGGCCGACTCGATCGCCATCAAGAAAACAATGCCGGCGTAGCCGGTGGCAGCAATGATCTTGCTGATGAAAACGAACAGGATTCCGAGTATCTTTTCCGTCATGGGAAGGCAGGGACCAGAGGCTATCGATCAGTGGCCAGTAAAACCTTTCGAACAGGTGCTTGCAAGAGACGACATCTCATTCAGTGTAGCGGAAAATAGTGTCGACTGTGCGTGATGCTGAAGCAGCCCCCTGGTCCCGATCTCCTAACCAGGTAAATCAGGCAGGCTCGCCTCCGGGGCCACTTTCACGCGCAAGGTCTGATCGAGGGACCATCCCTAAGACCTCAGGACCTCGGGTGCATGCTTCGGATATCCACCCTGCCAGTCTGATTGGCAATCCAGGCTGATCCGTTGCTATGATGAGCGCCATCGTCGAACAACGGAGAGGATCCTCATGCCCCGCGGAGTCATTGCCCGTCAACCGGCCCGAACCGGCCACCAGGATAAAGTTCGTGCCGTAAGCGGCGCCGCGGCCCGTCGGCCGAAGGGCAAGCCAACGGCGAAGCTCCAACCCCGATCGAGCCCTGCCTCGAAGAAGAAAGGCCCCCAAACAGGGAGCAAATTCAAAGGCTATAACCCGCTGGCTCCAGACCGGGTGGCGGAGATTCTCAAACGTCTGAATGAGCTTTATCCCGACGTGACCTGTGCCCTGACCCATCGCAATGCGTGGGAATTGTTGGTCGCTACCATCCTTTCGGCGCAATCGACGGATGTCAACGTAAACCGCGTGACCCCGGAACTGTTTCGAAAATATCCCACGGTCGAGGCATTTGCGGCGATCACTCCCGAGCAACTCGAGCCTGACGTACGTTCCACCGGATTCTTCCGCAACAAAGCGAAGTCCGTGGTCGGCGCGGCGAAAAAGATTGTTGCCGACTTCGGCGGCCAGGTTCCCGACGACATCGACAAACTGTTGACCCTCCCGGGTGTGGCCCGCAAGACGGCAAACGTGGTTCTGGGCACGTGGTTCAAGAAGGCGGAAGGCGTGGTCGTCGACACCCATGTGCAGCGCATCTCGCGGCGGCTGGAACTGACCCGGGAGAATGATCCTCAAAAGATCGAGCAGGATCTGATGAAGCTTGTTCCCCGCGATCGCTGGATCCTGTTCTCGCACCAGGTCATCTGGCACGGCCGCAAGCTCTGCATCGCCCGCAAGCCGAAATGCGCTGAGTGCACCCTGGAGAACATCTGCCACGCCGGTGATAAGACGTGGAGCACGGTCGAGACGCACAAGAGCGCGAAGTAACGAGGCCTGGGATTCTTGTCGCTACTCGCTTCCTAATTCATCGAGCACCGGCTCGCGCAGGCTGCGAATGCGCATATTTTTCGGCTGTTGCTCGGTGAAAACCACGATCTCGTTCGCTCCCCTGTTCAGCCACGGAGCCGGCACGTAGAGCGTTTGCTGGGGCCCGAGGTTCCAGAAGCGCCCCAGCGCATGGCCGTTAATCCAGACGGCCCCCTTGCCCCATCCTCGCGTGTCCAGGAACGTGTCGCCGGCTTCGTCGAGATCGAAATGACCACGGTAGAACCCTGGTGCGCCAGGCGCACTCTTCATTGACTCGTGAAATTGCGGCTTGGTGAGATCGTCCATCGGGAGCGGGAACACTTGCCATCCCGTCACTTCCCTTCCCGCCAGTGTGATGGGGCCACCGATGCCTTGGCGCTCTCCGCGCAACTCGATGCTGAAATTGATGCGCCCGGATCCCTCGACAAGCACGTCGAGTGTCGCCCCGGCCGGGGCTTCGATGCGCAGGCGATCCTGCCGCTTCCGGCGATCGAGCGTCCCCGCCAGTTTGCCGTTGACGAAAATGCGGGCGTAGCTGTGCAACTGTTCGAGTGTCAGGTCGCCGGCAACCGGGTTAGTGATCTTTGTGCGATACAGAATGTATCCGTAGGACTGCCCGAAAGACTCCATGGTTCGCGGCCGCTCGAGGGTTACCGGGTCCGGCAGGTTCGCCCACAGCGAAGCGCTCTCGGTCAATTCAAACTCCGGGACTTCGACGACCGGCAGCGGCGCCGGTGGATCCGGAATCGCAAGCCCCGGTCGATGTTTTCGAATCACCTCTCGGAACGCGAAGTATTTCTTCGTTAGCGCTCCCGATTCGCTGACCGGTGAATCGTAGTCGTAGCTGGTAACGTCAGGTTCGTATGTTTTGTGATCCCAATTGGCGCCGCTCATAAAGCCGAAGCTGGTGCCTCCATGAAACATGTAGAGGTTGATGGAATAGCCCTGGCCCAGCATCCAGTCGATCTCCTGCGCCTGCTGGTTCCCATCGGTCGAATGATGGCGATCTCCCCAGTGATCGAACCATCCGTCCCAGTATTCACTGTTCAGAACCGGTGTTCCCGGCCGGGACCGCTGCAGCTTGGAAATTTCTGCCCGGGCCTCACCCGGCCCGAAGTTCACCGCTGCATGGACATCGGGCAGTGTGCCGTTCGGGAGTTCGTCTCCCCCGTCGGCCGTAAACAGGAGTGAATCAGTAAAGCCAGCGTCAAGCAGGGCGTCTCGAATCCGCCTCATGTAAGTCTGATCGTTGCCGAAAGAGCCGTATTCATTCTCGACCTGGACTGCCAGGATGGGACCACCGCGCACGAGTTCGAGTGGAGCCAGTTCCTGGCCCAGACGCTTGAGCCATCGCTCGGCGGGTCCCATGAACTTCTCGTCGGTACTACGGAGCACGACACTTCGGTCGGCGAGAAGCCACGCCGGAAATCCACCAAGGTCCCATTCCGCACAGGAGTAAGGGCCCGGACGCAGGATCACATAAAGCCCCTCTTCCTGGGCCATGCGGATGAAAGCGGCCGCATCCAGCGTGCCGCTGAAATCATAGATCCCGGGTTTGGGTTCGTGCGCGTTCCAGAAGACATAAGTCGAGATGGTGTTAAGCCCCATGGCTCGCGCTTTCTGCAGACGATCGCGCCAATATTGGCGCGGGATTCGCGCGTAGTGCATCTCGCCGGAGATAATCTGGAAGGGTTTGCCGTCGAGCACAAAATGATTGCCTTCGATGGCAAACTTGTGGCCCGTCCCAGGCGCGGCCTGGGCAAACGAGCGCGGACAGAGGCCGACCGTGCAGGCAAGAAGGAGAAATCCACAAAACCAGTGATGAGGCATAAGGCTGTGATTCGGAACTGATCAAGCCGGAACTGCTAGACTTTCTCTTCTACATTATTTTTCGATTTCACGCCATGCCCCTCTACAGACGATTCTCTGTCCTGATCCTTGCGGCCACTCTTGTTGGTTACGCGTCCACCCAGACTCTGCCCCCACCGAAAGCCATCACCGACCCAAAACAGATTTCCTCCAGGCCGAACGCCGAGATCGAGCCGCGCACTCTGACCATCGAAAAGCTCTACATGACGCGGCAGATCGGCCCCGCTACGTGGTCGCCGGAGGGGAAGAACATTGCATTCATTTCGAACATGAGCGGCCGGAACAATCTCTGGGTGGTTCCCGCCGAAGGCGGCTTCCCTGTGCAGCTGACCGTCAGCGATCAGCGTCAGACGGCGCCGGCCTGGTCGCCCGACGGCAAATGGATCGCCTATCAGTCCGACTACGACGGCGACGAGCAGTGGGACATTTTCCTGGTGTCGCCGAAGACGGGCAAAATCGTGAACCTGACCGGGACGCGCGAGATCGCGGAGACCAATCCCACGTGGTCGCCGGATGGCCGCTATCTCGCATACCAGGTCAAGCCGAAGAATTCGGCAGCGGTTGAGATTGATGTTTATGACATGGTGATGCGCGAGGTGAAGCACATCACGACCGGCACGCCACAGGATAAGGGAAACTACGCTCCCATCTGGTCGAAGGATGGGAACTGCATTGTCTACACCCAGGTCGAGGCCAAGGGGACCGACTCGAATATCTTCGTCCGCGAGCTGGCGTCCGGCAAGAGCACGCTGCTGACCCCACACCAGGGAGAGCAGCGGTATTTCGCGAACGACATCTCTCCGCAGCCAATTCCGGAGGGCCGCGAGATACTTATCACCTCGAATGCAGCGAATGGGTACGACAACGTTGGATTTTTGCCGCTGGGAACAAAAGCAGAACTCAACGGCGTGTTCAAGCCAGGCGCGATCAAATGGCTCACCAAAGACAGATGGGAGAGTGCCGGGGGCCAGTTCTCTCCCGATGGCAAGCACCTCACCTTCACCGCCAATGTCGACGGCAACCAAGACATCTATCTCCACGATCTCGCAACCGGCAAAACGACTGGGCTCGCAATCCCCAAGGGTGTGAACGAACCCACCGGCGGTCACTCCGCCTTTAGCCCCGACGCATCGCGTCTGCTCTATAACCACAACGGACCTACGACCCCCGGCGATCTCTGGTTCTATGACCTCGCCAGTGGCAAAACACAGCAGATTACGCACTCACTGGTCGGAGGCATTCGGTCCGAGGATTTGGTTGAGCCCTACCTCGTGCACTATCCAAGCCGTGACGGCAAGTGGACGATCTCCGCCTTCCTCTATGTTCCATACAACATGGCGCGGAGCGGGCAGAACGCCGCCATCGTTTACATTCACGGCGGCCCGAACTCGCAGACCATGAATTCGTTCAACCGCTTCATCCAGTTCGCGGCGAATCAGGGATACATGGTCCTGGCCCCGAACTACCGCGGCTCCACGGGATACGGCAGGGAGTTCGAGCAAGCCGACCTGTTCGACATGGGTGGGGGCGATCTCGAGGACGTGCTAGCCGGCGTCGACTTCATCAAACAGACTGGCCATCTCGATCCGAAAAAGATCGCCGTGATGGGCGGAAGCTACGGGGGCTATCTGACCATGATGGCAGTGACGAAGGCTCCCGAAGTCTGGGCCGCGGGTGTGGCCATGGTGCCGTTCGTGAACTGGTTCACCGAGATTCAGAACGAAGATCCCGGCCTGCGGGAGTCAGATCTGGCTACGATGGGGGACCCGGCGAAGAGCAAGGCGCTGCTCGAACAACGATCGCCGATTAACTTTATCGATCAGATCAAAGCCCCTTTACTGCTGCTAGCAGGGGGGAACGATCCGCGCTGTCCGAAATCTGAAACCCAGCAGGTGGTCGAGGCCATCAAGAACCGCGGCGGCAGGGTTGACTACAAGATCTACGAAAACGAGGGCCATGGCTTCGCCAGGGTTGAGAATCAGATCGACGCATACAAACGAGTCGCAGATTTCCTGTTAGCGCATGTCGTTCCGGCCGACTGCAGTTGCTCACTGACTGAATAGTTCGGCTGTCATCCGGATGGCGCGTTCTTTGCCCCGCAGGGCGCGGCAGCGCCGATCCTGGCAGCCTGTTGCATAGATCCCGGCTCGCCCAAAAGCGCGCGCCCCTCAGGATGACACGGCTTTGTAGCGGCGGATGCGGTTTGCCGCGAGCCAACTCGAAGGTGCGGGTGGTGGAGAGTTACTTGCACCCCACTTGCGATCGCGGACTCCGCTCGCACTCTAAGGTTACTGCTGCTGCTGTTGCTGTTCCTGCTCGGTTCGCCTGGCGGGGGTGCGCGCCAGCACCGGACGGGATCGCACCACAGAAGTAGGCTTGACAGGTTCTGGAGCCACATTGTCCGCCGCGCTGACCGTCACCGCGACGCTCAATTCGCTCTGCGACTCGCCCTTGTAGACCCCGCGTGTCGGAGGCACATCGGCATAGTCTCGTCCAATGGCCACGCGAATGTGACGGTCGCCGCCGACCAGATTGTTCGTCGGGTCGAACGCCACCCATCCCATCCGCGGTACCAGCGCCTCATACCAGGCGTGCGATGCGCCTTCAAGCGAGCGGTCCTTTTCCTGCTGGGCACGATGGAACATGTATCCGCTGACATAGCGACACGGCACTTTGAGCCGCCGCACCAGCGCGATCATGATGTGGGCAAAGTCCTGGCAAACTCCCTGACGAGTCTCCAGCGCATGATCGATGGGAGAATCCACGTTCGTGCTGTTCGGTACATAAGCAAACAGCCTGTAGATCGCGGTATTCAGCTCGCTGAGAAGATTCAGCGGATTTCCCCGTCGCTCGCACTCCAGTTTCTTGGCCAGGCCTTCGAGCAGAGAACTCGGGCCCACGAAATGGCTGGGCAGCAGCATCTCCCAGTAATCGCCGCCGGCGACTTGCGCATCCAGATCGGACCAGTCTCCACTGCCAGCGGCCTGGGGAACAGGCACAGTCTGCACCTCGACCGCGGATTGCGCGGTGATTCTCAACTGGTGGTGGCTGCCCGCGATGTCGAAGTGATGCACTGTGTTGCCGGCGAAATCGCGATACTGCATAACATTCGCTGCTGGATCGACCTCGAGTGCGAAGCTGAGGCAGCGCTGGTCGCCATCGCTGCGCGGCTCGAGGTGCACCTCCATGATGCTCTCGCGCACCGCAGGCTCGTAGCGAAACGTCGTGGTGTGACGCACTGAGTAGATCATCGGGCGACTCGCTTGAGACATCGGATCATTCAGTCATTGAGTCAATAAATGCCGTATGGGGTCAGGTTTAACGGGATTAGGCCAGCGCCGTTTCCACCGAGTAGTCGAAGTACACCTGATGGATCGCGCTATGCGCCTGCGCGCATTGCCAGCGCACGCTGTCGACGTAGGCGCTCGCACCCGACGCCATAATTTCCTCGATCTGGCTGAAGTTCAGAGTGGCCTGCAGACGTCCGGCGAGTCGGACCGGTTGCTCCGCTTTGCGTTCGGTCATCTCGCCGATGGCGGCAAGAGCGGCCTGCACCATGTCGACGGAAAACCGGACGGAATGCGGAAATTCTTTGTTCAGTAGGAGGAATTCGGCGACTCGAAGCGGACGCAATTCCGCCGTGTACGCCTTGCAATAGGCTTCGAAGGCCGCACACGATTTCAGCAAACCGACCCACTCCAGATATTCTTCACTCTCGACGGCTTGATCCAGTGGATGAGACAGGCTCCCGAAGTGGGTTCTGATCAGGCATGCCAGTGCGTCCGTGCGTTCGACGAAGCGGCCAAGCTGGATATACTGCCAGCCCTCGCCGTGCGACATGGTCGAATCGGTCACACCCTGAAAAAGATGTGCTCCATCCTGCATGGCGTGAAAGAAGATATGCGAATGCGGCAGCCAAGCCTCGCCCGCGGTCGTGCTGTTGACTTGGAGATAAAGCCGGTTCAACTGTTCCCACATCTCGCTGCTGCACTGCTCGCGAACCTGCCTCAGGTTTTCGCGCGCTGCCGCAACGCACGACAAGATGGACGACGGATTGGTGCGATCCAGCGTCAGGACGTAGGTCAGGGACTGGGCATCGATTCTTCCATCGTCCGGCCGGTCCGCCTGGCAGGCGTCGAGCAGTCGACGCCCGCGCCCCGCGCCCGCTTCCGGGGATTGGTCGAGCCGCAACTGAAGGTCCACGTCGAGCAGTCGCGCCGTATGCTCAGCCCGCTCGAGGTAGCGGCTCATCCAATACAAGCTGTCGGCCACGCGCGAAAGCATAGCTGTGCGTCTCCGATCGTTCATAAAATGCACGGGTCAGAGCTTAGGGGCGGCATCTCACCGGCCCCGCCCCCGCCCTAGCCCCTAAGTACCCACGTATCTTTACTCCCCCCACCCTGGGACGAATTGACCACCAGCGATCCACGCCGCAGCGCGACTCGGGTTAGCCCTCCCGGCACCAGCGTGACGCTCTCGCCGTACAAAATGTAGGGACGCAGATCGACGTGCCGAGCCTGCACTTCCCCTTCCAGGAAGCACGGCGCGCGCGACAGGCTCAGCGTCGGCTGAGCAATGTAATTTCGGGGCTCGGCCTCGATTCTCCGGCGGAACTCTTCCCTTTCTTCCTCGGTGCTGTGTGGTCCGATCAGCATTCCATATCCGCCCGATTCGCCGACTGCTTTGACGACCAACTCATCGAGGTGCTCAAGCACGTAAGTTCGTTGGGAACGGTCGGTGAGCAAATAAGTCTGCACGTTGGCGAGGATCGGATCCTCGCCCAGGTAGTAACGAATGATTGCCGGCACGTATGCGTAAAGGGCCTTGTCATCAGCCACACCGGTTCCGATAGCGTTCGCCAGAATCACATTGCCAGCACGGTATGCGTTGAATAATCCCGGCACGCCAAGGTTCGTATCCTGGCGGAAGCATAACGGGTCGAGGAAATCGTCGTCGACACGGCGATAGATGACATCGACGCGCTCGAGGCCCGCCGTCGTCCGCATGTAAACGATGTTGTCGTGCACCAGCAGATCGCGCCCTTCGACGAGCTCGATGCCCATCTGCTGCGCCAGGAACGTATGCTCGAAATACGCCGCATTGAAGACGCCCGGGGTGAGCAGGACGACCTTCGGTTCGTGCCGCGCCGACGAACTTGCCGGCACTAACGCCCGCAGTGTGGCCAGCAGCGCCTGCGCATAGTGGTCCACAGGAGACACCCCGTAATCGCGAAACAACGTCGGGAAAACCTTCTTCAGCACCTTGCGGTTCGCCAGCATGTATGAAACGCCGCTGGGGACGCGGAGATTGTCTTCGAGCACGGCAAAGTTACCGTCGGGCAAGCGCACCAGATCGGTGCCGCAGATGCTCACATAAATCCCATGCGGCACCGCCAGCCCGCGCATCTCCCGCCGGAAATGCTTACAGCTATACACGAGTTGACGAGGCAGGATGCCGTCGGCCAGAATGCGCGCCTGGTGGTAGATGTCTTCGAGGAAGAGATTTAACGCGGCGATGCGCTGCGTCAGCCCGTTCTCAATCTTGTGCCATTCCTGGTAGGGGATGATGCGTGGCAGCAGATCGTTGGGAAAGACGCGTTCCGTGCCCTCGTCATTGCCGTAAACCGTGAACGTGATCCCCTGATGCAGAAACGACAGGTCGGCAGCCTGCTGGCTCTTGCGCAGTTCCTCGGGAGGCAGTTCGAGCAGGTTCTGGAAGAGCGCCTTGTAATGCGGCCGCGGCGTACCCGGAGCCGCGAACATCTCATCGTATGCCGAGTCGAACTGGTAATTTCGAAATGGCGGACGAAACAGGGTGAGCGGCGCATCCGGAGGGTTCATCCGATGCACAAGTCCACGGGTTCGGGTACGGCTGGGCTGCATGCTAGGAGGGTAGGGTGCAGGCAACAGCCAAGTCCAATTGAAATTGTTTATCGGAAGGATTCGGAAATCCGTAGCGCCGAACTCCGTTGCTCGGGCGTCTCGCCGGCTCTCGCCGGGGCTGCGCGCTCCCGCAACTGGAAAGTAGTTGAGAACGCAGGAAGCATTTGAACCCCTGCATGTGGCGGGCCGCCACGACAGCCCTACGGTTCCTTCTGACCGGCGCTGAACACGCTCCAAGGACCAGCCTTCATATCGTGCAACAGCGGCTTCTGCCAGGAGTACTCGGGATGCTTCTCGAGGAATGGCTCGGCCAAAAAGGCCTCCCCGCACGGATGTCCCGCGCGCGCGACGAAACTCATCTTGGCGGCCATTGTGCTATCCGTCGCTTTACCCTGCACTGCTCCGCCGGGGTTATACGCATTCCACTCCCACTCCTTCACACCGCGCGCCGAACGGTCAACGTGCCCGCACAATGACCGCTCATTCGGCTGGTCTTTTTTCTCAAAGCTGTCGCCGTGATCCGATAAGAACAGTTCCGCCATCATCACGTCGATCTTCCCTTTGGATTCTTTCATCAACTGCTCCCAGCGGATGTGCCGTGCGTTCATGGACGACGAAGCATCGTCAGGGTTGAACCCGTCAGTTTCATCCTTGATCACCGTCGGATCGCGCGCAAAATTCGAGCTCACAAAGTACCCATCTTTCGTGCGCCATAGCGGAGTATTCTTTAAACCCAGCTCGAGGTACGCGATTTCCCCGGTTTTCCGGTCGCCGAGCAGCCAGTCGTTGGCATATCCGCCGTTGTTGCCTTCTTTGATAATCCGTACGTAGTCGTCAATATTGTTGGCGTATTGCAGGGCCTTGCGCGCCCGCATGAACTCCGGCTTGCCGTTCGGATCCCAACCTTCGAATTGCGTGATCGTAGTTTCGGTGATCATGATCCCGGCCGAGTTCACGCCGAAATCGTCATCGCTGACGATCACTCCGGGGAAGCCATCCATTAGGATACGGTTCCCATGTTCCGGCTGGATATCAAAAATAATCACCCAGCGCTCTCCGGCGAGATAGCTGGTCCAGTTGTTGTGAGCGATCACGATCTGGTGATCTTTGGTCATGCTCCCGGTGGCGATAAATGCGCTGCAGTTTCCGGGAGCCCTCAATTTCGGATTGGAGGCCGACTTCTGCTGCTTGTTGAGCCAGGGCAGATAGTAGTCGGGCACCTCCTCAAAAGCATTCAGCGCCACGATATCCCACACATCGAGATCGACTCCATGAGCCTTCACCCCGTCGGCGATGCCCTGTAGTTCCTGCTGATATTCCACGTCGATATGCGGCCAAAGCATCTGCCGCGCCGTGGTGCGGAAGAATTCCCAATCGCGCTGCGTTTGATGCGTATCGTACAGCTTGATCGCCTCGAACCCGTCCGCAATCTCCGGCGCCAACAGATATCCATGCTGATACCCGATGTCGGCGGGCGATCCCTCCAGATGCACGTAGGTCCATCCGCCCCGCTGGAAGCGGTAGGCCTTTTCCAGTCGCGCCTCTGGCTTGGCGGCCGCGGCCAGGCAGGTCCATCCCAGGATCAAACCAGCGATAAGTCCGTGACGCACAGCGAAATTGTCCATGAGTTCCTCACCCCGAGTGTCTTTGCCGCAATATTCTAGTCGATGCTCTGTCCCCCTTCACGACCCTGCAACGCGACCCGAACCGAGCGAGGAGCAGCAATCTGTTTCCTTGGGGCATGATTGCCGCTCGAAGCGAGCGCAGATGCCCCCGGCTTCGCCGCCAATAAAAGCTCGGTATTACCGTTTCGAGCGGAAAGCCGCTTCTAGATATTCGTCCTCTGCTCGGGATGGCGTCTCAAATACCAGCAGGGCCGCATCCCACCGTGAGGGAACAGCGCATTCACGCAGGTTTCCGGCTGTGGCGGCTCAAAGATGAACTGCGTCTTCCCGCTTTTCTGCAAAATGGCGTAGTAATGTGTCACCACGACGGAACCGTAGGGGTTTCGGTCCGTGGCGACGCGGATGCGAAGCAGGCCAAAGTCCACGCCATAAGCTAAAAGCCCTGTGCCCAAAAGAACTACGAGCACGGCGAGAAAGATCCGCCGCAGCAGGTCCCTGAGCCGTTCAGCCGTCATCTGCATAATGAGGCCCGATTATAAGCCTCAAGTAAAAAGCAGGGCTCCGCTTCAGTGCGCATTCCAACGACAACCTCAAACCACAAAAGGGGACATTTCTAATAAGTTAACGATGGGGACATTTCTAAAAAGCTTGGACACAGTGTTGTCCTA
>Ga0123356_10001564_pt1 | contig 25185 bp, 26 predicted proteins | sample TergutEmb28metaG_2_FD_92546 | JGI IMG/M metagenome (GOLD analysis project Ga0123356, IMG submission 92546) | Embiratermes neotenicus P3 segment gut microbial communities from Petit-Saut dam, French Guiana - Emb289 P3 | ecosystem: Host-associated > Arthropoda: Insects > Digestive system > Gut ...
CAGCTTCCTACTGACTTCGAAGGCACTGCTGTTGCAGTTGCCGACAAGGCTGACACCATCGCAGGCTTGTTTGCTGTTGGGCAGCTGCCGACTGGATCTTCGGATCCATTTGCCTTGCGTCGTAACGCAATCGGTATCATCTCGATTCTACTCGCAGGTTTCCCGCTCTCGCTGAACAGCCTGATCAGGGAGGCTTGCGCAAACCTTGCGCAAAGTGGCATCAGTATGGACAAAGCTAAGACAGAGCAGTCAATCAGGGAGTTCTTCGCCGGCCGCCTGGAGGTTATTGCCCGCGAGCGCGGTTACAGCATAGACACTGTTGACGCAGTCATGGCAACCGGTAATATCGAGCCGGTCGATGTCATCGCTCGCTCAGAAGCATTGACTGTGGCGCGAAAGTCGAACCCAGAGCTATTCGATGACCTGGCAACCGCATACACCAGGGCAAATAATCTCCGCGATGCCTCACTTGGCATTAGCGTTAACGAGTCCCTTTTCAGCGAGCCTGAGAAAGTATTGCTCAATGCGATTGACAAGGTCGATGAAGGCATCAGGGATGCGCTGAAAATCAAGCGCTACGACCGAGCCATCGAATATCTGGCGTCCCTCAGAAACCCGATCGATCGTTTCTTCGACGAGGCGTTGATTATGGACTCAGACGAGCAGCTCAGAGCCAACCGACTCAGACTGTTGAACCGATTCGTCCAGGTTTTCACCGAGGTCGCAGATATCAGCAGGCTGACCAGATCGATCTGATACACCAAACGAATGGATGCAACACAGAACAACAGTCCGATAATCAACATCATTTCGGATAGCATCGGTGATAGCGCTGCAACAATGGCAATCGCTGCAGCCAGCCAGTTCTCAAACGATAGATGCGTGATCAACCGTCTGCCTAGAGTCAGCTCACTGCAGCAGATGATTCCATTCATAGAGCAACACATTTCAGAGTCTATGGAGAAAATCATCCTTTTTCATACCATAGCGGATGAGCAGTTGCGAGCAGAGCTCGACGACTATCTCATGGACAAACAAGTGGTGGCTGTTGACCTGATCGGGCCGGCAATCGATGCTATTGCCCTGGCAACTGGGCGAGCACCACGAGGCGAACCAGGTTTGATCCGGGAGACCGATCAGGCCTACTTCTCAAGAATCGAAGCTATGGAGTTCGCTGTCGAACATGACGACGGCCGGAGCCCCATGGACCTGGATCAAGCCGACATTGTTTTGATCGGTGTCTCACGAACATCGAAGACCCCGCTCTCGATCTATCTGGCAACCCAAGGATATAAGGTTGCGAATGTTCCACTGGCCAGTGGCATTGAGCCACCGGAGCAGATTTTCAAACTTGATCGACAAAGGGTTTTTGGCTTGACCTATGACCCCGAGCTCCTATCGGCAATTCGTCTGCGAAGGCTTGGCAATGCAAGCGAGGTTGCCAAGAGCTATGCAAGCCTCCCTAATGTAATATACGACCTGGAGCAGGCAAGACAGGTAATGCGTAGAATCGGCTGCATAGTGGTTCGCACCGACAATCGGGCAATCGAGGAGGTCGCCCAGGAGATCCTGCGCTACTACCACAACAGTTTTCCAGCCTGAGTGGCTTGGTCAAATAAGATTACAGCCTTTTTCCGGTTTCCGGTTGATTGCCGTCTCAATGTTACAAAAGCACCCTGTTGCCAAACCGGAGGCAGTTGGTGGCAAAAAATCGGCTTCGTCGGTGCCGGAGGGAGTGGTTTTATCCCTGTGATTACGATGGATGAGGCGCGTTATGTGGGTATTTTGCGTGATTGCCTCCATAGAGACACCGACGAAGCCGATTTTTTGCCACCAACTGCCTCCGGTTTGGCAACAGGGTGAAGGTTAGGCGGTATTGGTTGATTTGGGGTAAGCCTGAGGGGTGGAGCGATAATCTGCAGCAAGTAAATGTTTTGTTTTTCGTCGGCAATGATGTATTATGTCTTTCCGTGTTTTCTTGTATAAGGAGTATGGTTTGAATCCGCTACTGATAATAATTCTTGTGCTCTGGGCTGTGTCAGGCGTCGGTCTGGTTATTTTTGTGCTGCTGCATTCCGGCAAAGGCACCGGTCTTTCTGATGTTATTGCTGGCCAGATGTATAACAGTCCTGGTGGTTCGGGTATTGTAGAGAAAAACCTGAATCGTATTACTATTACCTTGGCGGTAATTTTCTTTTTGACCTTGTTGGTGCTGATGATTATCTATCCTCAGGGGACGATATCGTAGGCAGCAAATCAAGAAACCGCTCATGTCGGAGTGGTGGAATGGCAGACACGCTAGCTTGAGGTGCTAGTGCCTGAAAGGGTGTGCGGGTTCAAATCCCGCCTCCGACACCAGTGAGACCCTGGAGAATGATTCTCCAGGGTCTCACTGGTGTCCAGGTCTGTGTTGTGAGACATTATTTGACACGCTATGGAGAACATGCTACCATAATGATATAGCAAGTAAATCGAAAGAATCATGGGGAGAGGATTCATCATGAAGAGATTATCAAGTTGGCTGCTGGTCGTTTTGCTGGCACTGCCGATGTATACGCTATCAGCCTGCAGCAAAACTACCTCAGGTGGTGGGGATACAGACACCGGGACAAGCAGTGGATACTCCGTAAATGCTGTTAGCGGTTTTAACTTTGACAATGGGGATCTACCGTTACAACAGGCGTCATACAAAGACGGAATGCTCTTCCTGGTTTTGGGAGAGTACCGAGAGTCATTTGATCAGAGTGCAAGCCCCGTATACATCGTAGTACTGGACACGACAGGGCGCGTTCTTCTAGAGCTTGAGTACCCGATATCAAATGACGGGGTGGAGACATATATCTCGGACATAATGGGTGCTCCTGGAGGCTCTTTCTGGATGAAGGAGGATCTGTTCTGGCAAGATGACGAGGGACTTTATTTCGAACGCCGATTCACCTACTTCGACGCCTCTGGGAATATGCAGGCCATGATAGCTGAAAGCGAACTGCAGATAGACCCAGACATCACCTCTACGCATATGCTCGCGACAGACGAACTCGGTCGGGTCTACCTGACGATAGGCATCGAGGCTGACAGCGGGGTCGGGCGCGGTGTCCGGCCTGGCATCGCATTGGTCGACCAATCAGGAGATATCGCTTGGTTCTGGGAGAGCGACAAGTGGGGTGTTTTAGGGATGACATTACTTGATGACGGTACTCCACTGATTCTTCAAGTCGATAGAGAAGCAGGAATTCTCACACCATTCAGCGACAGTCCCTATCGGATCTATCAGATAGACGATAGCGGTGAGGTGGTTTTACTGGGAGTGCTAAGTGACTTAGACGGTTTTGACTCAGACCTGTTCTGGCCCCTCATCTATCCTGGCACTGGCAGTGAAGCCTACTTCATCGGTATCGAAGGTCAGCAGCTCTTCAGGCTTGACCTCGATGACTTTACACTTGAAGTGGTGGCTAACTGGAGCGATGAGGTTAGCCCAGAGCAGTTGGCGTATGGGCCACTGGCTTTCTTTATCACCCCAGACGGCTCGATGATTCTGGTGATGGGCAAGCCAGACTCTCCAGCTTTGCTGATCGAGTTCACGAAATAGTCTTGTGGAGCATGCTCCATGAAGGTGCATCGACTGTAAAGGTGAAGAAGAGGGCAGCAAGAGCGGTGCCTTTACTGCTGGCACTGTCGCTGTGTGCGCAGTCAGCCTGTAGCAATGGTTCTGCTGCTAACGACCCAGACGCAGAACCGGTTGTCTATGAGTACTCTGTAAGTACGACCCCCTTCTACTTCGGAGACGAAGAGCGTTTCAACCTCTCAGAGGCATCACTTGGCTACGGACACCTGTTAATCGGCTACAACTTCATGTATGGTGTCCGGGATAGCCATGGCGATCCAGATTGCATTGTCGTCTTAGACACGGACTTCGGCGTTGTTCGAGAGGTGCCCTTTGAGCTATTCGTGTGGGAACTTAGCGACATGTTCGGTGAGACGAGCCGTATCTACAGTATCAAGGTCACTCCTGGGGGTGGCTTCTGGGCGTGCAGGAGCATCAATCAAGGAGAAATTCTCCTCTACGACGAGTCTGGAGAGCAACAGTTGGTATTGTCGTTTGCAAACCTCGTTGCTACATGGTCGCTTAGGCCAGACATTGAGTTCATCCAGATGCTTGCGGTCGACGCAGGCGGTAGGCTGTACCTGTCTCTGGGTGTTGAGGATGGCCACTATTGTGTCATCTTAATAGACCAGACGGGTGCCCTCGTCGATTCCTGGGAGTTCGAGCCTGTGAATGGTCTGTATATGGCTATCCTCGACGACGGTACCCCGGTAATCGCTATGGATATCGGCAAACTCTTTGAAACCGTGCGCGAGCTACACAGTCTTCACCCTGGTGGTGAGATTACCCTTATCTGCGAGCTTGACTCTTTGGAGGGATGCACATACAGCAGGTGGTTTATCTACTCAGGCATCGGCAGGGAGATCTTCTTCGAGTCCAGTGAGGCTTGCCAGCTGGTGAGGTTTGACCTTGACTTGCTTACCTTTGAGGTGGTGGCAGACTGGAGCGACCAGCCGGGGGTTGAGGTTAAGTACGCGGGTGTCAGTACGAGTGTAAACCACTATCTGGAAGATCTCTATGTGGTTTCTGACGAGCAGATAATCGGGGTACTCGTATTTGGTGGCAAGGCATCGTGGATCAGATTTACGAAATGATTAACCAGGCTGAATGTCGCACTGTCAGGGTGGCGACGTATAACCCCGATGCTGGTGCTTGAAGCGGTGAACAAGCTTGGACTTGTGCTACTCTAATCTGCACATATATCCACTTGAGAGAATGGTTTGTTGACATGGCAATAGAAGCGGTATTTTTTGATGTAGGCCAAACACTTGTGCATCCTGTGCCTGATGGTGCAGGGTTTAGTCAGGTTGCTGTACCTTTCGGCTTTGAGATTACTGCAGAGGCGATACTTGCCAATAATGGCAAGATGTATGCACGATATAACGAGCACTATCAGCGTGACCCCGGTTTCTGGGACAATCACGAAAGTGCCAGGGCTGTCTGGCTGGATGCCTACACCCTACTCTATCAACTACTGGAGACAGGGGATAAAGCTGAAGAGCTGGCAGCTGAAGCCTACAACTTCTACTTTAATCCAGGAGCCTGGTTTGCCTACGACGATGTACAGGATGGGTTGGAGCAGCTTGCACAAAGCGGTCTCAAACTAGGCTTGATATCGAACTGGGACAGCTCATTGATACCAGTTATAAAAAGTATCGGTCTTGATCACTATTTCCTGGCAATGATCTCGTCCGCTGACGTAGGAATGCATAAACCAGACAAAGATATCTTTGAATATGCCATCCAACAGCTGGGTGTTCTGCCTGACGAGGCCATTCATATCGGAGACCACCTGACAGCCGATGTTCAAGGAGCATTGGACGCCGGATTACACGCTGTCTACATGGACAGATATAACAGTCATCCCGAATTCGACCTGGCTCCAAGACTCGAAAGCCTTAGACTGCTGCCAGCTTTGATCGAGAACCTGAACACTTGAGCAAGCCGAAAGACTCAGCGGTAATATCTGGCACATTTTTGTGCTGGTTGATAGGCATAGTTTATGTATAAATTTGCATTCATTGACGTAAAAGTGCACATGGACTACAATTTCGAAAGGAAAATTCGAATATTTTGTGGGTTCTTATGGGCATCATGTTCATTTTGACCTCAGAATTTCGACATCAAGCACACTGGTATTCTATAAGCGAACAGTGTGCGTAGAGGGAAACCGAAATCCGGTTATCTGAAGAAAGGTGGAGGAAATGAGAGCTTATGCAATGTTGGGGCCAGATAAAACTGGCTGGATCGAGAAAGACTATCCCGAATGTGGGCCGCTAGATGCGATTTGCCGCCCGATAGCTTTGGCTTCGTGCACATCTGATGTGCACACCGTTTGGGAAAACGCACTTGGCCCGCGTGTTGACCTGACACTTGGGCACGAAGGTGTTGGCGAGATCGTCGAGGTCGGCGAACTGGTAAGAGACTTCAAGGTTGGCGACAAGGTACTTGTTGCTGCGATAACTCCTGACTGGGGTTCGGTTGCAGCTCAGGGTGGCTATGCGCAGCACAGTGGCGGTATGCTGGGTGGCTGGAAGTATTCGAACATCAAAGACGGAATGTTTGCAGAATTCTTCCATGTCAACGAAGCAGATGCCAATCTAGCGTTAGTACCAGAGGGCATGGATCTTGGCGTTGCTGCCATGCTGTCCGACATGCTGCCAACAGGCTTCCATGGCGCTGAAATGGCTAACGTGCAATTCGGCGACTCAGTTTGCGTTGTCGGAATCGGCCCGGTTGGTCTGATGGCGGTTCGCGGCGCTTATCTGCGTGGCGCTGGCCGAATTATGGCTGTTGGCACCCGTCCGAACTGCGTTGATGTTGCCCAGCAATACGGTGCAACCGATATCATCAGCTACAAGGAAGGTCCGATTTTTGATCAGGTAATGGATATGACCGGTGGCGAAGGCGTAGACAAAGTCATCATTGCTGGTGGCGACGTAGACACCTTTGAAGAGGCAGTGAATATGGTTAAGCCAGGCGGTATCGTCAGTAACATCAATTATCTGGGTTCCGGCGATTACATCAAGATCCCGAGAGAAGGATGGGGTGTTGGTATGGGTCACAAGACAGTCGTAGGTGGTCTGATGCCAGGTGGACGTCGTCGTCTTGAGAAACTTGCTGCAATGATTCTGAATAGCCGCGTTGATCCGAGCCTGTTGATCACTCATCGCCGCGAAGGCCTGGACGCCCTCGAGGAGATTCTGTTCTTGATGAGAGACAAGCCAGCTGATCTGATCAAGCCTGTTACAATCATCGAGTGGTAAAAGCCGCACTAAGCTGATATCAGCAATAAAAAACCCGGGTAGCCTGCAACAAGTGGCTACCCGGGTTGTTTTTTTGGGTATGACTTCAGTCTAAACGCCTACTTAAACAGCACACAGCTCGAATAAGCCAGCGTCTGCGGGCCATGATAGTAAGGAATCCCAGCGCTGACACAGACCTCAGACACCATCAATCCCATTGCCTCCATCGAAGGAAATATCTTCTCAGGATAACGACAGGGAGCATCTGGATAAGAACACTCTGGACAGATCGTGCAAGACCCAGCTCCTATCAGCAACACAGTATCACGGTTCATTCCGGTCTCACGCACCATTTCAACCAGTTTGTTGAAACGCTCACGGTGGTCACGAGCCGCAGCCATCGTGGTCTCAAAGTCAAACTCATCTTCCATATAGGCAACAGTCTGAAAGACGATACCGCACTCGTATAGCTTAAAGGTCTTATTAGAATCCTCGATCTCTCCGCAGCCAGGCGGGCATGCCCAGCTCTTGTTGTAAGAACGACAGGTATCCGCCGCGCACATCTCGCGCACTTCATCGCGAGCAACCAGATCCAGTGGGTCAAAACCTCCCTGAAACTCGAACCCGGACTGCTCAATCATCTGTTGCATTAGTTCAGTATCCACGCTTCCTCCTACGCTGCTTTCCTGCGCAGCCTCTGCCACGCAAATCTCCGGCGGAACTTACTCGCCAGGAAACATCATATTATCGACAAAGTATTCATTGAATTTGGCACTGACCGAAAGCTCGATATAGTCGGCAAGGTCATGCAAGCTGAGCAGATCAGCACGAGCCTCAGAGCTCAGTAAAGCAGCTGATGCGCCTTCAACCGAACTATTGCCGATAGCCCGTGTCCTATCAAGCCATTCTTTGGGGATAAGACCAAGTATCGCGGCACTGTCTTTGTTGATGTACTTGCCAAATCCACCGGCTATGTCTAAGCGAGCAACATCATCAAGACCGATTTCAGCTGCATCGAGCAGAACCATAATGCCGGAGTAGACAGCCGATTTGCCGAGTTGGATATTACGGATATCCTTCTGGGTCATGTAGATGCTTTTATCCTCAGTCAGATAAAAGACTGGCATACCGTTCTCTTCTCCTAGTTTATCGGCAAACTCCGGGCATTCATCGGCATCGAGCAGGTATCCTGTCTCATCGAAGATGCCATTTAGATACATGTATGCCGCAATATCGATAATTCCCGTGCCACAGAGGCCTTTAGGTGCGACTCCACCGATGACGCTGAACATCAGTTGGCCGTCTTCTTCCCAAGCCTGGGAGATAGCACCCGGCAAGGCTGGCATGCCGAAGTGGATATTTGCACCCTCGAATACGGGACCAGCAGCTGTTGCGCATGCAATGATGCCGTTCTTATCCCCAAGTGCTAATTCTCCGTTTGTGCCCAGGTCTATCAGCACCTGTTTGTCTTCGGCTGTGTGCATGTCGCTGGCTATGATTCCGGCTGTGATGTCGCCGCCGACGTAGCTGGCGATGCATGGTGCGAACCAGACGGGGCAGGGAAAGCCGGGGAGCTCCAAGGTCTCGCCAAAGAGGGAGAGCGGGGTAAAGGGGTTCAGGCCGATGCTGTCTGGAGGTAGGCCGGCAGCGATGTGCTGCATGACGGTGTTGCCAGCGATGGTGAAGTCGACGATGTCGCGGCGTCGGCGCCCTGTGGTTGAGAGCAGCTCGTCGAGCATCTGGTCGATTGCACTGAGCACTGCTTCTTGCATCAGGTCAAGCTTGCCTTCGACGCTGGCATCGATGCGGCTGATCACATCAGCCCCCCAGACTGCCTGCGGGTTGACTCTGGCAGCTGAAGCCAGAAGAGTGCCATCGGCGCGGTCGAATAGTCGGCAGGCAAGAGTTGTTGTGCCGATGTCCAGAGCAACTCCGAGTCCGGTCAAGCCGGTGTCTGGTGCGTAGCTTGAGACAACAGCGTCTTCCTCGATCAGCATGGTTTGAGGACCGGATAGCTCGATAATCATCTGGTCGCTGATCTCTGTTCGGCAAGCCAGCCTGAGCCCGCTGATCCCGCCTTCGTAGACATATACCATGCATTTACCGCACAAACCATTGCCACCACATGGGGCAGAGAAATTCAGCTTTGCGTTTTGGATCACATTCAACGCTGACTGACCAGGCTCAGCTTCTAAAACCAGCTCTTCATCGCCTGTCTTAATGGTGATATGGTATGTCGACATGTCTCTCCTTTTCTTCTAGCTTGGTGTAAGATAACCAGTGCCTGGCAAACAAGTTCGGCACTATATACTGCACTTCTCTTGGTGCTTGTAATATATCATTTACCAGATAACTAATAGTGCTGTTGATGGTATTTTTAAGTTTGTTTAATACTTGCCATTGTTTGGTCATAACTCAGACAATGCACATAAGTGGAATTGGTTAATAATTGTGTCAAAATACTTAGCACCAATGTTTATAGATTCTGGTATTCATGTACATGTTGCACATTCCGAACCCACCCCGATTCTATGATGTATTGCAAGAGATAATATGTTTTCACTGACAGAGGCGGGGACAGTGGTCTTCGCGTGACATGAAAACGAAGGGAGTATCTAATGGCAATTTTAGATGACATTTCGGCGGCAGTCCAAGCTGGTAAGCGTAAGGACGTTGAGGAGCTGGTACAGAAGGCTATTGATGAGGGACAGTCCGCGTCGGACATCCTGAATGGTGGCCTGTTGGCAGCTATGGAGATTATTGGTCCGAAGTTCAAGAACAACGAGATCTTCGTACCCGAGGTACTGGTCGCAGCTCGTGCCATGAATGCTGGCACCGCTCTGCTGAAGCCGCTGTTGGTTGACAGCGGAATCAAGCCGATTGGCAAAGCCGTCATCGGCACCGTCAAGGGCGACATGCATGACATTGGTAAGAACCTTGTTCGTATGATGATCGAAGGCGCAAACGTTGACATCACCGATCTCGGCGTCGATGTTGCACCGGAGGTTTTCGCTGACTATGTCAAGGACAATCCAGATCTTGACCTCGTTTGCCTCAGCGCTCTGCTGACCACCACTCTGCCGAGCTTGGCTGAGTGCGTCAAGGCCGTTCAGGAGACCGGTGCACCGGTGAAGATCCTGATCGGTGGCGCTCCTGTAACCCAGGAACTGGCTGATGAACTTGGCGTCCAGGGCTATGCCCCCGATGCTGGCTCAGCCGCCGCAAAAGCTACTGAGATGCTGAGCTAAAGTAAGCTTCTAGTAGTTTTAAAAAGATTGACTGGTAAAGGGTCGGGCTAATCCCCGGCCCTTTTCATGTGGTTATTTGCTCTCTGACAGCTTCGCACTGCGTGCTGCAGTCAGGCAGGTTCAACAGATGCGGGGGAGTTGTTCGCCTACCAGCATGTCCAGTACTCTGGTCGCTCCCAGTGCTGTGCGTAACCAGGCGGCTGGCAATCCTGGTGGTGGAGCCTCTCTGACCTCACCGATAATCGCAGCATCTCTACCTAGTGGGTCGGCTTGCATTGCAGCCAATGCGCTTTCAGCCTGGTCAGGCGGCACAACGGCAACCATTTTGCCTTCGTTGGCAATCTGAAAAATATCTAGTCCCAACATCTCGGCAGCTCCTCGGACAGCAACTTTCACTGGCACTGCCGCCTCGTCTATGGTCATAGAGGTCTGACTCTGGCTGGCCAGTTCGTTGATGGTTGCAGCCAGTCCGCCACGGGTTGGATCACGAAAACAGCGAGTTTGTGGTGCAGCATGAAGCACTTGCTTTACCAGATGGTTCAGTGGCGCAACATCACTTGCGATTTCTGCCTGAAAGCTCAAAGTCTCTCGTGCGGCAAGAATCGCGACTCCGTGGTCGCCCAGTGTGCCCGAAACCAAGATCTTATCCCCAGGTTGACAGAAGCGGCCACTGAGCGGCTGCTGATTATTAAAGGCACCGACTCCGGCTGTGTTGATGTAGATGCCGTCTCCCTTACCATGGGGAACAACCTTTGTGTCGCCAGTGACAATGCTGACCTTGGCTTCTGCTGCTGTTGCGGCTATTGAGGCGCAGATTGCCTCGAGGGTGGCAAGGGGCAGTCCTTCTTCCAGGATGAAGGCGACCGACAGATAGAGCGGGGTGGCTCCAGAGGTTGCCAGGTCATTCACGGTACCACTGACCGCAAGGCGGCCGATGTCTCCACCGGAGAAGAAGAGCGGTGTGACCACGTAGCTGTCTGTTGTGAAGGCCAGCTTGAAGGCCAGTTGCTGGCCCTGACTGGGCTGGTCGGGCGCGGTCAGGGTGACAACGGCGCTGTCGTCTCCGGTTTTGAGCTCTGCGGCACCATAAGCGCTGACGAAATATTTGGCAATCAGCTCGCGCATCATTTCGCCGCCACTGCCATGTGCCATGATGATTTGCTCGGAGTTAGTCATTGTTATCCTCAGGTGTTTAATGGGAAGATGGGCTCGGTGCAGTCGCTGGGACTGAGCGCGCTGGTGGTGGTGGCGGCACCAGCAGCGCCCGCGATACCTGTGGCGTCTGCGGTTCCCGCAGCGCCCGCGGCACCCACTCCGCCTACTCCGCCCGCCACGCCACCGATGTTGTAGCGATAGTAAGCCGCGCAGCTGCCTTCGCTTGACACCATGCAGGGGCCAAGCGGCCTGGTCGGGGTGCAGGCACGACCGAACTGCGGGCACTCGGGTGGCACTATGATGCCTCGCAACACGTCGCCGCAGCGACAGCCGCGCACTTCGACAGTCGGTTCGATGTCAAGCTCGAAGCGCTGGGTGGCATCGTAGCGGGCGAACTCGGGTCTAAAAGCCAGGCCGGAGGCAGGTATCACTCCCAAACCGCGCCAGGTGGCATCCACCGGCTGAAACACGGTGTCGATACTCTGACGAGCCTGCTGATTGCCTGTTGCCTGTACCGATCGGGCGTAGGCATTGCCGATTCGCAGGCTGTCACCCTGCTGACGACTGAGTATCTGCTCAAGTAACATGTCTATTCCAGCCAGGATATCCAGCGGCTCGAATCCGGTTATAACTGCCGGCATGTTGTATTGCTCGGCAATAAAATCGTAAGCCTCGACCCCTAAAATCGTGCTGACATGGCCAGGTAGAATCAGCCCATCCAGCGCCAGCTCAGGGTCTTCAAGCAGAACCTGAAGCGCCGGCGGAACCAACTTAAAAGCCGCCAGCACACTGAAGTTCAAAAGCTCTGCTGCAGCAGCTCGCTGAACAGTTGCGGCGATAATCGGAGACGTGGTCTCAAAGCCGACACCGACAAAGACAATCTGCCGCTCAGGTTGCGCTTCAGCCAGCCTGAGCGCATCAAGCGGACTGTAAACCACCTGAACACTGGCACCCTCAGCGCGACGCTGCTCAAGCGAAGTCGACGAGCCTGGCACACGCAGCATGTCGCCAAAAGTCGCAATGGTCAGGTTCTCGACTCGCGACAGCGCAATAATCGCGTCGATGTCAGAGTTGGCGGTGACGCAAACCGGACACCCTGGCCCCGACAGCAGGCGGATGTTACTTGGCAACAGCGACCGAATGCCATGCTTGGCAATAGCCATGGTGTGCGTGCCACAAACCTCCATCAGCTTGAGCTCCATGCCGTCCGCCTTTTGCGCCCATTCGGCTAGAACTGCAGCGGTATCTGCAACGCGCTGAACCAGGTTTTCCGCCAGTGACGGGTCTCGGAAGCCGTCGATTAACATGTTGTTGATTGAGTTTTTATCCACTTTCTTGTACCAGCTATAGTCCTTCTGCCAGTTCGGGGAACTCGCGGAAGAACGCCAGTGTCTCCTCAGCTGCTTCGAGGCTGATGACCTCGATGGCAAAGCCGGCATGGACCAGCACGTAGTCACCGACTTTGGCGGTGGGCACCAGCTCGATGGCAACGGTGCGCTCGACTCCCAGCAGGTCGACGATTGCTGTGCGGTCGGGATTGATTGTTTTGATAGTTGCGGGTACTGCGAGACACATGGGGTTATCCTTTCGGGTGCTTTCCGGTGTGTTAGCGACGCCTGGTGGGGCGCGCTGCGCGCTGTCTGGGAGAGCGCGCAGCGCGCTGTCTGGCTATGGCAACAGCTGCCTGTCCATAGGCAATGCAGCCGTCGTTGGGAGGTAGGTCGCGGTTGGTGTATACAGTAAAACCGGCGGATTCCAGGGCGGGTGGCAGGTTTTCACTGAGGTAGCGATTCATGAAGACTCCGCCGGAGAGCGCGATGTCGCCTAAGCCGTGCTGCTCACTGAGCTGACTGGCGAGCATGCATACCATTGCGATTATGGCCTGGTGAAACTTGAGCGCTATGGATGCCGTGGGGACATCATCTGCAATATCGTCGAGTATAGCCAGTAGTAGCGCTGTGGTGTCGATGATGCTTTCGTCTATTGTGAAGCTATAGCTGTTGCCTGTGGCGGTCGCGTTGCTAGCGTTACTAGCGGTAGATGCCATTGCAGCTTCGAGCTCGATGGCTGGTTCGCCTTCGTATGTAGCCTGTGTGCAGTTGCCAAGCAGAGCGCTGACAGCATCGAACAGCCTGCCCATCGAACTCGTCAGTGGTGAGTTGAGCTTCTGAGTGATCATGGCTTTCAGCTGTTTCTGGGTGTCGGAGCTGATGGTATCTAAAAACTTCTGTGCACCAGGGTGACCCAGCTGGTCGGCTTCGAGCAGCCAGGCATAGGTGATTCGCCAGGGTTCCCTGATTGCAGCGGCAGCCCCTGGCATGGCTATTGGGCGTAGGTGTGCAACTCGTTGGTAGTCAGTCAGACTGGCAATTAAGACTTCGCCCCCCCAGATTGTCTGGTCGTCTCCCAAGCCGGTTCCATCAAAGGCGAAGCCGATGACCTGGTCGGGGGCGAGGGCAGGCGGGGCGGTTTGTTCGGCGGCAGCAGCGAGGGCAGGCGGGGCGGTTTGTTCGGCGGCAGCACCATTTAACCTCCTGCGCTCAGCAGCAACGGCTGCCTCAGCTAAAACCGCAGCAATATGCGCATGATGGTGCTGGATGCTTGAGACCGGCACATCATGCCTTGCGGATATCTCTGCCACCCACTTGCTGCCCAGGTATTCCGGATGCAGGTCAGCAGCCAAGTGTCTTGGACTGATATTGAAGAGTTCCTGATAGCTTTGCCTGGTCTTATCCCAATTTCTTAAAGCCTGTTCGTCGTCTAGATCGCCCAGGTGTTGAGAGATAAAGGCATCCTGGTCGGTAACCAGGCAGAAAGTGTTTTTCTGCTCGGCGCCAACCGCCAGTAACGGCTGCTCGGCTACCTGAGGCAGGCGCAGTGGCAGCGGCGCATAGCCGCGAGCGCGGCGGATGAACTGGATATTGTTGTTTATCACCCGTACCACACTGTCGTCGTAACGACTGCTGATGGGGCGGTTGTTGTCTACGAACAGATCAGCTATATCAGCCAGCTGTTGGTGAGCCTGTTCCACATCGCCGATGATTGGTTCTTCGCTGACGTTTCCTGAAGTCATGACCAGCGGTCGATCAAGCAGGCTGAACAACAGGTGCTGAAGTGGGGTGGAGGGAAGCATGACGCCAAGCTCGGTCAGGTTGCCGGCGACGTTTGACGCGATTGCTGGTGGGTTGCTGTCTGGTGGCGTGGTGCCTGCGCGGGAGCCTGCTTGGGGCGTGGCGCCTGCCCCAGCCTCAGCCATTTGTTGCAGCAGCACAATCGGGCGCACAACACCTTCCAGCAGCGCTGCTTCCAGCTGGTTGACCTGGCAGTAGCTGCGAGCCTGGTCTACGGATGCCATCATCACTGCAAGAGGCTTGTTGCTGCGCCGCTTGCGCTGCCTGAGCGCCTGCACAGCCTCTGCATTGGTCGCGTCGCAAGCCAGGTGGTATCCACCCAGACCCTTGATGGCAACTATTCTTCCCTCATAAAGTGCGGAAGCCACCCTCTCAAGGAGGGCTTTTGTCTGCTCTGCATTCGCAGCCGTGGTCTTATCCCCACGCTCGAGAAGCGATAGGAGCGGGCCGCAGACAAAGCAGGCATCGGGCTGCGCGTGAAACCGCCGGTCGGCCGGGTCGTGGTACTCGCGCTCGCAGGCTGGGCACATCGTGAAGTTGCGCATGGTGGTCAGCGGTCGGTCGTAGGGCATCTGGTTGATAATCGTGAAGCGCGGGCCGCAGTCGGTGCAGTTGATAAATGGATAAAAGTAGCGCCGATCGGTTGGGTCAAACAGCTCGCGCAGGCAGCTGGGGCAGGTAGCCAGGTCGGGCGAGATGAGTGTCTGCGAGACCACCTCGTCGCCTGTCGAACGGCGAATGCTGAAGTCATCGATATGCGTTACCGTCGAAAGGTGAGAGCTGATGTGCTCGATGAAGGCGGCTGGAGGAGTCTCAAGCTGCAGTGCCTGCATGAAGGCGAGGCAGACATCCTGCGGGCCTTCTATGTGAATGTGTACACCGTTGGTGGCATTGTAGACCCACCCCACCAGGCCAAAGCGCGAAGCCAGGCGGTAGGTGTAGGGCCGAAAGCCGACACCTTGGACGACTCCGGTAACGTGGATATCGAAGGCTTTCACGGAGGGGTTGTTATGCTGTGCTGGCTGTGCTGGTTGTGTTGGCATAGGCGTTATGGGCTGAGTTATCCGTTTTTGCTGTCTACGTCGCTATCTGCGTAGCTTACTGCGGCTGGCATGGCTGGTGCGGCTGTCTGTCTGTCGTGCGTGGACTGCGATGAGCCGCATTACACCGTGGCAGCGGTTGTGGTCAGGTTGCCATGCTTGACACCTTTGATGCCAAGCAGACTATCGGCAATTTCGGCAATCTCGCTGCATTTACCGCGCATGGCAATGATTTCCAGGCAGTTATGGGCGTCAAGATGGATGTGCATGGCAGAGATGATCTTGTTGTGCGCGGTATGCTGAATATGGTCGAGCTTGTTTTGCAGGTCGGAGGCGTGGTGGTCGAAAACCAAGGTTAGGGTGCCGACGATAATGGCATCGGGATCGTCCCACTGCTCTTCGATCAGTGCCTCACGAACCAGGTCACGAATCACCTCAGAGCGGTTTTTTGCCAGACCGCGTCGCGCGACCAGATTGTCGAAGTGCATTAGAAGTTCTTCAGGCATGGCAACGCTGAAGCGCACAAGCTCGCTCATTTTTTTATCCTCACCTGCGGTTGTTTTATTGTCGGTTAGACAGCGGGCTAGACCAGCTGAACCGATACGTCCTCGGCGGCTTCTGCCTGAACCAGCTCGACAGCTTCTTCGAGCAGGGCGCGCACATCGTCCAGCAGGCCCTGAGCCTGCCTGAGCTTGGCAGCGGATTTTAGCATCTCGTCTTCTTCGGTCTGGTGAAAAGCGCGATGAGTCCAGCGGCGGCAGAGCGCGATGGCTTCGGTGATTTGCTCAATGTTGGATGTTAGTTGCTCAGCATTGGCTCCGTCTTTACACATGGTTGTCCTTTCAGGTCGGTGGCGGTGGCGGTGGTGGCGCGGGTCGCAGCGGCGAGCGGTGCGGGTTGCAGCGGTAGCGAGCGGTGCGGGTCGCAGCGGCGAGCGGTGCCCGGCACGAGCGGTGCCCGGTGCGACCCAGGCGCGCTCAGCTGCAATCCGCCAACAGAGCCTACTTGGCTAGATGAGCCGCAAGTCGCTCCATCACAGCTTGCTCCGGCATTGCGCCGCTGATTGCAACCATCGCCTTCCCGCCAACAAACAGTATCATAGTGGGAATCGCTGTAATCTTGTAAGTGAAGGCAGCGTTATTGTTCTCATCCACATTCAGTTTGCCGACATGCATAGTGCTAGCATTGTTCCGAGCAAGATCCTCGATAATCGGTGCCATCATGTGGCAGGGTGGGCACCAGTCAGCCCAAAAATCCACCAGAAATGGCAGGTCAGACTGAAGTACGGTTGATTCGAAATTCTCATCTGTCACTGTGATTACACTCATGGTGTTTCCTTTTCAACGCGTGTTGCTTAAGTTTTACGCTAAGCTGTTAGGCTAATAGTAGCACTAAGTAGCACGGCGCTGACACGCCGTAACACGAATTGACCGATTCGTAACCTTGTGCAGTTGCGATTCGCCCACTACTACCGCAGGCAAGCAGACGAAAGGAAGCGTGTTGCCCACAATAAAGCAGACAGACCTGGCTAGCCTCGTTTCAGCGGGTATCGAACACCAGTTACAGCCCTACACTCCATTCATAGCTGGACAGATAGCCGCCGAAGTTATGCTGATTAAAGGACTCCCCGGCAAAACCGAACAAGTAAATGGCACTCCTTTCTCTGGAGAAGATCGCATCGCTCTTGAAGCAGCACTGGAGGCGCTTGGCTGGGGGTCAGCCAACTGGACCGGTGTTTTACTGGAGCCGGTCGGTCTGCCAGCTCTTGCCGAAGAGCAGCTCAGATTTATCGTCGAGGTCAATGACCCAGAGGTTGTGGTTGCCTTAGACGATTATGCGCGTCAGGCGCTGCAGCAGGCAATGGCTATCCGAGGTGGAGCGTTGGATACCGGTGAAGGTGTAGAAGCAGGTGAAAGCCTCGCCACCACCACCGGCTTCGCTGCTGGCCTCGCTACCACCGCTGGCGAGCCCCTGGCAGCGCAGGCGCTCTATTCTCCCTCAGAAGCAGACTCACCGACCACGATTCAGGTCGGTGAGCTTCTAAACATATCAGGTCGACAGATTCTTGCCCTTGACGATTTTGCATCAGCCCTCTCGGATGCACAGTCCAAACAGTCAGCGTGGGCTCAGCTAAAACAGATCAGGCGTTAACAGCTGCGACACGCAGCTCTCCCGCCCACGTAGAATAAATGCTAGTCTTCCTCGATCTCAACTATGGCAGCCATTGGGCATTCTTCCATGCAGTCACCACAGCCAGTGCAGGAGTCTTCGTTGATCACCATGCAAAGATCCTGGACGATATCCAGAACATCATTGCTGCAGGTATCAGTACAGATTCCACAGCCAGTACATTCTTCAGTATCAATTATTGGACGCGGCATAAAAAAGCTCCCTTCGCCTTTGGCGTTGCCGTCAGACAACGGTTGAATGATATCCGCGTGAATATAACTTAAACCACTCAGACTGGCAAGGGTAAAGCTCAAGGTTTTAGCATTTCAAATAGAATTGTTAGCATACCGCAACAAGCCCATACCCTTGACCTTACCGACACGACAATAACTCAAGTCTGCGATCCACCATTCACTGCCGCTGAGCCTACAATCCAGGACTGTCGATAGCGTCAGTATTGCTCACATCCGCATCGCTCTGCCCCTCCGCCTCCTCTTCTCGCCAAACCTGAAACCTCGCCAGAAAACCCCGCTGCCAAATTGCAAGCAGTTCGTGGCAAAAAATCGGCTTCGTCGGTGTCTCTATGGAGGTTATCGCGCAAAATACCCACATAACGCACCTCATCCATCGTAATCACGGGGATAAAACCACATTCGCGACACCGACGAAGCCGATTTTTTGCCACGAACTGCTTGCAATTTGGCAAGGCACCGCTTTAGGCTCTGATTATAAGCTTGCCAACCGCATTAGGTTCGAAATGAACTTGTGTCGGTACCTTCGACAGCCAATCAACTTCTGACAAGCAACCACATGGCACGACACCGCAGGCCGTGTTCCACCTCGCAATCAGCCTCAGATGGTGAAACGCTTCTCGAGACAATAGTCGGTAGCATTGGCAATCAGCCATAGAAAACTACGCTCCTTGAAAGATTCTTTTAAGGTTTTTTTCAGAAGCGTTTAAGGCGCGTGCTAAAGGATTTTAAGATTAACAAGCTAGCATACTAATGAACATGTCGACCTTGGAGATCAGGGAGTTTATCAGATGCGAACCAAGCGCAGTAGAATAATTGTTTCGATTGTTTGCGGCCTTACAGCCGCTGCTCTCATGGCGTTCTATGCTTCAGCTGTCAATAGGTCTGCTAGTCAGTATAGGGCTCAGGCGCTTGAAGGTTACGGTGGTGAGCAGATCGAGGTCTTTGTTGCTGTTAGAAATATCGCAGCTGGAGAGCAGCTGACACCTGCTAATGTGGTTAAACGCATATGGCTGGTTGATATGCTACCAGCTGGTGCTGCTACCAATGAAGCTGATGTATATGGTCAGACCTTAAGCCTTCCATTGCTGGCTAACGAGCCAGTGGTTCTAGCCAAATTGGGATCTAACACCGAGAGACTGAGCGTTCCAGAAGGCTTCTGCGCGGTCACGATTCCGACAAATGACGTTCTTGCTGTCGGAGGCGCAATAACCAGTGGCTCCGTAGTGGCTATCTATGCTGCTGACAAAGACACTGTCTACCTGCTTGCAGCTGAGATACTTGTTCTTGAGACTTCCAATAGCACCAACTTTAATACCGATACTGGCAATCTGTTTGGTAGCGGCAGGTCGCGTCCTGCGCTTTCATGGGTGACCTTGTCAGTACGCGAGGACATGGTAGAAGAGATTATTGTAGCCTCTCGCACCATGAGTCTATATATAGTATTACCGGGAGGTGAGTTCTAGTGCTCACACAGACCCAACGAATGCTCAGTTCTATAGGACTGGCTGAAGGCTCGGTCGCCTTTGTGGTGCAGCCAAAGCTGATAGGCTTCAACGACAGCAAAGCATGTAGAGTCGAGCTCAGCTCAATGTCTCCTGAAGTAATTGTAGTTGTAATCAATCATCCAGAGTACACCACCATCACTCCAATCAATCTAGCTGCAGCATTGTGCCAAGACTCTCCTGAACGCGATGTCTATCTGTGGGAGAACCAGCCGTCAGCCTCTCTGGTTGGTAGAGCTCGGTTAGCGGGGGTAAGAGGCGTGATCAACAGCGTGCAGTTAAACCAGTTGCTGAGCACCTCTGAAGATGAGCCAGGCTTCGGTGAGTTGGAAGCAGGTCTTGATACTGAGCCGATAACCACACTTGAACCAGGTTATCACTCCGAAACACTTGCTAACCGAGCGGTATCGCCCGAGCAGAGCCAACACGTGAACCCAAAAGACTCTGGCTGGCAGATGGAGGAGCTTGACCTTGATGAGCCAGTTGACAATACCCATCGCGACAATAGGCGTTCATCTGATCAATTATTACTGTTACCGTTGTCAAGTCCTCTGCCCGCCTTCACGGTCTCATCGAATCAGGCTACGCAGCAACCGACCGTAAAAAACAGCTACCCCTCATCGCACCGGGTAAACAATAGCAACATAATCGGCGTGTTTTCTGGCCGGGGTGGTGTTGGCAAGTCAACGATTTCATTGCTAATGGCAGTCATTGCATGCCGGCGCGGTCTTAAGGTTGCGCTGGTCGATGCAGACCTACAGTTCGGAGATATTGCCTACATGCTCGGGCATGCCGCTAAAGGTCAAGCTGAGGTTATGCCGTTGCTTGCTGTCAATCCTGAGCAAGCAAGCTTTAACCCATCAGCATCATTGATTGTCTTGGCTGCTCCAGAAAGCGTGGAGCAATCCGAACTGATATCGAATCGGCTGCCTCAGATTGTCCAGGAGGTTGCTCAGCGTGTCGACCTTGTGCTGATAAACACATCTGCATTCTGGACAAGTACACAAGCAGAGCTGGCTCGCGTGTGTTCCAAGCTGATATTTCTGATGGATCAACGCACCACATCCATCAAGGCCTGTCAGCAGGTTGCTGAGCTATGTATCAAGCTGCAGATTCCAGAGGCGAAATTCGTCTATGTGCTAAACGGTTGCCATCGTTTTGCACCGATCAGTCCACGTGATGCTTCGCTTGCACTAGGGGGTCACGAGGTTTTCGGACTTGAAGATGGTGGCAATCTGGTTGATGAGATGCTATCCCTCGGTTGCCCAGAAGAGCTGGTTGACAGCGGTAATACTCTGGTGCAGTCATTGGATGACCTGGTTACACACCTGCTACCACAAACCAGCACTCCGACGGCACAGGCAGGAATGAGAAGTATCGAGCCTTTTGGTTTTGGCTTGCTGAAGAATATCTTAAAAAGAAGAGTAAACGATGTCGATATGTACTAGGTTCTCCCGCGCTGCCGAGAGCCACAGGCTGGCAGCTCATGCAACGAGGTTTTATCCCGACATAATAGCTGGTCTGAATAGGAGGGTATGGCATGTCGTTGATTGAGATGCTGGATCGGTTGGAAGGAGGCAGTGCGCTGCGCTTGGGGGAAGCGAGCGAGGCTGCACTGAAGAGCGGGTTGCGTGATGCGCTTTATCAGCAGCTGCCAAGCACGAGAATCGCTGAGTTGTTGCGGTTGGATCCACGCCGAGCAGAGCGAGAGGTTAACGCTGTGCTGCAGCAGATTGCGCTGCGTCCAAGTTATCAGCACCTGGCTTCTGACCTGCGAGAATCGATGATCCGGGAGGTTACCGATCTGGTTATCGGCCTCGGACCGATTGAGGAGTTGCTGCGCGATGACACGGTTACTGAGGTCATGATCAATGGTCCGAGCCAGGTCTTTTATGAGCGAGACGGCAGACTGTTTGCGTCGAATCTGACTTTTCATGATGAGGCTCAGTTGCGTTCGATTGTTGATCGGATCGTCGGGCCGATGGGTCGTCGTGTGGACGAATCCGATCCGATGGTCAGCGCTCGTTTGCCCCAGGGGCATCGGGTAAACGTTGTCATTCCGCCACTAGCGCCGGATGGGACTGTTGTGACCATACGCAAGTTCAGAGACCAGGTTTTCACTCTGGATGAGTTGGTCCAGATCGGGTCGATGAATAGCGAGATCGCTGCTATGCTGCGTGCTGCTGTCAAAAGCAGACAGAATATCGTTGTCAGCGGTGGCACCAGCAGCGGCAAGACTACGCTGCTGAACGCCTTGTCAGTTGAGATTGCTGACGAAGAGAGAATCATTACTATCGAAGATTCTGCTGAATTGAGATTCACTACTCATCCTCACGTTGTCAGGCTCGAAGCGCGTATGCGCAGCGCAGAGAACACCGGTGAGGTGACAATTCGGGATCTGGTGATCAATGCCTTGCGTATGAGGCCAGACCGTATTGTTGTTGGCGAGTGTCGGGGAGCGGAGGCTCTCGACATGCTGCAAGCGATGAACACGGGGCATGACGGCTCGCTGACAACGCTTCATGCGAACTCACCAGGAGAGGTGATGATGCGCCTTGTGATGATGTGCCGTTTTGGTATGGAGCTGCCGGTCTCGGTTCTGACCGAGCAGATCGCTTCTGCCTTTAATCTGATTGTCCATCTTGCCAGGCATGCAGATGGAGTCAGGCGAGTAACCGAGATCTGTCGCTATCAGACGGAGCGTGGTAAAAACAATCTGGTAAAGCTGGTTTCTTGGGATAGTCAGTCCTGCCAATACCACTGGTATCAGGAGGTGGTGCTGTGAGGGGCATACCCTTTGGCGCGCTGCTTGGCGTGCCGCTTACTTACTCCACAGGTACTCTGCTCAGCGCAGCGGTTCAACCTCTGAGTATTGTCTTAGTAGCCGCAGTGGTGCTTGCAGCCATATGTGCCGCCGCTATTTTGCCGTCAGCAATCGCTGGATTTAATAGCATCAATCGTCGGTTGCTGCGCAAGCAGCGTGTGCTCAACAGCGAGGAAGGAATTTTTTGGCTGCGTGATCTGCTTCGGAACGGGTTGCCAGTTTTTAGGATTCCCTCAAGGCTAATGCTTGGTTTTATGCCATGGAGACAGGTGTCGATGGAAGTCGAACAGTGCCTGAGCAGCAAGTCTTTTACATGTAGTAATGAAGCGGTTTCGGAGCTGCTGTTGGCAGTTAGCCTCCTATCTGGCATGAGCATCTTGATAGCCGTCAGAACCGCATCTTCAGCTCTAATCACTGCAGTGATTGTGCCGGTACTGATCGGTAGTAGAGTCAAAACCATAAATGGCAAGCGCCTGCAGTTGATGCGTGAGCAATTACCCGATGCCCTCCAGTGTCTCAGCTTCTGCTTTCTAACAGGCTGCTCTCTGGTGCAAGCAATCGAACAGACAGCAGACGAGGTCGTAGATCCACTTGGTCAGGAGCTGAAGCTGGTCAGAGATGACATGCACTCAGGTATCGGCATCCAGCAGGCCCTGTCTTCGTTCGAGCAGCGTAATAATCTGGCTGAGATCAGCTTCATCTCTGTCGCGCTTGAGATTCAGCATCAGACCGGCGGCAGCCTACGCGACACCTTGGAAACCGCTGCGGCATCTGTCCGAACCTCAGTGGCTCTGAAGCGACAGCTGCAGGTGCAGACAGCTCAAGCTCGCCTCTCATATAAGGTTGTCGCCATGATGCCGGTTTTTCTGGTTCTGGTTCTCTCACTTACAGTCAAAGGCTACGCTGCAACCTTCTTCAGCTCAGTTGAAGGCTTGGCGCTACTATTGACCGCTCTGGTAATGGAACTAACCGGTATATTGATGATTCGACGAATCTTGGGAGTCGATGTCGGATGAGCCAAACAACGGTAATCGCCGTGGTAGCATCCCTGGCTTTGGCAGTCTGCTTGATTCAGATTCTTAGCATATATCTGGATAAGAACGAGCTACTGCAGATGAGAAACGATGCCTTACAGCGCACCACAGCCACACTGGAGGGCAAAACCAAAACAATGCCACGATTACAGTCGTTGCTTGCGGGTATGTCAACACAAGGAGCTTCTGGAGAGATCGTACAGAAAACTCTTGTTTCGCTCACAACCAGAGGCTCAATCTTTAATAAACGAGTGTCTCCAACAAAATCCGCACTTCGCTACGACAGTGAATTAGCAATGCTGATAGACATAACTAACCTGGGAATGCGAGCTGGTATGTCATTTGACCAAGCATTCGAACTGTCTTTACGCCACTTTCCCGGCGAGCTGGCAACACTTTGCCAGGCAAAGTTGGATATCTGGCAGCGTGGACTGATCTCTCGTGACCAGGGATTACATGACCTGGAAGAGCAGGTGCAAACGGTACTGTTCTCTCGGTTTGTCGCACTGGTTTTACGTGCGCTCCGGTATGGGGCTCCGATGACCGTATTGCTGGCTGCGTTATCTGAAGATGCCCGACGAGAGATCAAAGCCATGCGCGAAGAAGAGGTAGCAAAAGCACCAGTAAAAATGCTGATACCAACCGGTGCTTTGATACTTCCAGCAATGCTTTTGCTGGTATTAGGTCCGATCATGCTTGACATGATTAAGAAGATGTAAGGAGATCCAATGAATCAAGAAAACAAGACGCAGCAACTGTCATACTGGCTGAACCGAAAAATGATCTGCCTACAAAGCTGTCTTGTCGAGCGACTGCGAGACTGCAAAGGTCAGGGAACTACTGAGTACGCCATATTAGTGGGAGTGCTGGTAGTAATCGCAATACTTGCCATCGTAGCTTTTCGCCCGAAGATCGAGCTCTTATGGAAGTCGATCACCGAAGCAATAGATCAGCTTTAGCAACCATGCAGCCTACACATCGCATAACCATTCGCACGCAAGCAACTGTGGCTTCACCATACAACCGGCGTATGACCATCCGAATAAAGCTGCTGGCTGTACTAGCTGTCGTCGCGCTACTGGTTTGCATTCAGCTATCGAAGCATAGTACCCAAGCTGAGTCCACTAACCATGCCAGTGAGACCACCACTACGCCCTATGTATCGGACAGAGCTTCGAATACTCGTTCACAAAACGAGAGCCTGCCTCAATCAGAAAGAGCGCAACTGCCCAAACTACCAGAGATTCTCTCAGCTGATGTTGTACTTGACTCCGAGCCTGACGGAGCTCTGTGTCCGATTTTCCTTGGAGACTACTGCTACCAGGTTCGTTTCGGGCAGACAGAATACTCGCAGGTTTGGGAAGGCTACTCAGAGCTGTCTCTTGAGCAATCGGCTGAGAGCGTACTGAACGATCTCTACGCCGAAGGCTGGAAACTCGAAAGCAGCGGTTTCATTGACCTGTTCGGTGATGCCTGGAGCTGCCTGGTCTCTCGCCAGTCGGCTTCTGGTGAATACCATGTTCTGATAATCACCATCATGCCCAGGCAAAAATATGAGGCAATAAGTGCAGATAACCCAATGGTTATCTATGTCGTCTTAATGTCCACAGAATTCGTGGAGGACAGGTAATGAAAACCAAACACATCAGCAGAGTTTATAAGTGTATAAACAACCAGCGAGGACAGGCTACCGTCGAGTATGTGCTCATAGGTCTGATTATTATAGCGATGATCTCAGCCTTTGCAGCTTTGCAGCAAAAACTGGGTAACGGAGTTTTTCTAAAGCATGCGCTACAAAGCCTGTCGCATAGTCTTGGCCCAAACACAGCAGGAGTTATCGGTGATGTCTTGCTCTACTGATCACTTTAGTCTTGCAGGAATACCAGCGGTTGGCAGAAAAGGGCAAGGAACGGTTGAAGCAGCCTTTGTCATGCCCATACTGTTTCTGCTCTTCCTCCTATTGATTCAGCCCACCATTC
>Ga0123356_10001565_pt1 | contig 25183 bp, 19 predicted proteins | sample TergutEmb28metaG_2_FD_92546 | JGI IMG/M metagenome (GOLD analysis project Ga0123356, IMG submission 92546) | Embiratermes neotenicus P3 segment gut microbial communities from Petit-Saut dam, French Guiana - Emb289 P3 | ecosystem: Host-associated > Arthropoda: Insects > Digestive system > Gut ...
GGCGGCAAATGGAACATCAGGGTTGTTTTGTATATACTCACGTTCCTCGTCAGTTAGCAGCATATAAAACTTATGTTTCAGATATTCCTGACGGCCTTGTGTATATAGTTGCTTCATATGACTGATAGCACCGTTTTCCAATGCCTTTTGCACTACATCTATAACGGGTCTTAATTCCGGGTTGTGTGTTGACATTGAAACAGGGCTGAATATTATCGGGTAATAAACCGTAGTTGTCACACTTCCATAAAAATCAAATGCCGCTTCGGCGGGCGACTCGTCATAAAAAACGTCTATGCTTCCGTTTTCGAGCATTTCGTAGGCATGCCGGTAGTCACCGACAAAAAATACTTCAAAATCTCTTGTTTCGTGTTCGGCAACAATATGTACAGTAGTAGTACCATCCAAAAAACCAAATCTGAGCGGACGTGTTTCCGCTATGTCATTAAGTGCCGGCGCATTTGCCAAACGCAACGAAATGATCAGACGTTGGGCAATATCTTCTGTCATAGCAAAGTCTCGTCTCCGCTCGTCGTTTGCTGTCAGTTCGCCGGTAAAATCAACTCCGCCGTTTTCCAGCCCGTCGATCAGGTCATCCCAATCGCGTATCTCAGGGATAAAAGGAATGTCAAAAAGCTCTGTAAGCCACTCACAGAGCAAAGCAGAAAACCCCCTTATTTGACCGTTTGTCTCAAACATTTCCGTACTGTAGTTTCCGGCAAATATAAAATAATCTCTGCTATTTTGAAGGGATTCGATTTTAGCGATATCATCGTTCGTTATACCCGGGATATCACGAAAAGATGTAAAAGACGGTCCGTTTCCATTTTGCGTGCTCTGGTTAATGCAGCCTGAAGCAACTGTAAGGATTACAGTTGCGGTTATTATTACAGCAATTAAACGATTGAAAACACTCATAGTCAAACCTCTGCCGGAACCACCCGGTTTCTTCCGGACTCTTTGGCTTTATAGAGAGCTTGGTCCGCCTTATTGATAAAATCAGTAGAAGATGCATTAATATCCGGGATGACGGTATTGACACCGATGCTGACAGTTATTTTTGTATCTGCTCCATCTTCGGTGGTTATAACAGTTGTCTCTATGCTTTTGCGAATGCTTTCTGCTATTTCCGAAGCACCGTCTATATCAGTGTTTGGTAATAACGCGATAAACTCCTCGCCACCCCAACGTGCTACAAAATCGTTTGAACGATTTACCGATCCGGAGGCTACCTCTGCAAAAGTTTTTAATGCCACATCACCTTGCTGATGTCCATAGGTGTCATTATAATTTTTAAACTTGTCTAAATCCATTATCATCAAGCTTATTGAGGTCTGTTCTCTTACTGCACGTCCCCACTCCGCATTAAAACGGTTTTCAAAGCCCCGGCGGTTTGCCACTTTTGTAAGCGGGTCTATAAGGCCTATACGCTCGATTGTTCTCATTTGATCTATGATTTTTATATGCGTATTCACTCTTGCTTTTACTATAGCCTTGTTAAAAGGTTTTGTGATGTAGTCAACCGCTCCGAGAAAGAAGCCTTTCTCTTCATCTGCCGGATCAGAAAGCCCGGTTATAAATATCACCGGTATATTAACAGTATCATTGGAATTCTTAAGCCTGGTGATAACCTCAAAACCTGTCATATCAGGCATAATAACGTCCAGTAGTATCAAGTCGGGAGCATTCTGCTTTGCAATCTCCAATGCCCTTGACCCGTTTCTTGATATAAGGATTTTATAGTGAGGTGACAATATGGCGCCTAAAATATCAAGATTGAATTTCTCATCATCGGTTATTAGAATCGTAAATTCTTTTTTGCTTTCTGTCATAGTTATGAATATTCCTTTCGTATTGATCATTTTATATCAATGATCTTTACTTTGATATTACCTTTTCAAGCAATTCAAGCGCACCTGCAAAATCATAATCATCAATCAAATCTGCCAGTTCCTCTAAATCTGTAGTATCTCGCAGCCTCTCAACATAACCAAGAGCGCTGAAATCGTTCTTTCTTAATAAGGGTTCTATTTCTTTTAGCATTTGCGTAAGCTCCTCATCGCTCAGTTGCACTGCTTTTAGTTTATCTTCTTTCGTTTTTAATATTATCTGTTCAAAATCAGCCAGCGCAGAAGATAACTCCTCCTCAAAAATCCTGAGCTGCTCAGGTTTGTGACCGGCTGTGTCGTCTCTTAGAGAAGTCTCAAGAGAAGCTGCGGCTTCTTGCAGTTCTCTTCTGCCCAGGTAACCTGCAGCACTCTTTACTGTATGTGCGATTCTGTGAGCTGTGCTGATATCACTCGAAGTTAATGCCTTTATCATTTTTTTGAAGGTATCCTTGTTATCCTTCACAAATGTAACTATTGATTTCCGGAAAAGTTCTTCTTCCTTTTTTAAGATAAACTGCTTTTTTTCACCATTTTCATCTACTTTTACTTTCTCTTGCGGCAAGTATCTTTTTATGATTTTACGCATCTCGTCAACATCAATAGGTTTTGATAGAAAATCATCAAAGCTGTTTTTAATAAACATTTCCCGGGCACCCTTTATGGCATTGGCTGTCAGGGCTATTATTTTAAGATCTTCATACTTACCACCCAAATCTCGTATCCTATGTACCGTTTCAATTCCATCCATTTCCGGCATCATGTGATCCATAAATACTATATCGTAGTCATTTTTCTTTATAAGCTCAATTGCTTTAAAACCGGAATCTGCTGTTTCTGCGTTAATTTCCATAAAGCTTAACAGCCCGCAGGTGACCTTTAAATTAAACTCATTGTCATCCGTTATCAGTATCCTGGCATCCGGCGCAATTATTGACAGTTCTGTTTTTTCCGCATCACCGGATCGAATATTCTCCTCGTTACCGATTACGATCGGTATAGTAACGGTAAAAGCTGCACCTCGTCCATACTCGCTCTTCGCGATTATATCGCCGCCCATCATTTCGACAATGGACTTACATATTGGAAGTCCCAATCCGGTTCCAACAATACTCCGGTTCTTTTCCTCATCCAACTGTTCAAAAGCATTAAACAGTCTGGACATGTCTTCAGCACGTATTCCCATACCCGTGTCTTCGATTTTAAATATCAACTTACCGACATCGGTTGATATCGTCATTTTGACAAAGCCTTTTTCTGTGAATTTCACCGCATTTCCACAGACATTGGTCAGCACCTGCCTTAACCTTATATCATCACCGAAAAGGCAATCCGGCATCTCTCCTTCGGTCGTATATATAAACTCCAGACCTTTGTTTTGTGAAACATGAGTAAAAATCGAGATGATATTATCTATAAACTGCTTAAAATTGTAATCAACGGGACGTAACTCAAGTTTTCCCGCTTCGATTTTGGACATATCCAATATATCGTTAATAATTCCCAAAAGCGAATCCGCCGAGATTCTGATATCCTTGATATACCCTGCCTGGCGCTCATTGAGGTTCTCATGCTCCAGAATTTCTGACATCCCAATGATTGCATTCATTGGTGTTCTGATTTCGTGTGACATACTTGCAAGAAACTCTGTCTTCGCGCGACTTGCTTCCTGTGCTATTTCAACTGCATATAACAATTGATTATGAGCGGCAAGATAATTTTTCCTCTCTGTTCGCGCTTCCTCCATGGACTTGACTATACAGTTTATCGGGATATTCACACTTAGAGCGATTTTCCGTGCCATATCATGACAAGTTTTCGAACCACAAGCGCTGCAGTCAACGTTTTGCTGCTCATAGTTATTTTTGCCCAGCATCTCATAAGCCGCTTCAATATCGGTTTCTGCTATTACCGGAAAGTAGGTATCGACAGGTTTGTATACTCTTTTAAAATGCGAAATATCAAAAGCTTTATCATATTTTTTATACACAGACTCATAATGTTTTTTTCTTTTCTCTTCCAATGCTTTTTTTCGTGTGTCATTCATCTTTTTATCGATATAAAACACAGATTTGTCATGTGTGGATGCGGGACCGATATTGCAGCCCTCTTCACAGTTTAATACATCGAATATGTCAGGTAGTACATCATCAGGCATATCCGCATACTCACACAGCTTTTCGTAAACATTAAAGCCTTCTGCTTTAACAACATATAGCTTACTTCCCGTAAAATAATCTATGTTTTCTTTCAGTCCGCCCGGCAAAGGGAAAAGTGACCCCAGGCCGCTTTCATCATTATCAAAGCCTGTTTCACTATCCGGTAGCTTGATGTTTTTTGCTTTTATATGCTCGAGAAGTTTTTCAAAGGTGATATTATACGAAGAAAGCTCTGTGTCCCTGAACTCAATTGATTTGGCAATACACGGCGAAACGGCTGCTATGCGGTCTTTGATACCTAAATACTTTTTGATATAAATAGAAAGGCAAGCCATCGGACCGTGTATGGGGGAAAGCCATTTTAGTAAATCATGGCGATACATTTCACAATATGAGACTATGACAGGGCAGGGTTGTGTTATTATTCTCTCGTCAGGATATTCTCCGATATGTCTTACATGACCCCAAATGCATATATCTGCGCCTAACGATACATCGAATATATTCTTTACACCAAGCTGCTTGAGATAGGTAAATAGTTTTTTGTACTCCGGTATGTTTGTGCTTATTGAAGGGGCTGCAATCAAAGTTATAGGGACTCCGCTTTGCAGATCACTAAAGAACAATTCTGTGTCATCGCAATAGTATCTGGCTTCATGTTTACATGCGGAAATGCACCGTCCACAATTAATACACTTATCGTGGTCGATTTTTACTTTTATATTGCCTTCATTATCTTGAAAAGTGTTGTTTGCCATTTCCATGGGGCATTCTCTGACGCACCTGTTGCATCCAACACATAAATCATTCTTTGAATCGATAATTGTATTCATAATGAACATATCCTCAAGGTATCAGGAGTGTTGTTTTGTAAAAATGCCGCTTTATGCGGCATTTTACTATCTTACTATGATCAGTTCTTCTTTTTCCTTTTCGAAATCTCCCTTTAGGTAGCGTTCTCTGTCTCTTTCCTTCTTGTGATACGCAACTCTCTGACTGTAGTAGTTCTCCCAGTTAGTCAGTTCTTGAAGCGCATTTGTCAACATGCCGTAATTTCCTTTGATCGATAGATTGATTTTCTGTAGTATCAAGGTTCCAACGTCTTCAACAGAATCATGTATCGATAATCCGTCAAGCCACTTTAGCATACTTTGCTTGAACTCCAGGGTATTTTGAGATTCTTTGTTGATTTGAAGTATATCAGTATCCCGGATTGCGATTTTTTTGACGCGATTGACCATTATCGTTATCGCCATGCCGTATAGTAAATCGTCACCGTTTATATATCCCAATTCGGACTGATAGTATTGTTTATATATCGGTCTGGATTTGCTTATTATCAGATTATGGTTATCTATCGACAAAGCCATGTTCGTTATTATTTTATTAAACTCTGAGTTTGGATCCATTTTCTTGATCATTCTCTCAACAAAAAGCATTTTTGAAATGCAGGTGCATGTCAAGAGTAAATCGACAAGGTATATAAGTGCATCCTTATAATTTTCGCTAAGATGATCAAGCTTGTAGTTTCTCTTTGAATCTGAAATTTCCTCATTTCCGGAGAGTGCGGAAATATACTTGACGGATTCGAAGGTGTTAATGGTTTCGCAAATTTTGGTGATGAATCTGTTTTTTGTGACTCTTGCCTTGCGGAATGCAACTCTTCTCGGCAGTGAATCACCAATCCCTCTTTTTACGAAAACAGTTACTTTACCGAGATATCTTAAAATCTTCCACTTATAGTAGGACTTGCTGAACAACTTGTTAAGCTGCTCAATATCCGTCGCAAAATATGTGTCCTGGCAGAATTTCAGTAATATTACCCGAATATCAGGTTTTTTCAAGCTTTGAATATATGGAGAAGCAGCCTTGGTCTTTGTGTCACTAAGCATTATGGCTATGGCACTCGTAGTGATCATATCAAGGCTATCAAATTGTCTTTTAATATCATCAATGACATCTCCGGCATCGAAATCCCTTTGAAGCTTTACACGATCCGTTATCTGATTGAAGAAGTTATCAGCTGATTTCCTACTGTCACGACCAATGCCGGTATCTTCAATAACTTTCTCGAAACGCTCTCCGGAAGGAGTCAGTCTTTTTACTTTTTCAACGACAGAAGTGAAGCTCTTTTTGACACTCACAAGTATGTCGACCGGCTCTTTTTCAGTTACATCCTCGCTGGCTTGTGCTTTTGTTGCTGTCCATCCTGCAACAGATTCTTCTTTCTTAGTTTCCGCTTCAGGCGGTAACTCATTTTGCGTTTGGTCAGCAGCCGGTTCTTCTTTTACAGTTGACTCTTCCTTTCCCGCCACTTCGGTAACAGATTCTTTATCATCTGCCTTTTGGGCGATGGTTTCGTCTATTGTCATCTGCTCTCCGACGAGCTTTATATCAGTTGCTTCCGCGCCAACCGGTTTTTCATCTGCTTCTGATACGTCAGCCTGCGGTTTATCATCCGCAGGTGCTTCGTTATCCGAAGGAGTTTCATTATCTGCTGGAATTTCATTATCTGCGGGTGTTTCATTATCTGCCGATTCTACAGCAACCGGTTTGTCCGAAGGTTTTTCTTCTTTACTGCTGATTTTACTCATAACTTTTAAAAAGATGTTTTTTAGTGATTTTGCGATACTGACAAACACATCCTTACTTAGCCAAAAGAATATAGCGGCAGGCAGTACATAGACAAAGGCCACGGGTAAATATATGAATGCCATCACCGGCACACATAATAAACAAACGCAGCCAATACAGAAATAAACAATACTACTCTTTTTCATGAAAGCGAGTATACCATACCTAAACAAAAAATGCTACAGTATTTTAATCAGACACTATCTGCGTGTACTGAGCTTTGATAACTCAAACCCAACTATTGTTATCAGCACCAGCGTCAAGCTAACCAACATCTGGGTAGGATTTAGCGGGACGACTGTGAACAGGTCGCCCAAAACCGGCACATACATTACAATGACAAGTACAACCAGAGCAGCAAGTGTAGCAAGATTTAAGAATCTATTCCCGAACATCCTGCGTCCCAGCCCTGCGAATGTATCTGATTTCGACGGATATACAACCAGCAGTTCACTCGCCACCAGTGTAAAGAAACACATGCTCATAGCCAGCAGATGCTGATCGACACCGTCAGGTGCTACTGCGCCGTATAGTCCATATAGAAATGCTCCAAAAGAACCAAAGCAGATAAAAATGGCTCTAACAATTACGGAATTCATCATGCGTCTGTTTATAATAGCCTCTTTTGGATTTCTGGGTTTTCTGTTCATTACTCCGGGTTCCTTACCCTCCATACCCAGCGCGAATGCCGGCAATGCGTCTGTGAGCAGGTTAACGAATAGCAACTGTGTCGCCACCAGCGGTACGGGTAGTCCGAACACGATTGCAAAAAGCACGACAAGTATCTCTCCAACGTTACAACCCAACAGATATCCTGTCACTTTCCGTATGTTTCCGTATATAGTCCTGCCTTGCTCAACAGCACTGACGATACTGACAAAGTTATCATCCGTCAGTATCATATCAGCTGCTTCTTTTGTTACATCGGTGCCTGTAATTCCCATGGCTATACCGATATCTGCTTTCTTGAGCGACGGGGCGTCATTGATACCGTCTCCGGTCATTGCGACTATGTTGTTGCATGCCTTTATAGCGGTAACTATACGTACCTTGTGCTCAGGAGAGACTCTTGCAAAAACGTTGACGGTTTTTACTTTATCGACAAGCTGCTCATCCGTAAGGCTGTTTAGATCATTTCCGTCAAGAACCTCGCTGTCATCATCTATTATACCCAGTGTCCTTGCAATTGCCGTTGCTGTGATTTTGTGGTCTCCTGTTATCATTTTAACATTGATACCCGCCGTATGACACTGTGCAACTGAGTTCTTGACCTCTTCCCGCGGCGGATCGATTATACACATCATTCCGACGTAGGTAAGATCATCCTCAACATTATCGATTTTACCGGCATTGTCATATCTTTTATATGCAAAAGCCAAAACCCTGAGAGCTTGTGCAGCATACTCTTCATTTTGCATTATAAGACGTTGCTTTATAGATTCCGACATCGGTACGATTTCTCCGTCAAGAAAAACACTCGAGGAACGGTTAATGATAGCATCAGGAGCACCTTTTGTGTTCATTATCACGTTATCTCCATGAATGTTGTAAGTCGACATCATTTTCCTGTCAGAATCGAAGGGTATTTCCTGAATACGTTTGTTTACAGAGTTCATTGCCTCCTTGTAATGTCCCAGTTTTGCGCCAAATACAAGCATTGCGCCTTCGGTCGGATCGCCGATTATTGTCGAGTTTTTCTCATCATAAACAGCATCGTTACATAATATACCTATTTCAGACATAAGTGTTATATTTCTGGAAACCATTCCGTTTGATACCACATGTCCTTTTGATTTATAGCCGACCCCGGTGACTTCAAATGTGTTTTCAGGATCACTGACCTTAACAACTGTCATTTTATTTTGAGTTAGTGTACCTGTTTTATCGGAGCATATCACAGTTGTGCTTCCAAGAGTTTCTACAGCACGTAATCTTTTTACGATAACATGTGATTTAACCATTTTCTGTATGCCAATTGCCAATATTACTGTCGCAACAATAGCGATACCCTCCGGTACCGCAGCAACTGCCAGTGACACCGACACCATTAGCATCTCTATCAAATCTCTGTAATCTCCAAAACCGAGAAAATTGTAGACCAGCGCAATTAAAAAAACGAATGCACATGTAGCAATGCATAGTATACCAAGTGACTTTGCCATAGCGTTAAGCTTTTCTTGAAGGGGGGTTTTTGCCTCATCAGTTTCGCTCAGTATTTTAGCAATTTTGCCCATCTCTGTGTCCATGCCGGTTGCGTATACAACACCAACTCCCCTACCGTAGGTTACAACACAACCTGAGTACACCAGATTCACCCTGTCTCCCAATGAAGTATCTTTTTCCAGAACAACATCCGCGTCTTTTTTTACCGGAACCGACTCACCCGTTAAAGAGGATTCATCGATTCTCAGGTTCATACATTCAAGTAGTCTTACATCGGCCGGAATATAATCTCCCGCATCCAGTATCACGATATCTCCGATAACTACGTCATAGGAATCTATTTTGACTACCTGGCCGTCCCTTCTTACTTTTGCCTTTGGGCAGGCCATGTTCTTAAGCTCTTTTAAAGCATTGTCAGCTTTATTCTCTTGCGTAATTCCGATTATCATATTAACAACTAAAATCGCGATAATTATAATCGCATCTTTTAGTCCATCGCCTACAACAACAGAGATTATGGCTGCAGCTATTAATATAAGTACGAGAAAATCTTTAAACTGGTCAAGTATCCTAAGTAGTAATGACCTCCTCTTTGCACTCTTAAGTCGATTTGGGCCGTATTGCTTCAGCCGGTCTTCAGCTTCAGTTTGTGTTAGACCGTTTTCCAAATCTACATTTAGTTCACCCAATGACCCCACAGTATCAATTGTATAAATTTCTTTACTCAAATTTAACAATCCTTTCACTTGAATTTTGTGGAATTTTATGTTAAAATACCCAGATACAGGAAATTGATGGAAAGCGAGAGGTTTAAGGTGACTATTGGGCGTATTTCCAATATGAATTACGTTACTGCTGCCGGTAGAGTGAACTCCCCTGCAATGCGATATGCAGTGCAGAATATTTCCCCGGCTGCTCAGTCTGCTCCGGCTTCTCCGGCTTCTCCTTCCGCCGGGCGAAGTAATGGTTCAAATGCCTTTTTCTTGAGTATGGACGGAGATAGAGCTGACATATCAGACAGAGCCAGAGGTCTTTCAATTCTTGAGCCGGATCAGCGTCCTGCCGGTCCGGGTATAATAACCAACTATCAATTCAACTTACCCAATCCACTGCTCGATTGGGATAAGGTAAACTTCAACCCCGGTTTAGAACCTCCGGGCACTAACCTTCCCGGGAGTGTACCTCTGCCCGGAAGTATGCCTACTACCGGAGGGATTCCATCATCAGGAACGCCTGCCGGTGATCCCGCAGGACCGCAAATACCTGAAGTTGCAAACAGCGCAATGGCTGAAGCTCTGAAACCACAGGGTGCCTGCCATACATGTGAAAATCGAAAATACGTAGATCAATCAAATGATGCATCCGTCAGCTTCCAGACACCTACAAAAGTAAGTCCGAACATGGCTGCCGCAGCCGTCGCTTCTCACGAAAACGAGCATGTCAGAAACGAACAAGCTCGAGCAGACCGTGAGGATCGTGAGATAGTCAGTCAGACAGTTACTCTCACTTATGATTGCTGCCCGGAATGCGGTAGACACTACGTTTCCGGAGGAACCACCCGGACCACCTCTGTCAGCAAATCCGATTCCGGCGACATGACCGGCGGTGAGGCGGCTTCCGAAGGTAACAATAGTCAAGATTAGTAGGGTTTTGTTTAAAACTCCGATGTGCCGACTGTTCTTGGAAATGGGATTACATCCCTTATATTTGATACACCTGTCAGGTACATAAGCAGCCTCTCAAATCCAAGTCCGAAGCCGGCATGTTTTGTGCCTCCGAAACGTCTTAGTTCAAGATACCACCAATATGTCTTTTTGTCGAGTCCCATTTCTTCGATACGTGCTTCAAGTACTTCAACACGCTCTTCACGTTGACTGCCACCTATTATTTCACCAATACCGGGTGCAAGTAAGTCCATAGCCGCAACTGTTTTTCCGTCATCATTCATGCGCATATAAAATGCCTTGATATCCTTTGGATAGTCCGTCACAAAGACGGGCTTTTTATAATGCTTCTCTGTCAAATATCGTTCATGTTCTGTTTGAAGATCACATCCCCAGGAAACAGGGTACTCAAACTTTTCTCCGGATTGTAAAAGTATCTCTATAGCCTGTGTATATGTCACATGGGCAAAATCTGCATTTGCCACTGCATTTAGTCTCTCGAGCAGTTCTTTATCAACAAAGTTATTTAGAAAATCCAGCTCAATCGTACAATCTTGCATCACTTTCTTTATGACATACTTCAGCATATCCTCGGCAAGCTGCATATCATCGTTTAAGTCAGCAAACGCTATTTCCGGTTCTATCATCCAGAACTCTGCCACATGTCTTGGTGTGTTTGAGTTTTCTGCTCTGAATGTAGGACCGAATGTATAGACTCCACCAAACGCAAGTGCATAAGCTTCGGCATTTAATTGCCCTGATACAGTAAGTCCGGCTTTTTTCCCAAAGAAGTCCTCTGTATAATCCGTAGAACCATCGGGGCCGACAGGTACATCAGGCATTTTTAGCGTAGTGACTGTAAACATCTCCCCCGCGCCTTCTGCATCGCTGCAGGTTATGATCGGAGTGTGTACATTAACAAAACCGCGTTCCTGGAAAAAGCAATGGATCGCATGTGATGTAATCGAACGAATCCTAAACACAGCGGAGAACAAATTGGTTCTTGGCCGCAGATGTGCTATTGTACGCAGAAACTCCGGTGAATGACGTTTCTTTTGTAGTGGATACTCGGGAGTAGACTCACCATCCACAACTATCTTTTCCGCAGAAATCTCGAAAGGCTGCTTTGCTCCGTCGGTGATTTTGAATGTACCGGTCACTGATAATGCAGCACCAACGTTTTGCTTGACAATGTCTTTGAAATTCGGGAGTTTGTTTTCTTCAATGACTATTTGGATTCCCTTAAATGAGCTCCCGTCATTTAAGTCGATAAACCCGTAAGCCTTCATATCGCGGATAGTCCTTACCCAACCGCGGACAGTAATCAATGTATTTGAGTAACTATCCTGATCTGCATACAGTTCCATTACCTTAACTATTCTCATACAACTCTCCTTTTCCGGCTATGAGGCTTTTTTGCACATCTATGATACGCTGGTTTTTGCTTCCACACCACTCCAATGCGAGTGTCTTCTCTGCTATGATGAACCTGCCGTCAACAAGTACGTCTGTATGCGACAGGAGTCTGCGTACTGCAGGCTTTGATTTTCCCCTTCTTTTGAGCTGCTCATAAGTGTTACCCGAGAAAACCCATACGTTTAATCCCTTATCATGAGCAACGGCTGCGAGACTGGCACAGTCCGCAGCTTGGTCAAAGGGTTCACCTCCGGATATAGTTAAGCCGTCAATCAGCGGGTTTGACAGCATTTCCTTGATGATATCGGCGACTGTCATTTCAACGCCGCCTTTGTAATCCCAGGTTTCCGGATTGTGGCACCCAACACAGCAATAAGAGCAACCTTGGGTAAAAACAACAAATCTTAACCCGGGTCCGTCTACTATTGACTCTTCAATCAATCCGGCTATTCTCATTTTTGCCGGTTTGAGCCGGATGCGCGTGCCATATCGTGAAGAACCCGGTCCTTCTCTTCAGCGCGTTTGGCATTATTAAATCTGTCGACTGTGCCAACCAGATATCCGGTGATACGCCTGATACGTTCAAATCGGGGCCCGCCATCTTCATTTTCGCGTCTCCCGCAATTCGGGCACTCATCTTTTATATAGCCCGTATAACCGCAAACAGGATCACGGTCGACCGGATGGTTGACCGATCCGTAGCCAATCCCTGACTCCTGCATAAATCTGATTATTCTCTCAAATGCTTCAAGATTGTCAAGCGGATTTCCGTCCATTTCTACGTAACTTATATGACCCGCATTTGTGAGTGCATGGTAAGGTGCTTCAATTTTGATTTTCTCAAAAGCGTTGATTTTAAAATCGACCGGCACGTGAAAACTGTTGGTGTAATATTCTTTGTCTGTGATTCCGGCAAGTTTGCCATACCGTTCACCGTCTATTTTAACAAATCTGCCTGCCAGACCTTCAGCCGGAGTTGCTATTAATGTTATGTTCAAACCTCTGTCTTTTGTTTCCTTATCGCATCTTGAACGCAGATGACTTATTATCTCAAGACCAAGATTTTGTGCCCGTTCACTTTCTCCGTGATGCTCTCCAATAAGGGCAACCAATGTCTCTGCCAGACCTATAAAACCGATTGTCAGAGTACCATGCTTAAGAACATCGCGAACTTCATCATCGTAGGCGAGCTTTTCCGAATCAAGCCAAACTCCCTGGCCCATCAAAAAAGGAAAGTTATAAACACGTTTTCTGCATTGGACCTCAAATCGCTCTAAAAGCTGTTCAATCACAAGATCTAATTTGTGATCCAGAGCTTCAAAAAAACGTTCGATATCTCCGCTTGCTTTGATTGCAAGCCTCGGCAGATTGATTGATGTAAAAGATAAATTGCCGCGCCCGTTGCCTATTTCCTGACTCGGGTCATAAGCATTTGCAATTACACGTGTTCTGCAACCCATGTATGCTATCTCTGTTTCTTTGACCCCTTCTTTGTAGTACTTTAAGTTATAGGGTGCATCAACAAACGCAAAATTCGGGAAGAGCCGCTTTGCACTGCAGCGGCATGCAAGTTTGAACAAATCGTAGTTGGGATCTCCCGGATTAAGATTAACACCCTTTTTGACTCTGAAAACCTGGATCGGGTAAATCGGTGTTTCACCGTTACCTAGACCGGCTTCCGTTGCAAGCATGACGTTTTCCATAACCATGCGCCCTTCCGGTGATGTGTCCATTCCGTAATTAACAGTGGAAAATGGAGTCTGTGCACCGGCTCTCGAATGCATTGTATTAAGGTTGTGGATGAGCGCTTCCATGGCTTGATATGTAGCGCGATTCGTTTCTTTTTTTGCAAAGTGCAATGCTGTTTTTTGTATTCTCCTGATATCCCCGTCATCTCTGTATAATCTCGTGAGCTCAGGCCGTTCATGGTTAATGTATTCCTCGTTGTTTTCAAGTGTCGGTAATGTCCCTGTCTTTTCATGTATGTCAGCCATCATGCTTTTTATCTCTTCTTCGGGATCATCGATCTGCTTGGCAAGCATTATAGCTTTTGCCAGGTTTTGCCGATAAAGCTTAACAAATGTTTTCTTGACACCGTCAGCCATGCCATAGTCGAAGTTGACGATGCTTTGCCCGCCGTGCTGGTCGTTTTGATTTGATTGAATGGCAATACAAGCAAGTGCTGCATAAGACGCGATGTCATTTGGCTCACGAAGATGACCGTGCCCTGTAGAAAATCCTCCCTTAAAGAGCTTTATTATATCTATCTGGCAGCATGTTGTGGTAAGAGTCAGGAAATCGAGATCGTGGATATGTATGTCTCCCTCTGAATGGGCTTCAGCATGCTCCGGCTTAAGTACAAACATATTATAAAACTGTTTGGCGCCTTCGGAGCCGTACTTGAGCATAACTCCCATTGCTGTATCGCCGTCGATATTTGCATTTTCTCTCTTGACGTCGCTGTTGCGAGCGTCAGTGTTTGTTATTTCTTCATAAGTTTGCATGAGCCGCGTTCTCATCTGACGAACGCGGCTGCGTTCATTCCTGTAAAGTATATACGCTCTTGCTGTCGCAATATAACCGTTGTCCATCAATACTTTTTCGACAACGTCCTGGATATGTTCAACATCAGGTGTTTCATCACCTTCAAGCTCTAATATGGACATAACTTCGTCGGCAAGTTTGTCGGATAAATCTCCGTTTCCCGGTCTGTACGTCGCCTTAAATGCCTTGCTTATCGCATCAGATATTTTTGATATATTGAACTCGGCAGTTCTTCCGTCTCTTTTTTTGATGCTGGTAATCGGCACTACAGCCACCCCTTCATGCAGCCGTGTAAGTACACGGCTTAGATGATAACCAAGACTGACTGACGGTCTCCGGGCAAACACTATATATTGTACCGCAGTCAACCCATAGGAATTTCATTGTACAACCAATAGATTAAGAAGTCAATATTAAAAATAGCCTTTTTATGCTTTCTATTGTAATAATTCTTACAAATATGATATACTGCAAAAGAAGATACGGAAACGAAAGGATGATAATCAAAAATGCCGGGATCTGCACTAAAAGCCGGTGCACGCAAACTGATTTTCGATAACTCTCCAAGATTACTACTCATCAGCTTGTTGTATGTTGTCCTCATTGCAGTTGTATCCTGGCTCTCATTTCGTTTACCGGGTAGTATCAATACGCAGGATATCTACAGTCGTCTTGCTTCAGGCGAAATGCCGGGGTTAGGGATCATTTACACCAATTTCAGACCGATAGGTGTTTTTTTAGCTCTCTTATTATTTTTGCTTCAACCGTTACTTGACGTCGGCTTTATCAGTTACTGTATGAAGACCAATCGTATTGAAAACACAGAGCTAAAAGATTTACTTAACGGCTTTCTTTTTTTCGTAAAAGTTTTGTCTATTTTTATTATCTCTGCAGTATTTATTTTTCTGTGGAGTCTTTTCCTTATCATTCCCGGTATAATCGCAAGCTACAGGTACAGACAAGCATATTATATTCTTCTTGACGATCCTGAAAAAAGCGCTCTCTCTTGTATTACTGAATCAAAACTATTAATGCATGGTAAGAAGCTGGATCTTTTTATACTTGATTTGTCATTTTTCGGCTGGTATGTTCTCGATTTTGTCGTGCTCTTACTTATACCCTTTTCTTTTGCTATCCCTATCGTATCAATATGGTTAGCACCATACATAGGACTTACGCGGGCTGCCTTTTATGAGAATCAAATAGCTGATATAGCAGTTTAAGGATGGATGTTTTTATGAGCATGAAATACAGTTTTTTCGCCCTGATATCACGAATGAAAAACATAACCCGCTGGTCGCTGATGCGAAACAGCACAAGCGAAAACATACAGGAGCACTCTCATATAGTTGCTGTTATTGCACATGCTCTTGCAGTTATCAGACGCGACGTGTTCGGCGGCACTGCAGATCCCGGATTGGCAGCAACAGCAGCACTTTTTCATGATTCGTCAGAAATTTTTACCGGTGATATGCCGACACCCATTAAATACTACGATGCCGAAATCATTGAAGCTTATAAGAAAGTGGAGTCGGTAGCGGCGAGCAAACTGCTAAAGGCTCTGCCGCTAGAGCTGCGTCCCTCATATAGCAAGCTGCTTACATTTAGTGACGATGATGATATGTTCGCAATCGTTAAAGCAGCCGATAAACTCTCAGCATACATCAAGTGCATCGAAGAGTTAAAAACCGGTAATCTTGAGTTTCACCATGCTGCCGAGCAATGTAAAGAGAAGCTGTTAAAAATGGATATGCCTGAAGTAAAATACTTCATGGAGAATTTTATACCGGCTTTTCAACTGACTCTGGATGAACTGGATTTTTCATTTGATTAAATGCATTAAAACGTTGAATTTATTAATGTTTTGCCGCGAGAAACGATTATTGATATGTTGAAGATATTTGTGCTAGCATTGTACCTGTGACCTGTTTAGTTTCAGTCTATGCAGAGGTTCGGAGGTGGAGTGTTTGCGCAAGCTTGCTATTGCAGCGTTTTATTTTTCCGCTGCTGTTTTTCTTTCCGGTTTTTTTCTGCCTTACTTTTGGTTACCAATCTGCAGTGCGGTTATTGTGCCGGTTTCACTCTTCGCTTTTTTACTAAAAGGCAATATGCGCAAACGTTTACTTATTGCGCTTTTGTCATTGGCTGTCGGCTTTATCTGGAGTTGGACGTATACGTCAGTATTTATAAAGCCGTATTGGAATCTTCATGATGATATTGTAACTGTCAGGTCTGTTGTGACTGATTATCCTACCTTAAGGCAACCACGCGGTTATCGTGTAGATACGTCGATGCGGCACGAAGACCTTCCGTCAATTGGTTTAAGGCTATATTACTACAACGAAACCGAACTCAAGCCCGGTGATATTATAGAGTTCACGGCAAGGATGCGGCGTACCGATATCAGTGAGGACGGAGACCGGTTTGACGCTTTGATTTCAAGAGGCCTTTTTTTGTCGGCTTACATCTCCGGGGATATAGAAGTCACCGGCTCCGAAAATAGCTTTTTCTACATCCCAAAGAAAATAGCAGAGAGTATCGCTGCAAAAACTAATGAAATGTTCCCCGATGATATATCCCCTTTTATGCAAGCGCTTTTGATAGGAAAGCGGGATGATTTATACGGCGATTCCGCACTAAGCGCTGCCCTTTCTGCTTCCGGCATTGTTCATATAGTATCCATATCCGGCATGCATATATCATTTCTTATGGGATTTCTTTCCCTCATCATCAGAAATAAAAGAGCTTTCTCAATGATTGGTATACCGGTGCTGCTATTTTTTATGGCTATGACCGGATTCACACCGGCAGTTACACGAGCCGGCATCATGCAGATTTTTCTTATATGTGCACCGATATTCAGGCGAGAGAGCGACAGCATTACATCAATCTCGCTCGCACTTCTTGTTTTACTTGTTGTTAATCCCTATTCATGTGCGTCCGTAGGTCTGCAGCTTTCATTTTCCGCAACTCTTGGTATAGTTGTATTCACAACCAGAATAAACTCAGCAATTGCCGATTCTCTGCGCAGTAACAAGTATTACAGGAAAAAAGTGCCGAGAACAATTTTCAATTTCATTTCATCGAGCCTTGCAACAACAACGGGCGCACTTATCCTCACATTACCGCTTACAGCAATACATTTCGGATATGTATCTCTCGTTGCCCCGCTAACTAATCTACTTGTACTCGGAGCAGTTTCAATTGCTTTTCCTTTGGGACTGATTGCTGCTCTGCTTGGTTTTATCAGTCCGCTTCTTGGTTCAATAGCGGCTTTTCCCGTCACTTTTACTGCGCGGTATATAGTCTATATTGCTCGAACGCTTGCTTCGATCCCGTACTCTGTTGTGTACTCTTCCAGTGTGCACATATTATTTTGGCTCGCTTATGTTTATATTCTGTTTACTGTGTTGCCGCTTTTAAAAGCACGTGCAAGACAATACCTGTATCCGGGCTGCATCGCCGTAATATTACTCTTTATCATTATACTCGTTTCATCACTTTTGCCTGTAGTAGAAGAAAATTCCGTAACCGTTTTGGATGTAGGACAAGGGACGAGTATTGTAGTGACCTCGGACGATAAAATCATGGTTGTTGACTGCGGCAGTAACAGCTTAAATAACGCCGGTGCTATCACGCATGAGTATATTATGAACCTTGGATACACGTCTATCGATCTGCTTGCAATAACACACTTCCATTCGGATCATGTAAATGGTGTAGAGTTTCTGCTCAGCAGAGTTTCGGTTTCCGCACTCCTAATTCCCGACCCGGATGGCTCTTTTATAGCTGAAGATATAATCGAACTTGCAAGAAATCGAGGAACTGATATAATATATGTAACAGAGACTCTTGACGTAACACTCGGAAGTATAAAGGTTTTCTTTTATCCCCCGCTGGGCGGTGGAGATGAAAATGAAAGTGGCCTCAGTGTTCTCACACTTGGTGGTATAAATTCACTTGTCACAGGTGATATGAGTTCTTCAGGCGAGAGAAGTCTCTTACGTTTTGCTGCTCTGCCCAAGCTTGATCTACTGGTAGTCGGGCATCACGGCTCCAGACATTCCACATCAGAGGAGCTGCTTGATGCGCTTGTTCCCGACATTGCCGTAATACCTGTCGGTCGCAACAGTTTCGGTCATCCCACTCCCGAAACACTTCATCGCCTCGAGCAATCAGGAGCTGTTATATACAGGACAGATGAATCGGGACACGTCACAGTTTACGGAGGATAGTATAATTAAAAGTAATATCGGGTATGATAGTTTTACTACATCGCTAAAATCCGGACAAGTTGACACTTTATACATATTGCACGGCGAGGAGCGTTATTTGCTTGAACGCAGCCTGATCAGTCTGCGGGCTTTTCTATGCCCTGACGGCCTGGATGGCTTTAATTATAAACGCTTTGAAGGAAGTATGATAACTATCGATGAACTTGAAGATGCAGTAAACACATTGCCTGCATTTGCAGATAGAACACTGATAGAGATACATGATTTTGATATCTTTAAGAGTATCTTAAAGCCGCGCCTTAATGAGATTTTTTCCGATTTGCCTGACTATGTCTGTGTTGTATTTATTTATAATACGATCGAGTATAAACCTGATGGAAGACAGAAAATCAACAAGGAAATCCTAAAACACGCAAATGTCATTGATTTTGTCGTTCAGAGTCAGGATAAGCTTATTAAATGGATCAGGCGCCATTTTCATGATGCCGGAAAAAGTATCAGCACAAGTGATGCGGAATATCTTGCTTTTATCACCGGTGGACTTATGTCTGTGCTCAACGGTGAAATCGAAAAAACCGCCGCTTATGCCAAATCTGAAAATGTAACACGCACTGATATAGATGCAGTTGTAACACCTGCTCTCGATACCGTCGCATATAAACTTACAGACGCCCTTGTCAGCCGTGATAATGAACGCGCTCTCCGCCTACTTGACGAGCTATTTCAGATGCGTGAGGTTCCGCATAAGTTGATGTACAGTATATCGTTAAAAATGCGTCAGCTCCTCGCCGCACGTGTATGCATAGAGAGTAAGCTTGATAAAACAGTACTTATGGGGATGTGTGGTATAAGGCATGATTTCCAGGCACATACCCTTATAAGTACGGCAAAAAAAGCAACCCTTGCCGATTGCCGTGATGCAGTACTCTTTTGTTCGATGACCGCAATGGAGCTAAACAGTTTATCAAATCCTGAGTCTCGTATGATAGAGCTCATTACTAAACTGGCATTCGGAAGATAGAAAAAGGTATCAGTAAAAATACTTTTTTAGTGGTAATTAAAAAGACTATATACAAAATATAGTAGTTTGTGATATAATTTATTGGGTATACATATAGTACTTGAAAGGAATGAGTTATATCAATGAAATGTCCTTTTTGCGGGTATTCCGAGAGTAAGGTTGTTGATTCACGACCTGCCGAAGAAGGCGCCACTATAAGGCGCCGCCGTGAGTGCTTAAGCTGTCAAAAGCGCTTCACGACTTACGAAATCATGGAGCGGCTGCCTTTAATAGTAATTAAAAAAGACGGCAGCAGACAAACGTTCGATAAACAGAAACTTATTAACGGCATGCTTAGGGCATGTGAAAAACGTCCTGTTCCACTTGCCCAGCTGACTGAGGTTGCTGATGAGATAGAGCAGGAGCTGCAAAACTCACTCGAACGTGAAATCAAATCAACGGATATAGGCGAAATGATCATGAATGGTCTAAAATCCCTTGATGAAGTTGCATACGTTCGTTTCGCATCGGTCTACAGACAGTTCCGTGATATAAACTCGTTTATGGATGAACTTAACAGACTTCTTGTAGAGGAGTAAGAGAAAGGGGGCTCCTGCCCCCTTTTATACTATTCAATATCCTCAATAACCACTTCCGGCGGCTTGTCAAGAACCTCCGGATTTCGTATTACGCTTTTATAATACTTAAATGCCTGTGAGAAATAGAAACCGTCACAAATCCGTTCATCAACAACAAGCTTTACATCTATGTATTTTCTTAAAACGATTTTCCCGTCAGCGTTTAGCTCATATACCTTCTTTTTAGGTCCAAGAGCTATAAAGACAGGCAGATTCCCAAAGTTATACAAATGGTGGTAAATCGCAGGTAAACCGATCGAACCCAAATCCGTAATTATGACCGACCCGTGAAACGGGCTTGCATTGATGATCGATTTTGGCAGCATACCAAAATAATCTAAAAGTTCCAAAAATGAAACGGTAAACATCAGTAAAACTCTTGGTAGTTTCATCAGTGTCGCGGCAACATCATCGGTGCTTGTCACAACTCCTTCATTTTTGACTTTACCGATTTCTGTATTAAGCTTACTGTACACATCATTGATCGTATCGGTTCGGTCAAAAGATATTTTAATTGATGTTTCACCGGCATCGGTCCTTAACTGCTTTTTAATGGTCATCATGAATTCCACATTATCTCTTGCATATATTCTTTGACCCGAGCAGAACCTGTTGATGGCGGGGTATTGCGCCACCGTTCGTATGTACGTCGCTGTGAAAAGGTGCAGCATTCCCATACCGGGAAAACCGTCCAATCTCTTTTTTCTTAAATAACGCTCAATTTCGGTTACTTCTACTACCTCGGAAAAGTAGTTGCTTGCATCACTTTTTTCTTTCATGATAAACGGAGTCATCGCATTATACGGATCAAGTGTTCTCAAGCGCCTTCCTTCACGCCTGTCTCCGAATTTTCTTTTCCTTCCGCTTCCCATACTAAACTCCTACTATCATAATCATGCGGTAATTCTACATTATCGACATTTACTTGTCAAATCAGCAAGAGTTGTGATACAATATCGAAGCTGCATAACGGCGCGTGTCACTCAATTTATCTGGGAGGTGTCCACTTTGTTAGCCGATTCAATAAAGTATATACTTGCAGCCGAGTATGAGGCAAACCAGGTAAAACTCATCGTTCTCAACAAATCTAAGGAAACGATCGAAAAAGCGAAAATAGATGGTGAGAAGACCGTCGTTTCAAGTCTTGCCCGTGCCGAAGCAGAGATCGAACAGCTCAAAAAAGCATCAGACCGCAAGGCAATGGAATCCGCTGCGGAACTTGCGTCGTCAACAGCAAATCGACTTGCTACGATGCGCGCACGTGCCGAAAAACGTCTTGACACCGTTGCTCAACGTATATTCGAAAGGATTGTGAGCGTATAGTGGGCGGTATGAAAAAACTTAGCTTGATTATTTCTCATTCAGACATTTTTAACGTTATTAGTGAGCTTATGTATCTGGAGTGTGTCGAGCCAATTGAACCGGAGGTGTCCCTTGATCCCCCGGAGCTTCTCGACCTTGTAAGGCGTGAGGTCATGGAGCTTGATGCTTATGAAGCCAATAAGGACAGTCTTGTATTACTTACTACTCAATACACTTACACTCTTATCGGTTGGATGCCTGTTGAATTTGAGTCAGAGTTAACTTCCATGCTTTCCGGTTTCACATGCTCGTGGATATTAGAGGATCCTTTCCCTTATGATTACGATAATATTCCTGTTTACATAAAACATCCGCAGTTATTCGGCAAGTTTAGAAGCGGCGGGCGCAGGGTTTTTGAGCCATTATCTAAAAAGCATGTTGTGTAGTCCATTGCCACAGAAAGGAAATCATCTTATAAATGCAGGGCTTTGAAAAGATAATAGAACATATAAAAAAAGAATCCGAAAAGGAATGTAAGGATATAGCAGTTAAAGCTAATGAAGAGAGCTTACGAATCCGTTCTGTTTACTCACAAAAAGAACAGGACGCTTACTGGACTTGTGTAAACAATGGGTCCAAGGAGATCGAGAAAAGGGTCGAGGAGCTTTCTGATCTTGCCAGTACACAGGCAAAAAAAATGGTCCATGGTACTCAGCAGGATATGCTTGACGAGGTCTTGGCTCTCACAGCAAGAAAGTTGTCTGCACTGCCTTCGAGCAAGTACAATGAACTACTTAACAGGCTCGGTATTGAACCCGGATGTAAACCTGAATACCTTGTCGAGCAGTACAGAGATGAGCTTGCACCAACTGTTATAGCTGCATTATTCGATTGATACGAATTTTATAACATCATTTATTATTTAGAGCCGCATATCTGCGGCTCTAAGATTTTTATTTATCTGGGGAGTAACTTTTTGTTTAAGATCGCCGTTGTCAGTTTTGCTTTCTCCTCCGGCAGTTTATCATAAATAAACTGGAATCCATAATCATACTTACCGATTTTTGTGCGCGGGTAGTTTGATTTGCGGGCCAGCTTAGCCGGCAGCAGAAACTTGTCTTTATCTGAAAGGGAAAACGCAACCAGGTAATATGGGTCATATTTTGAACTCAGTAGTGTGTTGGTTACAATACAAAGACCACTTGAGCTTAAGTCGAATGACATATCGGAAAACTCGGGAGCACCGGAAGGCAGTTCATAGACCGACGATGATAATTTTGCTTCCGGCAAGCCGTACACACTTACGCTGACACGGATCTCGTCCCTGTCAACCTGGCGGCGCTTTCTTTTCTCAATATCCGATTTCTGCTCAATCATTACCAAGCCATGATGACGCAGCTTTTCCTTCGCTTGCCCGCTAAAGTAGTATGATGTTTCCCCAACATCGTAGCTTATGTTTAATTGAGCACCAAGACTTAACCTGTCATAATTATCGTACAGCCATGAGGACTGCACAACAATCAGTTTTTCACTCTCCAGAGAACGGAACACGGCTTCATATTCGTCGCTGATGGCACGCCTTTGAATCTCTTCATAGATAATTAACTTTGTGCCGCGCTCAATGTGCTCCAAATCCATTTGTCTACACCTCGCCTTTGGCTTTTTTTTATGATAATTAGATATGATAGCATAATCTACTCAATTTTACAAGAATTGTTTCAAATATGATGCAATAATATGTTACATCTGCACAAGAATGAACCCCGGGAGCTTTTCAGGTGTACCACGTGTCAGTCCTTCCGTCCAGGCGTTGTGATCGCGGGTACGCATCCTGTCATCGGCAATGAGCTCAAAGAATATATCTCCAAACCCTATGAAGTAAAGTAGATGATGACCATAAGCACTTGTGTATACAAGTTCTGAATCACCAAGTGACCGGTCGTCGTCAAATAACCATTCTTCTATCTCCGGAACTACCTGCATAGTGTTAAGATGCGAACTCTGATACGGGTACTTTGTAATGTTCGTATAGTATCCGCCCTCGGTAGTATCATCTGAGTGCTCAGCCATCAAATCGATAAGTGCGTCTTCAGTTTTTCCGGCTGCGGTAAAAAAGGAGTTTACAAGCTCGGCACGTTCCCGGGCTTCTCTTTCAGCCCGATCGAAAGCAGCAATGTACTCAAGGTCGTCTTCTCCGTACATGTAATCCTCAGGATTTAGCGTTTCGCGCATAATAAGCAGCTGCCGCATTCCTGCCGTCCTATAGTTATTATCATCACGCGAAACAAAGAACAAGATATTACTTCCCTGATCTGAATCGATTACGATAACATCGCCGAAGGTTCTTGTTTCGTCAAGCAGCCATGCTACTGTAGCGTTATCATCAAGTCTTTCACTTTGAGTTCTTTTAAGTGTTGATTCCGGTGCCGGATAGAGCCCTGCATTATATTCATAAGCTGCTGCAATAAATTCATCCTCTCCGGAAATTGCGCCGGCAATCGTGTCGGCTTGTAAGCGCGCTTCTGCGGCAGCATCAGTGATCGCAGTACCGTGCGCTTCGTCATCCGTAAAATCTGCAGAATCAGTTTGATCTGCAAATACTGTAAATTGCCTGTAGTTTAAAACGTCAAGCTCATCTTTGTTGTCAGAGTAGTATGCTAAAAGATTCTCCGGAGTATATACAAAGGACTCGCGCACATGTTCATTATATGAAACGGCGATTGTAATAAACTCCATTATACTACGGTATATTTCTTCATTCATACTGCTCCCGAACATTTGCTGAAGAAGGCTCTCTGTTGACGGAAATCCGTTCATAACAGCCTGCATACCGATCATAGCCATATCATCTTCTATCGATGTGATCTGCTCGTCTGACAGTTTAAATCCCGCTGCCATTGCAGCATTGTATAAGCTGACATAATTAGTCATTCTGTCATACGCCGAGTTTACAATAATGTCAGCCCATGTCTCGCCTGTTTCTTCGTTATAGACCTGACTCGATAATGGTCTGTTTGAATCCGGCATAGTTCCGCCCATACCTTGAAATTGAGACATAAAATTGGCATATTCCATATACTCGGAATTGAAGAAGTACTCAAATTCCGTTGTTGTGAAACTTACTCCGTCAATTTGAATCACCGGGAGTGTGCGGCGAATGAATGCGGAGTTAATAACTATAGCAACTGCAGTTATCAGCAATAGTACTGTTATGACCAATGTCGCTATGATCCTTGATTTTCTCTTTTCTTTTTCCTCTTTTTCTGTTCTTGCAAGCCGTCTGGCTGCTTTATCAGACTTTGGTTCAAACATTCCACTCATAAATTTGTCAATCCTTTAATGTTTCTTCGTGCATTATACCAAATAGTTATTATACTGTATTGTGTTAGTAAATGCAATACTAAATTCTCCCTCCTTTGCGCGTGTAAGCCCATTTATAACCTGCACCATTGGGCAGGTGGGTCGCCTCCTTCCTGCTTCTCTGCTTCCAACGTCCGAACCGCGTCGTGCACGGTGCGGGAGGCCTGCAATTCACAGGGAGA
>Ga0123356_10001566_pt1 | contig 25179 bp, 13 predicted proteins | sample TergutEmb28metaG_2_FD_92546 | JGI IMG/M metagenome (GOLD analysis project Ga0123356, IMG submission 92546) | Embiratermes neotenicus P3 segment gut microbial communities from Petit-Saut dam, French Guiana - Emb289 P3 | ecosystem: Host-associated > Arthropoda: Insects > Digestive system > Gut ...
ATTTGCAATATGCTGTTCATAAAGCCATTAGAGTGCTGTTTGCAGCACATAAGGCTAAAGTTACTTTTTCTAAATGAGGCACCCATTCTTTTCGGTTACTTTTTTTAATGAGGCACTACGGATTACAGCGCAATAAAAAGCCAGACACCACATTTTGCAACGAAGTTTCCCGCGCAGTCTGCAACGAAGTTTCCCGCGCAGTCTGCAACGAAGTTTCCCGCGCATTCTGCAACGAAGTTTCCCGCGCATTTTGCAACGAAGTTTCCCGCGCATTCTGCAACGAAGTTTCCCGCGCAAAACGGTGCCTGGCTCCTGGTTTTGGCTTACAGCCTACTGTCTTTGATCAGTTATAGCGCCGATAGTGCCGCCTTGCCTTGTGATTGTGCGGGCCCTTGCAGCAACTGTTAAATCTGCCGGTACATTCGTATTTCTAAAATTTCCTGTTATAGAGCCGCTTCTCATGGTAAGAGAACCGCCTCTGCCTATGTTAATACCGCCGGTTGCGGTATCTCTGTCAGAGGTTGATATATTCCCGCTGATTTCTCCGCCATCCATAACAAAATTAGCGTTTGAATCATCATTCATTGCATTACCTACTGCTACTGCGCCGTTTGTGTGCCTGGTAGTATGCCCGGTAATCCTGGAGCCTGCTCCCATAATTAAGGTTCCATCCTGTACATATATCATAAAACCATCGTGGTTTTGGTGGCCTCTAAGGGTAATATTCATAAATGTAAGTGTTGCATTTGGATTTGTGATCCTAAAAAGCGGACCGCTTGAGCTACCTGTCTGTATAAAACGGCCTTCGCCAATACCCATAATGGTCAGGTTTATATTTCTATTACCACTAAAAGTTCTGGTTGGATCTTCAAAATTTTGATCCACCAACATGGTATACGTTCCGGGATTGCTGTTAATGTGACTAATTGTATCGAATATGTTGTTAGGTCTAAGACCTGCAATAGGGGTGTCGCCTGCAGCGATTGGCGGCGCTTTTGCATACAGCCCTGCAACAGGGTTGGCGTACAAATTACCAGCGGTAATTCCGATGAGAGCAATCATGGCTAAAAGCCATAACTTGTTTTTGATTTTCATAATGAAACTCCTGAATAATTTTTCTGAATATACCAGATACTTACAATATATTCATTAAGCTGGGACTTTACCATTTTATTTTGAAAGATTCAATCTTTTTTTGCCGGAATATTCGACATAATATAGTAATATAATACCTTTAAAAAATTATTTAAAAAAAATTTAATTTCACTAAAGCAAAACGCATAGTCCGCGCCATATATAAGCAAATCTTTTAAATGGAGTTGCTTATGAAAACAAAATTTCTTTTATTTATTTTTATTTTACTTATTTTGATTTTTTCAGCCTGCAGCGCAGAAATGGATTTTAAGCCCGCTTATCTGCAGACAGAAAAAACGGCAAAAAGTAATCCGACTTTAACGCCGGATTTATCATCGCTTCTGCAGTCGCTGGATGAACTTGCCGAACTTGAGAGAGCAGGTTCCTGGTTTCAGGGTTTGGCTTTAACGGAGTCCGGTATCCGGGAACTTGCAGAAGATTATGCCGGAGCCGTAGCGGCTGCCTACAAAGAGCTTGCATGGGCATACGGCATGGGTATGCTTCAAAAAGAAGATCTTGAACAGGGTCTTTTGAACATACTCGCTGTAAACGGCGAGGAAACTGTTAACATTGCCGCAAATGCGATTCTTGCCTTTCAAAGAGAACTGTGGGAGGATGCCGCAGTCAGCTTCAGGCAGCTTTTTAACGAACTTGACGAGCCTGACAGCTTCGGCAGATGGTTGATTTTAGTCTGCACCCTGGAAGCAAACAGGGATTCCTTCGCAGTTCAGGACAGGCGGACAGCCGCAGCCTACAGATCCATCCGCGCGCGTTATGCGCAATTCCCCGAGTACTGGTACCGCGGCGCAAGGTCTTTTTCCGGCGCCATAGCTGCGGAATTTGCGGAGAATTGCATTAATATCTCGCCGCAGGGGCCCTTCGCAGAAGAATGCAGAAAAATTATTGCAGCTCACACCGGTTTAAAAATTGATGACGGCCTTTCAATAAAAACAAAAATGGAAATAGAAGCGATTATCACTGCTTCTGTTAACTCCGGAAATCCCCAGATTCTGGATTCACTTCTGCCTTTAATAAGCCTGCCGGATAATCCCTACACTGTTTATGCCGTCGGCGCCTTACGCGCACTTACAAATGTTCCCGGGTTCCGCAGTTATTTTAACGGGCAGGCGGCTTCTGCCAGAGGCCGTCTTGCAGAACGGCTCACATACATTTGCCGCAGTTAAGCAGGCTTTTTATGAAAACAAGATCAATACGCAGGAATGCATTTTTCTTTTGTACGATTGCCTATCTTTGCGCATCCTGCGTAAAATCGCCGGATACGGAAACAATACGCCTTTATGTCCGCGCTTCTGAAGCGTACGCGCACGGACGTTTTCTGGAAACTGCAGAAATTCTGCGCAGGCAGAATAATTTTCCTCCGGCGCTTATATTGCGCGCAAAAGCCGAATATTTTTCCGGCGATTTTGACAAGGCGGAAAAATCCTGCCGCAGAGCGATAAAACTAAGGCCCTCATCGCTTGAGGCATCATTGTACCTTGCGCGGATTCTCCGTGAAAAAGACGATCCGGAAAACGCAGCGAAGATAGCAGAATCGATGTTAGCTGACAATCCGCAGGATGTCCGCATTCTTCGCTTTGCGGCGGAAATTGCATCAGATGCAGGAAAATATGATGAAGCTGCGGTTTTCCTTGACAGAGCTGCAGAGTTTTCTGCGGAAAACGCGATGGTTCTTCTTGACAGGGCAAGGCTTCGCTGGATAGCAGGCAGAGCCGAAGATGCGCTGGATGATCTAAAGCGCGCAAGAGCCATGCTTCCCTGGGATACGCCTTTACTGCGCTCAATTAACAATCTGGAAAATATTATTAAAGAGGCGATGTAATGTATAAAAAACTTGCGGTAATTTTTTTATGCTGTTCTCTTTCTGTTGAAATAACCGGCGCGCAGGATACGCTTACCTTTTCACAGGCGGCGGAACTTGCCGCTGCAAAATCACTGGATTTAAGGCACTCACGCGCATCGCAGGCTGTAATGGAAGGAGCGTGGAGATGGGGCTTACGCGCATATTTCCCGCGGTTGGGAATAACAGTTTCCGAAAATGACCGCTTGCAGCAGACAGGAGCGGACTCATTCATTAAAAATTACGGCATCAGCCTGGATCAGTTAATTTGGGATTTTAAGATACCAATGTCCCGGAAACTTGAAAAAATGGAAATTGATTTCACCTCGGCAAGACTGGACAGGCTCTCTTCGGCAATTGAAGAATCTGCAATTTCCGCTTACCGCAATATACTGCTGTCAAGGAAAATCCTGAGCATAAGAAAGGATGCCCTGCTTGTACTTGAAGAACAGCGGAGAATCATGGACGAGGAAGCGCTTCTTGGTCTTGCCCTGAATGTTGATCTTGCAAGCGCAGACATCAATCTTTCAAATGCAAGACTGGATATTTTTTCACTTCAGCTTGATCTCTATGAAATGGAAAAACAATTTGCCGAGCTTCTCGGCCTTGAAACCCTGCCTGTTCTTTCGGAAAAAATCGATATTAACCGCTCTCTGGTTCTGCCTGCAGCCGGGGCTGCCGCCGTTCTTGCGAAAAACCAAAACCCCGATCTTGCGGATGCCCGTTTTTCAATTGCAAAGAAGCAGGCGGAATTGCATTTCATTTCTTCTTCCTGGGTGCCTTCATTGCGGCTTAACGGAAACTTCGGGCTTACGGGGCAGCGTTATCCGCTAACAAGGTATAACTGGTCTGTCGGTATAAGCCTTGAGTTTTCCAATCCCTGGTTTCAAAACCGCTTTGGAGCGCAAACAGGCTGGGAGCCTTCCTCCCCCGGACAGTACGACAGAACCGCAATGATTCAAAACAGTTTCACTCCACTGCCCGACCCTGCGGCAAGCTATGGAATGACCCAGGCAAGGCTGGCCCTTGAACTGGAGCGCGAAAAGTACAGCGCCATTCTTGAACAGATTGGGCGTGTTGCGCATAACGCTGTTGAAAAATGCGCTCTAATGGAGCAAAGACGCATACTGGCGCTTGAAGCGGCAAGCATCGGAAGTGAACGCTGCCGCATAGAAGAAATCAGGCTTGGCCTTGGACATATTACAAGACTTAAGTTAATGGAAACTTTAATAGAACAGACGCAAAGGGAAATAGCTGCTGCAGAAGCTGCAACTGCATTACTGGAAGCGGAACGCGAACTGGAAAAATTACTCGATTTAAAACCCGGAGAACTAATAAAACTTGCGGCGGTATTACAGGAGCCGCATCACATTAACGATTAAGGAGAAAATTTTGAAAATAAATAAATTTTTGTTTTTTCAGCTGACTGTTCTTTTGCTTTTCTCTTGCGGGAACAAAAGCAGCAGCATTACGGAAGAAGCAAGAAAGGTAAGGGCAGCATCTGCAGTTACGCGGGAAATACCGGATACTGCGAACGGATTCGGCAGTTTGTCCTTTCTTAGTAAAGTTGATATTACATCTGCGCAGGAAGCTGTAATTAAAAAATTGTATTTCCGCGAAGGCGATTTTGTAAGCGAAGGCTCTCTTTTAATACTGCTGGAAAATCCGCAAATTAACCTTGCTGTCAAGCGCGCGGAAAATAATTTATCCCATGCTCTTGCAGCCCGCAATTTGGCCGGCTCAAGGCTGCTGGAAGGAATGTTTCAGGCGGAGGCGCAGCTTCACACTCTTGACAAGGCAGGCGCGGAACTTGCCCTTGTAAGACGAAGATGGGAAGAAAATAACCGCAAACATTTAAATCAGGAAACTCTTTACAGCGCAGGCGGCATTCATACAGAGGCAATTCTTGTAAGCCGTTTTAATGTTGACACAGAATGGGAACAAATCATGTTAATGGAGAGAGAGCTTGATATCAGGCGGATTGGCAGCCGGGATAAGGATCTTGAAAAAGCTGGAATACCCGTTCCGTTAAGCGCCATTGAAAAGCAGGATGCGCTTGTTTCGCTTATTACGGCTAGCCTTTTTGCGGAACTTGAAGCGGCCGAAGCAAGGCTTGAAGCTGCGGAAAAAGAACTGGCTTCTGCAAATATAGCCCTTTCTGAACTTACAATAAGAAGCTCAACTTCCGGCATTGTAGGCGCCCGTTACCTTGAAGAAGGCGAGCGCGTTAAGCCTCAGGATAAAATAATCAGCCTTATTGACATTTCATCGTTATACGCAATTTTTCCGGTGCGCGAGAGAGACGCCATGCGGATGGAAAAAGGCATGACAGCATCAGTTTTTATTGACGGAACCGGAGAAACAAGAGACGGCATTGTTGACTTGATTTATCCGCAGGCAGACAGCCAAAGCCTGAGTTTTTTGGCGCGCGTATTGCTGCAAAACGGCTCTGATTCAGAAACAGGCATTAACATGCCAAGTATGTTAATGCCGGGTATGTTTGCGCGCGTAACTGTAAATCTTGGACCTTCCAAAACAGCAGTATTTATTCCGGATTCGGCAGTTTTTAATCAAAGGAATAATGAGGGAAGCATTTTTATAATCAACGGCAGTGTTCTTGCAGAACGAAAAATTACTCTTGGCTCATCGCGCGGCGATGAACGCGAAGCAGCAAGCGGATTAAATCCCGGAGAATTATTTGTACTGCGGCCGGATTCTGATTTCAGGGAGGGATTAAATGTTACAATTGCAGAATAAACTTTTCCTTTTACCCTTATGCGCCGTAATTTTTATATCCTGCGGTTTTATCGATCTTCGCCCGGTTGGAATTGATATAGAACCCGGCGTATATGACTCTATTTTACCGGAAAAGTTCAGTCCTGTAATAATTAAATTTGACACTGAGGTAATTAAAAATGAAGCGGAAATGATTCTTCAGATAAGTTCTGATTACGGAGCTGCAAGAGGAGACATTTTCTGGAGAGACAACGATCTTTATTTTGTACCGGTTCAGGGCTGGACTGCGGGAATACGTTACACGCTAAGCATGACGGGAACAATCCGTTCTGTTGACGGCAGGGAATCGCGCCTTGATCGTTTTATTGCCTTCTTTGCAATAAACAGAAATCCGCCGCCTGTACTGGAATGGCATAGCCCCTCCGGCAGCGCATCTATTGGGACCGGAAATAATATTTTTGAATTTCACTTTTCCCGTTCCATGGACAAATTATCAGTAGAGTCCGCCCTGACAATTGACGGAGCCGGCAATATAACGCACGAATGGTCAGCTGATGATCATATTCTCAATGTTATCCCGGAAAAATCCCTTTTGCCCTGGGTTGCTTACAGATGGAACTTAAGGGATTCCGCTAAATGTATCGACGGCGTTCCCCTGCCAAGATCATATTCAGGCCATTTTACAACGGATTCAGATCAAACTCTTCCATATGTAACAGAAGTTTTTCCTGTTTTATTTTCTGACGGCTCCTGGTATCCGACAGGCGCAGCAATAGAAACAGGCCTTGGGCTGGGGCACGGAATTGCAGTTTCGTTTAACAAACCCATGGGAGAAAGCGCTCTTCGTTCGCTTCGTTTTGAACCTTCTCTTTCAGGCAGAACGGAATTTCTGTCTGATAACAGCATTGTTCATATTTTTTCAAGGGATCCGGAACCGGAAGTATTTTACACGCTTATTATTTCAGGTGATACAAGAGACAGCGAAGGATTAAAATTAGGTTCCGATTTTAAAAAATATTTTATTCCCGATATTCCTTATTTAAATGTTTTGTCTTTTACAGCTAACGCCGGCTCCGTTACGGAAGCATTTCCCATAACAAACAGGGCGCTGCCTGTTTATATAGATCCGCAAACCGGCGAATTATTTTTTTCCATTCGTTTTTCTCTTCCCTTTGGGCTGGAAGAAAAAATAAACACTCCTCAAAGAATTTCACTTGTTCCCTTTTTCCCGGGAATGCTTGCGCCTGTTGCCCTTCAGTATGTCAGCTGGATTTCAGATGACAGGCTTTTTATGCGCTGGGAGGGATTAAAGGCTTCGGATACTGATAATGCTGTCCATTTTTATAAACTCACTGTTCCCGGCGGCAGAAGCGGCGTTAGCAGCGCAAAGGGAATCATTATGAAGGAAGATCTGATTATTTACCTGGAGGCAATTAATTGAAACTTATTTTATACTTTTCATTTTTATTGTGCATGCTGGCATACAATTCATGCGATATATTAAGAACATCGCATTTTGAAGTTCTTGAATGGTCTCCGGGAAACGGCTTTCATTCTGCGCCTGAAGAAATTACAGTATTTCTTGATTTTTCTCATGAGGCAAACAGGGCAAGCGTTGAGCGCAATTTTTCACTTGCCGGAAACGGAAACCGCGTAAGGGGAACATTCTCCTGGGAAAATAAAAAAGTCACTTTTACGCCGTTGACGCCTCTTGAGACAAACACTGATTACATTATTAATCTTTCTGCAGATGCATATGATATCGACGGACTAAACATGGATGATGCTTTTCGCCGCAGCTTTACTACAAGGCCTTCCGGCGTCCGCCCTGTTTTACTGTCGTGCCTTCCTTCAGTTTATTCGGAAGTAAGCGATCTACGGCAGGAAGTAAAACTGGAGTTTTCCGTACCTGTTCCGGCCGGAACATTATATGAAAATGTTTCATTCTCACCTTCGATGACCGGTTTCTGGCGGCTTAAAGACGGGGAAAAAACTGCAATTTTTACACCGGCAGAACCATGGATGCAAAACAACCGTTATGAAATACGCATATCATCATCATTGACAGATAACAATGGAATGAGTATGGGCGTTGAGTTTTCAAGCGTATTTTCAACCCGTACAGACCGTGAAATTCCTTCTCTCTTACATGTTAGCCGCGTCACTATGAATGAAAATATTATTCCACTGTCCCGGGATTCCGGCGCTGCGCAGCAAACAATTGAAAATTCTGACTGGGAAAAAAATGACAGGTTATTGCTTGTTTTTTCCAAACCTGTTGACAGACAGAGCGTAAAAAACTGCATAAGCGCCGAAAACGGCCCCGGGCTTATTATGGAAAATTTAACAGAAACGCCTGCAGATTTTGGAACAGAATTTATTTTCCGGCTGGAATCAATACCTTTATACGAGAGCAGATTTACAGTCAGGATAAGGCAGGGCATAAAAGACAGCGCAGGCAACGAGAGCAATGAAGAACATATATACAGGATATTTGCAAACGGCAAATTTTCAAAACCGCCTTCTCTTGCCGGAATCAGAATGCCTATGGCCCCTGAAAGTGATACGAATCAGGAACTTGTATCTTTCCAAGCGGATTCGCTTTTTGAAATTATTCCTATAAATGAAACTTGTTATCCCTTCGGCGAGAGCGTTAAGACATGGATTGAACTTTACTTTGACACCGCAGAAGGAGCGTCTGTCAATTTATTTTCTGTAATGGAACTGTTCCGTATAGATACCTCAAATAATGTTATTAATTTTTCGCCCCGTCAGGTAAAGCATTCGGACTTTTCAGCCGCTGAACCCCGCAGCGGCTGGGAAAATTTTCAAAGAGTTGAGATTTCAGGCTATCTTGTCAACTCTGCCAATTTTGGAATTGTTTATTTTTTGATTGCGGCAGGACTGCGCGATGATTCAGGAAATAGAAATGAAAATCAATTCCGAATATCTCTTGTAAAGTAGGAAGTTTATGAGAAGCCTTATAAACTTTTTTGCACGCAGGCCTGTAACCGTTATAATGATTCTTGCTGCGCAGATTATTACGGCAATATTCTGTCTTTTTACACTGCCTGTAAACAGGCTGCCCGAATTTTCAATTCCGGGAGTAACGGTGGAAACTCTTTATCCTGGGATGGCAGCTAACGAAATAAGAAGCATGGTTACAATCCCGCTGGAAGACGGATTATCTCCTGTTAAAGGCCTTGAAAGAATACGAAGCGTTTCCCGCGATAACCGTTCGCTTATCAGCCTTGATTTCCGCTGGGGAACAGATCCGATGGCGGTATCCGTTCTGGTACGCGAAGCTGTTGATTCCATTTACCCCAGCCTTCCTCAGGGCGTACGTAAACCTTCGGTGACAACAGGCGATTCAGTTAATGAGGCCCATGCAATAATCGCTGTTAGTTCGCATAACGGCAATATGGAGTTTGCGCGTAAACTTGCCGAATACGAAATGCGGGCGCGTTTAAGAAGGATTGACGGCGCGGGCTCTGTCATTCTTGCAGGCGGTGAAACCGGCGAAGAGCATCTGATTCTTGATATGCCGCGCCTTGCCTCTCTTGGCGTATCGCCTTCTGAGTTTGCAAATATTCTCGCGCTTGAAACATCCGATATTCCCGCCGGAAATGCGCGTGACGGAAACAAGGAAATTGTTGTTGTAAGTTCCGGCAGACCAGATTCTGTTTATTCACTTTCTCAAACAATTCTGTCTGCGGGAAACAGCGCTTTAAAAGTCGAAGATTCCGGCAAACTGCATTCCTCAGCCGCAAGAAGGGAAAGCATATTTGTCTATAACGGAAAGGAAGCTGCAGCCCTTGAAATATACCGCAGGCCCGGATCCGATCCTTTGAGTTTGTCACGCGACATTAAAAAGGTTCTGGAAGAAGCTTCCTCTCTTTTTTCGCGTGATGCGCAAATTGAACTTGTTGCCGATTCATCCCTGTCAATATTAAGCGGCATAACAGGCCTTGTAGTTTCCGCCTTTCTTGCTGCGGCTGCAGTTGTATTTACACTGATAATTTTTATCCGGCGTTTAAGATACAGTCTGCTCGCAGCGCTTTCAATTCCTGTTTCCGCAGCAGCAGGCATTTGCGTTCTTTCACTATTTGGCAGATCTCTTAACGGAATGAGCCTTGGCGGACTTGCCATGGGTATAGGCCTTGTTTCGGATATATCTGTAATTATTCTTGATCTGCTCCACCGGGCATTCGGGAAAAACAAATCCGCTCCAAGGCCGCATGAAATCGGAAACAAGGTATTTTCTATTTCCGGCTCAAGCGCCGCTTCCACAATTACAACAGCGCTTGTTTTCATTCCTGTAATTTTGCTTCCGGGCCCTCTTGGAAATCTCTTCGGCGATATTGCAATTGCCCTTGTAGTCTCCGTATCGGCAGGATGGATCTATGCGCAATTTTTTCTTCCTTCTTTATATCTATTGCTATTTAATTCATCAGTTAAAATAACAGATGAAACAAAAAAGATTTTATCAGTTTTTTCAAACGGCAGCCTTGAAAAAAAATATTTATGTTTTCTTTTAACTCTTGTCCGCCGTCCGGTTAAGGTTTTTACCATTGCTGCATTATTAAGCGTTCTTGGTTTCTTTACGCTTTTGATGCGGCCTATGGCGTTTATTAATCCGGACAATGCGGAAGAAGTATGGGTTTCGGTTGCATTTCCCCCCGGCACTCTGTTGGAAAGCGTTGCAGATTTATCATTATTTTTCTCCAAAATGTTATCAGGGCTGCCGTCTGTAAAAACTGTTTACGGAAAAGCGGGCGCAGAAGAAGAGGATGTAAGGCGCAGAGCGGATATTGATTACAGAAAAGAAGAATTAATCCTCCGCTGCGTTATTAAAAAAGGGATAAAACCGGAAAGCGCGTTAGCTGATATCAATTCTGCGATGGCTGAATTCAGCGAATTGCCTTTTACTGCATATTTTCCCAAAGACAGAGCGGAAGTCCTTTTGGGATTATCTGCAGAGAGTACTTTTGTAATCCGGGGAAAAGACAGAGACGAACTTAAACAGAGGATTGAAATTGCAGATTTAATTTTTGAAAACTCATCAACAGAGGTTAATTACCGTCCGCGCGGGCAAAGGCCGGAATTAAAATTGATTCCAAACAGGGAAGCGTCTGCATATCTTTCAATACCGGCTGCGCAGATTGCAGAAACGCTTTACATCCTTAACGAGGGAGTAATCGCAGCGCAGCTTGAAATTGAAGGAAGGCCTTTAAATGTGCGCGTAACGGGAATGCAGGAACTGCATGATGATCCTGTAAAAAGGCTTGAGCAAATTCCTGTAAAAACATCCCAGGGAAAATATACATACCTAAGTTCACTCGGCACAATAGAAAGACAGGATGCGGAAGCCTCTCTTGCCCGTCTTGACAGGACCGATGTCATTTATGCGGACATAAACCACGGCAGTAAAATTCCTTCCGCTATTACGGAAATCGCACAGCAGGCGGATGATTCGGCTTTCAGCCGCTACAAAAATTCAATCCTTTTCTATATTTTACTGGTATTCATTTTACTCTACATGACAATGGGCGCTCAGTTTGAATCATTCCTGCTTCCGCTGATTCTGATGCTGTGCATTCCCTTCTCTCTTGCCGGAGCAGGTCCTGCGCTGTTAATTACAAACTCAAAAATTGATTCAGGAGCAATTCTTGGATTAACAGCCCTGTTCGGACTTGTTATAAATAACAGTCTTATCCTTTTTGAAATAAGCGGGCAAAAAATTGCGGCAGGCCTCCCGCCGGCAGCAGCGGTTTGCCGCGGAGCATACGAACGTTTTCATGCAATTTTAATAACAATGCTTACAACTATTTTGGCTCTTTTGCCTTTGGTTATAAGTCCTGCCGGCAATTCACAGAGAGCCATGGCCTGCGCAATGCTGGGAGGGCTTACAGCTTCAACACTGCTGAGTCTCTTTGCAATTCCTCCGGTTCTTGTCAGGTTTTTTAAATGGAAAACTAAGCGCAGCTGCCGTGTGTGCAATTTTTCCGTACAGGAACAGCAATGAAAATATTAACTAAATGGCTTAAAAGAAAAAAAGCCAGCTTGTGCATACTGGCTGGAATTTGTTCCGTATCGTTATTCGTCATTATTAACTCTGATAAAAAAATAAATATAAATACAGGAGGTGCTTATGTAGTAAAAATCAGGCATTACGGCATTGATGCTGCGGAAATGGAAAGAAGTGTTACGATTCCTCTGGAAGACTTGCTCTTTTCCATTCCCGGCATCATGTCGGTTCGCAGTTCAAGCGAGAACAGCCTGTCAAGCGTTTATGTTGATTTCAGGCAGGGGACAGCCGGCAGTTACGAAGCTGTCAGGGATGCAGCGCAAAGAGTTTACGAAATGCTTCCGTCATCTGCGCAAAGACCTGAAATTTTAAGCTCCGGCAGCTTGCATACATCCAGTTCGAGGATCCCTGTCTGGTCTTCCGCTGTCATTTCAGATGACCTTGCTGACACTGCGCAGGTACTGAAAAAAATTGTTAAACCAAGGCTAGAAAGCCTGAAAGGAGCCGGGGAAGTAATTGTTTCGGGAGCAGGATTAAAAGAAATTTATATTATTCTTGATCAGGAGAAACTTGGCGTTCTGGGTCTTGAACCTTCCTGGATTGCCGGTTTTCTTGGAATGAATGATTCAGTTTTTTCCGGCGGAACAGTTATTCAAAGCAGCAGGGAAATCATAGTAACTGTTGACGGCAGATACTCAACACTTGAAGATGCGATTATTCCTTTGGGAAACGGAAGATACACAGCTCTTTCAAATATTGCGCATATTATAGAACAGGAACGTGAGCCTGATATCCATTCGCGTTTGAATGGAAAAAAAGCTGCCGGTATCGCAATTATGGGACAGCACGGCGCGGATTTACGCAGGCTTTCTTCTGATATAAAAAAGGAATTGGCATCCCTGCAGGATATCCATGAGTACGTAGTGTTATCTGATCTGGGCGCCGAAGAAAATACCGCGCTAAACTCGGTATTTACGGCCGCATTATCAGGCGCTGCCATGGTTGCCCTAATAAGTTTTTTATTAAGCAGAAAAAATAATGCGGGCATTTCCGGTTTGTTTTGTGCAATTTCAGTTCCCGTGATTTGTCTTATATCGGTTTCTGTTCTTTTCATCTGCGGCTTTTCTCCCGGCCGTCTTTTGCTTGCAGGAATTTCCGCAGGAGCCGGAACTGCGATAGATGCCGTCATTCTCTGTTCGGAAAAATTGCGAAAGTGCAAAAGTTATAAATCTGCTTCTGTATCACTATCTTCATTGACAGGCCCTCTTTTGGCAGGAGGCGCAACAACAGTTGCCGCTCTCATTCCCCTATCTGTAATTGATGACAGCGGCGCCAAAATAATCGCAAGCGCCATTGCTGTTGTAACAATAGTATCGCTTATAACAAGTTTGACGCTCTTGCCGCCTCTTTTACTTTGGGGAATTAATTACAGAAAAACAATCAGCATTAGTAAAATGCCGCAGATTTTTAAACTTGCCGGACGATGGATTTCAAATAAAACATGCAGACTGCTTGCTTCCGGAATTATTTTTTGCACCCGCAGCCCTGTAATAGTTTTAACTGCAAGTATAGTAATTACCTTATCTGCAATTTTTCTGTTATTTCTGAAAGGCGCAGACACATCAAATCATGGCTCTGAAGATTCTGTTTACGCACAGGTGGAATTTGACGCAGGGCTGCTTGCAGAAGAAGTTGATCGCCTCCTTGCATCTTACAGTCTGCAGGTCTTAGGCATTACAGGCGTAAAAAATATAGAGACAGGCGCCCGTACAGGTTCAGGCTCCGTTTTAGTTTCATTTGATCGCGCAAAAACAAATTCAAACATTATAAGGGACTCAATGAAACAGATTAATGTTCCGGGAGGTTTTGTTTTCTTTCATGAGAATTCTTCAAGCGATAATTACTGGGAGATTTTTATTTACGGCGCTGATGATAAAAAATGCAGGGAACTTGCGGAGGAGCTTGCCCTTAATTGCGCCAGTCATCCTCTAATACGTGAAAGAATATTGAATTTTAAACAAAGCGGCAAAAAATTAATTTTAACTCCAAACAGGGATATTTTATCGGAATTAAAAATTGATTATTCCAGCGCTGCTTCAAGAACACGGGCGGGAGTATACGGGCCTGTTGCTTACAAAAGAATTGACTCAGGCGCAGAGATTGATGTAAGGCTTAAAACCGCCGGCGGTTTATTTAATCAATCAGAAATTACACTTCCGTCAATAGAGGAAACTCTTGGTCTATTGGTTTTGGCAGGCAATGAGGATACGGCCAAATCGCTGCGAATTGATTCTCTTATGAGCGTAACAGAAGATACAGAGCCGTCAAGCATAAGGAGGGACAAAAGACGTAAATACGCTTCCATAACAATTTCTACAAGGCCAATGGATCCGCGCCGAGTAAAAAAAGAACTTTCAGATTTATTTACAAAGCTTGATTTACCTCCCGGCTATTCAATTGAATTTGATCCTGAAGCAATCAGACAAAGCAGAAATCTTTCTTTTACCGTACTTTCACTTGTTATGGCAATTTTATTCTGTTACATGATCATCGCTTCGATAAATGAATCATTAACCGTTCCCCTTCTTGTTCTGTCTGCTATTCCGCCTTCATTGGCTATTCCGGCAATATGTCTTGCTGCATCCGGCAGTTCCTATAATTTGGCTGTTGCTTGCGCATTTATTGCGGTAAGCGGAATGACAGTTAACGCATCAATTCTTTGTGTTGACGGCATCAGGTCCCGGAAACGGACAGAAAATAATATCCCGGCATTATGTATCTATCTGGCCCTCCGGAAAAAACTGCCCGCTCTTCTTTCTACCACAGGTACTACCGTTGCGGGAGCTATTCCATTTCTTTTTTTGACTGAAGGAGCAAACACATTGATAAGAACATTGTCTTTAACATGCGCTCTTGGAGTTGCAAGTTCATGCTTTTGTTCAATTACTGTAACTCCGTCGCTTTTATCATTTTCGCAAAAATATTTTTCCCGCTTGCGCAGGAAACAAAACATTAACTGGAGTAATGAATGATTAAAAGAATATTTAAAAAAACTATTTCAGTTTTTTTAACAATAATTTTTATATCCGGATTCTTTCCGCCGGTGTCTTTTGCTCAATCTAATCCTTCTTCATTTTTTGGAGAGATCAGGGGGTTTAACAGATCGATCTTTGACAGTCATTTCAGCAGAGCAGACAGGGAATTAACTCCCGGCCTCTGGCTTGCAGAAGCTAGGTTTGGCCTGACGCAGGCAATTAATGCATGGGAATTAATTTCCGGCAGCCTGTATGATAATCCTCTTGTTTTTGAGGATGCAAAAATGCAGCTGCAGAAATGGAGTGACGAAGAGCTTGAAAAACGGTTTTCACAATGGCTTTTCGGAAGGTTCTTCGGCGAAGCTGTAGAAAAAGTTTTGATTGAAATTTCTTCAATGTTTAATGATTCTCAAAAGAACACCTCCTGGTTTCTTGACAGCGAAGGAAATATTGTCTTTGACGATAAAAGCGGCTCTCTTTTAACTGTCAGCCCAAACGAAGAAAACAGGGAATTAACCCGCGATTTATTATTGTGGCAAAGCAATGCAAAAGAGCAGCTTGATAATATTTTAAGCCGCCTGTATCCGGAGCTGCTTGCTTTTATACCTGATGAGTTACGCGAAACTATGAATGATGTTATATACGAAACTGCCTCTGCGAAAAATATCGATATAAAACGGGAGTTTGAAAATATCGCCGCAAGAGAAGAAAGAATTTTTACAAGCAGGAGAGTAAAAGAGATCCGGAATTTGAGAAATCAGGGTGATAATGAATCAGCAAGATTATTTACAGAAAGATTAATATCGGAAACCGAGGAAGCCTGCAACAGGGGCATTGAAGATCTTAATTCAAGGATAGAACAGGCTGCCGCAGGAACAGGCGATCTTGCATTAAACGGCGAAGAATGGCTGCGTCTTTACAAAGAACAATTCGACAGAGGACTAAAAGCATGGGAAGAAGCGGAAGAAAGATTTTTTATAAGACGTATTGAATGGGAACAGGAATCATTTAAGTTATTTACTGAGGGCGAGGAAATTTGGCTTTCCGCTTTTAAACAGTTTGAAGATGAAAGATCAAAATGGGAGTTGAAGGCAAAGGAACTTTTCCAGGCGGGTGAAACTTTATTTAAAAATATTTCTGAAGATTTTGACAGAACCATTGCAGAAGCAAAAAAAGAATTTGAACTTAATATGGCAATGCGCATAGGAGAAGGAACAACAAGAGTAAAAGCGTTAATTGACATGTATCTGATAAGTTCGTCTGCTGCCATTTCCTCAATGGAAAACATTAAATTCTGGGAAAGCCAGAATAATGCGGCGGAAATGCTTAAGTCACAGAATATGTACAATACATACATAAATAATGCGCTTGATGCGCGGGATAGAATTATAGAAAATTACGGAGAGCTTTTTGGAACAGGAACCTTAAAAGATATATTAAACGCCGATGCATCAAGCGAAGATTTTTTTCTTGATGAATATCAGATTGCTTTAGTAAGAGCAAAAGCTCTTGTTCTGTACTGGGAGAGAAAAACCGCCGTATCAGAAGCTGTAATGTCTTTTGCAGGCGATTTTAACGCAGGGAGAATAACCGAAGCCCAAAGAAAAATCGCATGGGAAGAAGCAAAAGCTGACTACAACAGATCCCTTTCCGTTTATGAAATTGAATTAAAAAAACTAAATGAAGCGGGAGAAGACATAAAAAAACAACAGGAAGTTTTGCATAACCTTGCTTTGCAGATGCAGAAGGAAGAAGAACTTTTAATCCGGCTGAACTCCGATTACTCTGCGCTTGTTTCTATCTCTATAGTTAACCGTGAAAATTATTATCTTACAGACTTTAATACAAAGTATAATTATCTGGCCGATGTATATAATTATTTTCACAGGACAGGAACTGACTCTGTATATTATAACATTCTTGAATACGGACTTCTTTGGGGAATCGCAGAACAGAGGGAAACTGAAGAAAAAATAAATCACATGCTGGAAACAAGCGAGGATCTGTCTGAAGAAGAAAAAGCTGCTATATATGATTCCTTTACCGCTTTTATATTATCCCAGGATGAGGTTTGGCAGAATACCTGTGATTCTCTTTCCTCATTATTTATTAATTACGGCATTACGCAGGAATATGATTTTTTTCCCGATTTTACGCATATCATTAATGCAATTCTTTCAAAACCGGGCAGCGTAATACTAAACACAAATAAATTTTTATCTGAACTGGATGAGTGTTTCCAGATGATTCCCGTATGGATGGAAATTGAAATCATCAACTGGAAAAAAGCGCTTTCGGAGTACATTTCAATTTATACCCAAAATCCGGATAACAATGATAAACACTGGCGGCAATATCTGATTGATGAATATATTATTGACAATGATCCTGTTCTTGTAATGGCATCTTCCTTTAAAGAAGGACTTTTAGCGGATGCCCTGTACAATGCGATCTATTATACAAACAGGGTAAACGATTCATTTTTAATTTATTCAAAAAGAGATATGTTTAATGCGGATGAAAATGCCGCATATTATTTTATGTTATACACCGAAGAAGTATCAAGAGCGGTATTTCTTTTAAATTCACTGGAGATTCAATTTAAAAATATTTTAAATGCCGCAAGGGCGTATGAGTTTTCAAAAATGTCCGCTCATGATGCGGATACACAATTATCAATAAAGGAGGAAGAACTAAGGCATCAGGAGGAAGCGTATAAAAAACTTAGAGATGAGTATTTTCTGGAGGCCGGTGTTTTTGCCGGCGCCGGATCTGTTTATGATAATCAGTACAGCTTGTTAAAAAAGGCGCATGAAGATATAGACAGAAAAAGATTTGAATATGAAAAACAGGATGCGATTCAAAGATGGGTCAGCACATCATATTTAGATACCGGTAATAACGATCTTGAAAACAACAAAGCTAAATTAACAAGAGCGCAGACTGTCCTGGATGTGTTATCTGATTTATATAATAATGAAAACAAACGTTCCTCTGACAATCCAGAATATAATGCATTGTATCTTGCATATGAGCAGAATTTTCAGGCAAAATTAAAAATTCTTGAAGCTGCAGAAATATTATCATCTGCAATTAAACAGGAGGAACAAAATAATAAAAAATTATATTCTGAGTATCAAAGCTCATTAAATCTTCTTGGGTATATTGATTATAATTATTCAAATTATTTTCTGCCGGAAAATCCTTCTGACTGGTCAGTTAAAAATATAATCACCGTTAAAGACGGCCGTTTGGCATTTAACAGAGATGAAACCATGACACTCTCGGGAACTGATTCGTTTGCAGCAGAAGAGCTAATGACATTTTTTAATACCCGCAGTAACGCCCAGTTTGATATAAGCCAGTATGAGGTATCGATAAGGGATTTAAGCCTGAGGATGACAGAATATTTTCTGGATATTGATAAGTTCAAACAGTGGAGCCTTGCAAGAGAATACCTTTTATATTCATTGATTAATTCAAATAATGAATTGAAATTTCTTCAATCGCATTATCATGGGCTGGGAGAAATGGAGAGCGGCGGATCATTAGCTGAAATTCTTGTTAAAACCACAACCAATATCTGGGAGCAGTCAATCCACAGCCTGTATTCAGTTTTAAGCTCTTCCGAAAGAATATGGGATCTGGAAAATATTTTCAAAAATGCCTGGGACGGATTAACTGACGAAGAAAGAGCGGATCTGGAATTTTATACTTTATTAACAATGCACAATATTGGCGGGGCATACTTTGAAGGCTTTAGTAAAATGCACTCCATTGACATTTACATGGAAGCAGTAGATTACGTTAATCTAAAATATTATGAGGCTGTAAGAGAACTGGGAAAATGGTGGAACGCCGCTGTCTTTGGATCTTACCGTGAAATGCGCGATCTGAGCGATATTGCCTGGTATAAAATTATGGCGGTTTATGAAGAGACGCAAAATCAGGTTGATGACTGGATGACGCAGTTAATGCAGATTTTATCATCTATTCAAATAAATGAAATTGCATATAACGAATCCTGTGAGAAACTTGTGATTTTAACGGGAATTAAAGGAGAAGGGCAAAATACAGGCTGGAATGAAATTAATTTGGCGCTTCAAAGAACGGAGACAAACATAGATGGCATTGCCGGTTTACAATACTGGTGGGAGTTGATGCAGGAAAGCCAGACAATGGAATTTATTAATGTTCCCGATGCGCTTACTGCCCTGCTTCGCTGGTCCAGAGAAGAAGAAATTAATGCAAAAAGATCCCTGGAAACCCGCTGGGTTACCGATGCGCAGCATCAACAGCAAAGTGAATTTAATTTTCAGGCTGCGGTTGACGCTTATATTGCAGGAACAATAACTGCCGCCGAATTAAATACAGCGGCGAATAACGCATATGGGAAAAATTCAATAGCATTAAAAAATCATCTTGATAATGTTCACGCTGTTATATTTAACAGCCTTTCCATGTACATCAATATGGATTTTGACTTTTACTCTGAGTTTAATACATTGGGAGAAGAACTTGCATTATTAACGGGAAAGATACTGGAAAACAGATACACAGCGGAGCTTGCAGCAAGAGAGATAGAGTGGAGTCTGTCATTAAAGGACATAACAGAAAAATTCAATGAATGGAAAGATTCAACGGCAAAAATTATGGAGAATGGCCGGACTGACTGGAGCGCAGGACTTCAGAAAATGGAAGCTGCATACAGAGAATGGAATGTAAATTTTCAAAATGAATACGAACGTATTAATGAAGAATGGGCGCAGGCATATCTTGCGGGACTGGAAGACAAGGAACAATGGCTTTTACATGCAGCTAACGCAGCCAATCAGGCGTCATCAGAATCATTCCTGTCGCTTGTTGGAACAGAAGGAGAGAGGTTAAGCCGCTTTATGGATGTCAGAGAGCCGCTCGGCATCCGAAATGCAATTCCGGAAGCGCGCAGTCTTATGTCAGATCTGCTTCAGTCTTCAGGTATTGTTAATATGTCTATTGCGCTAAACTCCCTGAACAGCATCGCCGGAACTGCTTCCTATCATGCAAAACGCGGTCTTGGCGGAATCAATATATGGAATGCAGCCTTTGATAAAACTGCCGCTTCGGATCTTGCAAGAAAAATAAACTCGGATATCTCCGACAGTGAAGCAAGAAAACTGGCCTTTAATGCCCGGCTTGCTGCGGATGAAGCTATCAGAGGTTTGGCTGTAAATACGGACAAAGCCAACCAGGATTTCAGGAGAAGCATGAATGATCATTTTATTTTTAACGGACTTTGGAGAAGGAGCGGAAATAATTATGTAAAGGAAGTTATAAAAGGTTCCACGTTTTTTACGCCTGTTATATCCGAGACAGTAACCATCATGGGGTACATCGATTATATAATGGAACCAATTCTGTTAAAAACAAACCTTGACGATATTAATCTGGAGAATTTAAATTCCATTGCAATAAGGGGACTTTTGGAAAATGTATTTATTGAAGTACAGGCTGTTGCAAAAGAAATTTTCGGAAGCGGCGCTGACTCAATAAAAATAAACAGAAGCGGAATTGAGCGCGAACAATCTGCGGGAAAATTCGGCGCTCATATAGGATATAGTCCGGCAGACAGATTATTTGAGTATAACGGTACAAACAAAAAAGATATGTTTTATGATGAAGGCGCCGGAGAGCTTGGCCGTTTATTATCGGAATTTACTTATTGGGATGTTATTGATAAAAAAGGATCTGCTGAACTTACTATTGCTCCATGGGATAAACGAATGTGGAATGATAACGGAAGCTGGTTTTCTGCGCCTTCACTTCGTACTGTCGGTTCAATCGCCGCTTCTATTGCAGCAGGCGCTGTTACAGGCGGCGCAGGCTTTGCCGGATTGGCCTTGTATGTCGGAATAAGTTCTTCAAGCGATATTCTATTTGGAACTCTTGATGCAGCTAATGGTTATAAAACATTTGATGAATCTGCCTTTGGTATCGGTAAATCAGTACTGACAAGTACTGTAAACGGTTTGGGAGCCGCAGCTTTTAACGGCATCAGTATGGGTGACAATGTAATTTATGAAGGCCTTGCAAAAAAGGCTGCAGGATTTTCTGACAGTCCGGTTTATAAAGTTGCCGCCAATACCGCGATGACGGGTTTACAGACAGCTTCAACATCAATAGCTGCAAGCGCGATAAACGGAATAACCTACAATTCAGGCGGAAAATTCGGATATAACCAGGACATTCTTAACAGCGGAATGAATAATTTGCTTGCAGGTACGTCTGCATCGATGATGAGCGCTTTTACATCCGCAAGCCTTAAAGCTGTAAACAGCGGTTTTAACTTTGAAAAATTGACAGGATTCAGCAATGCAAATAAAAATGATGTTGCAAAATTAAATGATCTTATCGGCTCGTTTGCAGGACAGGGTGTAAATTATGCTCTTGGAAATGACTTTACCCTGAACATGCTTAACATGAGCATGATAACCGGCAATACCATTAACGGAGGACTGCTTGAACTTCGCCTTGGACGTGATAACACAAAAATGAATTTCGGTACAGGCGGCGCTAATGTCAGCTTTGATAATATTTTGGCATCTGCAAGAGGCGCGCAGGTTTGGAATGTAAACAGCCATATTAACAGTTTCACCGGCAATAACGGTAATTTCGATTCTTCAATTGCGTTACGCGCTCAATACGGCTACGGTGACAATGTGCAAAAGGGCCAGTTATGGGACATTATAAACGATATAGTAACGATAAACACAGAAGCCCAGGGTAATTATATAGCGCAAACCTCAATTGATGAAAACGGAAAAAGAGTTATAAATCTTGCTGGTTATCAGAAGGGCATGAGTATGGAAGAACAAATGTTTCTTGCTGCAATTCTTGGACATGAAGCATACAGAGACGGATACAAAACAGGAGAAATTGACGCATCCGGAAATATCGTAACAAGAGAATCAAGTTTTAACGAACTTAGAGAAGCTTCGATAGCAAGGCTTGCAATGAGTGATCGGATTAGTTATGATTATAATGATTTTTATTCTAATAACCCTAATTTTGATCTTGAAAATTTATTTTTATTAAATGCAAAAGAAACAGGCGACTATTCCCTGTTCGATGATTTTCTGCGTTTAACCTACAATAATGATGAAGATTATTTTTGGCTGTCAACAAGCACAGGAAATAATTATCAAAACGAAAACAGGTACAGAAACATACCTCTCTTTAACGCTGCTTCACAGGAGAGGGTAAATGAAATAAACGAGGAAGGACGGCAGGAGGCATATGAAAGATATTTGTTAAGAGATAAAGAAGACGGATACATTACCAAATCCTGGGAAGTCTTTAAAGAAAACAAGACGCTGCTAGAAGATAATGGGTTTATCGCGATGAATTTTATTTCACTGCATTCATACGGCTGCAGATTTATGTCTGTAAAATACGCATTGGAGGCTATTACAGGAAAGTATGTAAATGCGCTGCAATTACATGACTATGCAAAAAGAAACAGATACTATAGCGGATCTACATTGCTGTCAAGTAAGAATATGGCGGATATAATGACAGGGAATACAGACGGATTATTTACAATTACAGTTGATAAATTACCGGAAAAACCTGATATAGAGCAGCTTTACAGACTGGAACAATCGCAAACCATGTATCTTGCATGTTTAAAAGTCGGCAATGGAAGCGGCGGAGATCATTTTGTAATGTTATCCGGAATTGATTTCACCTTTGACGATGAAGGTAATCCAACCGGGATAAGCGAAGTTCGCGTTGCAAATCCATGGAACAGCAATGGCGTACTTGGAAAGCAAAGCTACTCTTTTACAGAAATAAACCGCTGGGATATTTTCAGCGTAAGACCGACCCAGGGAAGCATTTATTCGGTTATGGAAAATGCCGCACAGATACAAAGAGCAGGCTATCATCAAAACTACATAAGGTAAGGAGAATAAAATGAAAACAATAAAAAATATTTGGCTTTTCTCTGTAATTATAATTATGCTATTGTCGTGTAACAGAAACACAAAGCCGGCGGTTGAACAAACTGCTTTTAACGAAAACGCAGTTGAAACCGGTTTAATTAAAGTTGATTTGGTTGAAATTGAAATAAAGGAAGATATTTATGATTTATTAACCTCTTATTATTGGCGTCTTTCAGACGGCAGACGTCATGTTGATTGGTCAATTTCAACTTACGACTGGGTTGGCGACATGACGCCTCGTGTATCATTTAAAAAACTGGAATTGCCGCAGGATTGCAATTTATATCAGGTGCGCCTTAGAAATGAATTATTTTATCTTCTATACCAAACAAAGGAAGAAGAGAATATTCTTTACCCTATTGGTTCTGTATTCGGAACGGATCCATTTGAAATAGTATTTTCAGATGACTTTACCTCCATGAGAAGAATCAGAAATGGAGGAAGCTGGGGAAGGAGTAACAGAGAGGGAGAACAGTCAGATCCCGATTATCCCCTTGTTGGTATTTGGGGAAGCCTGCCGTCTTTGAGTGAATACCGTCTTTTGGATTACGCAGATTGCGTTTTGTACATGGAAATTGACAGAGAGATTCCTTTTTGGGCGGTACGCCGGGGAACATATTTATTAAAACAGACAGAAGAAAATGTATTTGAAACAATATCTTCATTTCCGGACGGACGTTTAAAGCTGGAAAAATTAGACAGTTGGCAGTTTTTAATTACGCCGTTATTTACAGCGCCCGACGAAGAAGGGTTAACAGATATTCTTACAATGAACCGGAGTTCAATAAGGATAGAAGATTTAATAGAAGAAGATTATATCTATGAATAACGCTTATTTGTAATGCGGGCATTTGCAGACAGCCGGTATCAAAACTAACCTATCTGCCCGGGCAAAATGACAATTTCTTTGCCTGGGTATGATTTTTAAAAAAATCCTTCCAAACTACCAGCGACATAATTTAAACCCAAGGTTATTTGCTAATAACAGATAAATAATTAAATATAAAATTATGGTAAATAAAAATGGGGTTGATGAAAAATATATTTATCAATTAATCAGCAGTAACGTTAAACGCCTGAGATCTCTTCAAAACATTTCACAGTTAAATCTTGCGCTCAGTACAGGGCTTACACATAACTTTATTCATGACATTGAAAATTGCAAAAAAGGAATTTCTGCCAAGACACTTGCGAAACTTGCAAGTGCTTTAAACGCAGAGCCGTATCAATTTTTCCTGCCGGACGGGATGTCCAACAATGAAACATTGCTTTATGTAAGGGATTTTAATGACTCGCTGCAGAAGGTTGTAAAGGATCTGATGCAGCAATATACTACCGGAAATAAAAAGAATAGATAAAACTGTATCACTTTTCCGCTTTGGTCTGACAAGCGTTGTCTGAAATGTTAATCTGCATTGTTTTGGGAACCGTATCAGTTTTGGATATTTTTTGAAAAATTAAGTTGATTTTTTCTTTCCAGCAGCACAAGTTCTCTAACCGTATAAGCCCGAATAAAAGAGAAAAAACTACTATTCCTGTTCTGTTTTTTATTTTTGTTTTGCGCTTTATTGCCAGCAGGCAGTTCCTGATTGATCCTATGCTAAGATTTAATTCTTTGGCTATTTCGTTATCTGAATATCCCTTGGCAAGACTTGTAATAATTCCACGCTCTGCAGGCGAGTAGAACATATCATCAGCGTCCATGAACTGTCCGGGAAACTGATTGATGCAGGAAATTGCATTAAAAACCCTGCTGCTTATTGAGCAGCTAATGTAATTACCGCCCATGGAAACAAGCCTTATAACAAGAGCTAATTTGCCAAAATCATTATTTTTCAGTAAAAATCCGGAAACCCCGGCTTTAATGAAAAGGCTTGCAGAAACATCAATTGATCCAATAACAGATGCTATCCCCATTGCAGATAACTTCTGGCTTTTTTTATGATCTTCCTCATCTTCTTCGGAAAATACAATAATTGCCGTATTAGACGATCTTCTCCTGATAATTTTAATTATATCAGGGCCATTTTTTTCTGTTAACTGCAAATCCATAATTAAAATATCTGGTTTTAACTTTTCCGATTTAATTATTGCATCTGCTTCATCTTTTCCTGTGCCGGCAACGCAAAAATCATTACATTCAGACAAAGATGCCAGAATACGCCTGCAATCTTCGTCATACCTGGCAGCGACAAGAATGCTTATTTTGTTGTCAATAAATAATCCCATCATAGGATTATCAAAATTTTCAATTCTATATTCAAGTAAGTAAATTGCATGCGCTACGTAGTGCCTCATTAAAAAAAGTAACCGAAAAGAATGGGTGCCTCATTTAGAAAAAGTAACTTTAGCCTTATGTGCTGCAAACAGCACTCTAATGGCTTTATGAACAGCATATTGCAAATC
>Ga0123356_10001567_pt1 | contig 25167 bp, 13 predicted proteins | sample TergutEmb28metaG_2_FD_92546 | JGI IMG/M metagenome (GOLD analysis project Ga0123356, IMG submission 92546) | Embiratermes neotenicus P3 segment gut microbial communities from Petit-Saut dam, French Guiana - Emb289 P3 | ecosystem: Host-associated > Arthropoda: Insects > Digestive system > Gut ...
GCCAAATCTATCGCGCCGCCTATAATGATGAGATACTTGAGCCCCACAAGCTCCATCAGCACCCAAACGGCAATCACAACGCCAACAATCCCGCCGGCGGTGTTCACCGCGTAAACCTTGCCGATAGTCTGCTCGCCGTACCCGCGCCTGTATAGCATGTGGATGATAAGCGGGACCACCATCCCAGCGCAAATAGTAGATGGCAGCATGATTAACATGCAGATAATATGGCTGACGACGTTGAAGAGCAAATACCCCTCGCCGGTCTTGCTGAGCGCGGTCATGGCGAAAGACATAATCTTGAACATATTGCCATAAGTAAACAGCGTGGCTATGGCGGTGGCGCCCATGATTATCTGCACAACAGCGAGGAACCGCGGCGTGTTTTTGATAGTGTCTAATCGGTTGCGGATGAAGAAACTTCCAAGCGCAAGGCCGAGGATGAACGCGCTGAGCATCAACTCGAAGGAGTGGGTCGAACTGCCTAAAACGAGGCTGAGCATGCGTATCCACGCGATTTCATATATAAAGGACGAAACCGCGGTCAGGCCGGCGATGGCGAGCAGGGGATAGTAGTAATTGCGCCGGTCGGCAAGATCCGGCTTTGGGATGTCTGTGTTGATAGTGTTGTTGATGTTTGTATTGACGGCGGTATCACCGGCATTGCTGGTATTGGTATTGATGGTTGCTGCTTTGGCTTTTTTGATTTTATCTTTACCCTGACCGGCAACCTGCTGTTTGTCTTTTGATGTGTGTCTGTCATACAACCACAAACACAGTATCGCGACACCCACAAACAGGTCAATCACCCCGCCCGAGATAATTGCTCCCTTAAGCCCCCACTTCTTAACAAGAAAAAAGCCACTGACCAGTACACCTATAGAGGCCCCGAACGTGTTGACGAAGTAGATGACGGATGTCTTGTACCCGCTTAGCCCCGGGAACCTCCGCAGTATCCCGCCGGCCATAAGCGGGAAAGTCGCCCCGAGCATCATGGACTGCGGCAGGATGATGAGCGCGGCCGTTCCCCACTTGTAAAGCGAAATTGGAAGCGGGCTGCCGAGCGACGGGATCACCGTGTTGAACGAGGCATTGAGGTAGGCGATAAACACGTCGTGGAAACAGAACGCGAGAAGCCCGAGCGCAATCTCTACAACCGCGTAGCCGAGAAGCAAATTGCGTATCTTGACCGCCCACAGCGAGGTTATCCATGCCCCAAGCGCCATCCCGCCCATGTAGATAACAAGCACAAGTGTCTGCGCGTAGGCGGCGTGCCCGAGAAACTGCTTGAGGTACTGCGACCAAATAGATTCGTAGATAAGGCCGGACACGCCGGAGATGAAGAAAAGAGCGAAGTAGAGGTACGATATGGGCAATATCGCCTGCCTTTTTACATCGGAGTTACCTTGCGCCGAATTAATGCCTGAGAAAGCGGCATTCTCGTCAAGAGGGCGCGGCAGGCTGGCATTTTTCATGCTTTTTTCCTCGTTTTTTGATAATTTTACATATCGGGTATACTATAAAATACGACAGCGTCCCCGCAAGTATGGAGATAATCGTACAGCCTGTTATAAAGTACTTTCCGTTTTCTAAAATAAACTCCTGCTTGTTTTCTAAAAAAAGCATCGCGAGGGTATGCGGATTCAGCGTCGCCAGGCCTGCTGAAGAATGGATCAGCGAGCCGAACCATACCGCCGCGACCACTATGGGGACCATGAACGGCAGCAAAACGATTGTCCCCAAAACCGCAAGAGGACGGTTAAGCCGCATCAGCTTCGCGGCCAAAATAGCCGCCAGCGTCTGAAAACCGAAGATAGGAAAAATCCCGAAGAAAATACCGAGCGAAAATGAAAGCGCCGCCTTGTTCGGCGTGGCGTTTGACTTTAATTCCAGTAAAAAAATGTTTCGGACTTTCCTGAAAAACACTATCGTGTGAAACCGGACAGTCCGCGCGGCACGGTGGAAAAAACCGCGTCGTTTGGCGCCGGCCGATTGCGGTTGTTCGGAAGTTTGAGTGCAATCAGTATCGTTGTCTTTCACAGCCCACTGTCCATAAGCAGTATAAAAAAAGTTTACGCCAAAAACCGCCAGGCGCTCAGACTGTCTTTTAGCCTGAAACGCGGTGCCGATTCATATATAAATATATATGCTGCCACGGTATCTGTCCAAAAAACCTGAAAACAGAGGGTGCGGATTATTTTTCTGACTCAAAGTCAACATTTTGTCCCACAAGACGGGTTTTTGGTCCAAAGATAAAATATTTTAAAAAAGTATTGATTTTTTTGCAAAAATGAGTTATATTTATACAGGAAGTCAAAATTATTGGAGGTAAAATGCAAATTATGACCGAAAAAGCCCCAAACAAGCTCCCGGAGACCGGCCGTCAGGAGGCCGTGGCCGCCGAGCACGACCCCAAGTCGGCCCGTAAAGAGGCGATTAACGACATGAAGCGCGTCCATATTATGGATGCCGCGCTCAAGGTCATCGCCCGCGACGGGTACATCGGCGCGCGGTTGGAGGATATCGCAGAGGAAGCCGGGTTCTCCAAGGCGGCCATCTACCACTACTTCCCGGACAGGGAAGCGCTGTTCATGAACATTATTGTAAGGGACCAGCGGGCTACCTACGAAGAGTGCGTGAAGATTGCGGAGCGGGGCCTGCCGTTTGGCGATACGCTTCGGGAGATGGCTCTTACCTTTTATGAAAGGATGTTCACGGTCGACAAGGTATATGGGACGCAGCAGGGCGGCCTCGCGCCGTCCCCGTCGGCCATGTCGAGCCTCTTCCTTTCGGCGACCAAGCACGAAGACCTCTTCAACGCTTCCATCGCCAGCAAAAACGATACTTTCAACCTGCTGGTGCGGGTCATCTCAAAAGCGAAGCAGGACGGCGTCCTTACGGTGCCGATCGACGACAAAACCATTTGCCTCTTCATGGTTTCGTTTTTCCAGACGTTTATTATGGAGAGCTTTGTTGGTACGCCGATGATAAGCGGACAGACGAACGACCCGCCGCGATGCGGCATGGTGAACAGAGAGGATTTTAACAAAATGTTAGACTCGATGTTCGTTTTCCTCAGCCCGTGGATCAAGGAGGGAAAAGATGCGTAAAATTTTCTTATCGATATTGATGACATCAATACTAATCATTCCCGTAGCCGCGCAGCAGGGCCCGCTAAACCTCGAGCAGTGCGTCTCCATGGCGCTGCGGTCGAACCTGCGTATCGAAACGGCCAACGAAAGATTAGAGGAAATGGACGCGGCGATTGATGAAATGTCAACCGCCAACATGCCCAAGCTCAGCGCAAACGCGGCGTACACGATGCTGTTTCCGAAGCCTCAGGTGCTTACGATGGATCTCGCGAACTATCTCCCCGCACTTATCGGTTCGCTGATGGCCAACCCTCCGGTCGCCCCGCCTGCTCTTGGCATGGATACAATGTACGCCGGCATGCACCGTGTAAGCGTCGGCCTCACGGCGACGCACGTCATCTACACGGGCGGCAAAATCAAAAACGCCCAAAAGATAACCGAGCACAGCCGGACCGCCGCCGAGTGGCAGAAAAAAAGCGCCGTCCGCGAAATCAGGCGCGACGTCACCAAGGCATATTATCAAGCCCTCGCCGCGAACAAGGGCGTGGTAGCGCTCGATTCGGCTATCGCGCTGATGGAGGTGATGCTGAGAGATTTGGGCAACGCGGTTGAGGTAGGAATGCGCGGCGAGCACGAGCTGCTGCAGGCGCAGGTACAGCTCGCGAATCAAAAATTAGCGCGCCAGCAAGCCGCGACGGGCGCGCAGATGGCGCACGATTATTTGGCGACGCTGATAGGCGTCCCCGTCAGTACGCCTGTTACATTAGTTAACGACCTGCACGCGCCGGAGTCGTTCTCCGTCCTCCCGCTACCGGTTTTACAGACGAGAGCGAGAGACGCATCAACCGACCTGAAAGCGCTCGAGGAACAGCAAAAGATCATCGAAACCTCCCTGCTGATTACCGGGAACTCGCTTATGAAGCCGACGGTTTTGGCGCAGGCAAGCTACAGCGGCGGCGCGGGCACCCACGGCGACATCCCCGGATCCGGCAATTGGAAAAACAGCGGCATGGCCTCGCTGATAGCGCAGTGGGACATCTATGATTTCGGCGCGACAAACCAAAAGAGAAGGCAGACGCTGTCGCAGAAGAGGCAGCTTGATTTGACAATGGAGAACATCCGCGTCAACCTCGACATGCTGGTAAAAAACAACTGCGCGTCGCTGCAAGACGCCTTCGCCAGCATCGAAACCGGCAAGAAGAGCATAGAGCAGACAAAGCGCTCGTACGAGATATCGTACGACAAATTTCAGGAAGGCATGATGCTGTCGAGCGAGGTATTAAACGCGCAGAACATGATTTTGCAGGCCGAGATATCCTACTACGCCGCGCTGAGCAATTTTTACGCAAGGCAGGCCGATTTGGACTATCTTGTGAATGACGAGAAATAATGGTTAAGTGTTGATGTCGTGATGTCAATACCATGATATCATCGTCGGTTATCAAACAAAAACGTTTTGAAATCAATCCATGAAAGGATGCTTGATATATGTCAGTGCAAAAATTCAAAAGGTCGCTGGTCCTGATATGCGCCGCCGCTTTAGCGTTAACGCTGGGCGCCGGGTGCAACAGGAATAAGGATGACGGCACAACCCAAACCGAGGTAGATAAAATTGTTCTGCCGGTTCGCGGCGCCGTTGCCGTCAACCGCGACATTGTGCAGACGCTCAACTTCTCCGGCAACATAGACGCGTTCCGCCGCGCCGCCATCGCGCCGGCCGTGATGGGCAGCCGCGTGCTGAAGATACACGCCGAAGAGGGCCAGGCTGTACGCGAGGGCCAACTATTGGTGCTAATGGAAGACTTCCAGCTCCGCCAGTCAGAGGCGCAGCTAAAACAGTTGGAGGCCGACTTCAAGCGCATGGAAGCGCTGCACAGCCGCGGAAGCGTAACCCCGCAGCAGTTCGAGCAGGTGCGCACGGGCTACACAGCCGCGAGAGCGGGGTACGAGCTCCTCAAAAATTCAGTTGAACTGCGCGCCCCGTTCTCAGGAACGGTCATCGGCCGCTACGTCAACGAGGGCGAAGTCTACACCGGCGCCCCCGGCGTAGATGGCATATCCGGCGTACTCGCCATCGCGCAACTCGGACGGATGAAAATCGAAGTGATGGTGCCGGAACAGGACTTCGTCTTCCTGCGCCCAGGCCAAATCGCTCACGTGCGCACAGACGCGTACCCCGACACCGTCTTCGAAGGCAGAATATTCACGGTCAACCCCGCGCTGAACCGCATGAGCCGCACATCGCGCGTAGCCATCGAAATAAGGAACGACAGGCAAATGCTCAAGCCGGGGATGTTCGCAAAGGTCGAGATCGTAACAAGCAGCCTGAAAGACGTCCTCGCCGTCCCCGCAACAGCAATAGTAATGCGCGACGGCGAACCGCACGTCTTTACGGTAGAAAACGGTTCAACGCCGTTCATAACAACGCCCACGCTTGTTAAGGTGAGAACCGGAATGGTTACAGACAAAGACGCGCAGATACTCGACGGTATAAGTGAAGGGACCGTTGTGCTGACGGATAACAACGTCAGTTTGTCGAACAGTACTGGTATCAGGGTGATGAGTATAATACGGTATCAATAAACGGTCTGAATATTGTCTGAATCAGGATTTTCAGATTTTCAGGATTTTTAGGATTAAACGTCAAAAGATAAAAATCAAAATCATGTTTTAGGTGTTGACGTTGATTTTAAATCCTGTTAATCCTCTAATCCTGAAAATCCTGATTCAGACAAGAGTAATATCAATATCGAAAAATCAATACAAGATGACGGAGATAATATAATATGAATCTGCCCCAACTATCCGTAACCCGCCGGGTAACAGTCAGTATGCTGGTTATGATACTGATCCTGTTCGGCGGGATGTCGTTTCTGAATCTTGGCCTCGACATGATGCCAGACCTCGAGTTCCCGGTACTCACTGTAGTCACGGCATACCCCGGCGCCGCGGCCGAGGACGTCGAGCAGCTTATCACGCGTCCCATCGAAAGCGCGACCGCTCGTCTCAAGGGAATCGAGAAACTGACGTCCACCTCCGCTGAAGGCGTGTCGCAGGTGACAATCCTGTTTAAATGGGGCACAAACCTGGATGCCGCGGGGCAAGACATACGGGAAAGCATCAACCGCATAAAAGACTTCCTGCCAAAAGACATCACCGACCCGATGGTGGTCAAGATGGACATGTCTGCGATGCCCGTCATCCTCTACGGCGTTACCGGCATGAATGACCCGATGGAATTGCAGAAATACTTCGAGGACGCGATAGTCCCGCGCGTCGAACGCCTCAAAGGCGTTGGTTCGATGATGGTAGTAGGCGGCCCCAAGCGCGAGATCAACGTGTTCATCAACAAGACGCGCATGGATCAATACAGAATAGGCCCGGAGGCTGTGATGGGCGTACTGATGGCGTCGAACACAAACGTGTCAAGCGGACACGTCAGCGCAGGCCACCAAGAATATCTAGTCCGCACAATGGGCGAATTCAAAGATATCCAAACCATTGCCAACACTATTATCACGACGGTAGGCGGCTCGCCGATTCGCGTCAGCGACGTAGCGCGCGTAGAAGACACGCGCAAGGAGCGTCGCAACTACGTACGCCTGAACGGCAAAGAGGGCGTCGTGATGATGGTAACGAAACAGAGCGGCGAAAATACACTTCAGGTCGTAAGCAGCGTAAAGGCGCTTCTTGAAGAGCTGAAGCCCTCCATGCCGCCCGACATAGAGTACGTGACGATCTTCGACCAGGGTGAAATGGTGGAGCGCGTAACACAAAACACAACGCAGTCGGCCGTGATAGGCGCACTGCTCGCTGTAGTGATGCTTTGGCTCTTCCTGCGCAACTGGCGCCCGACATTCGTCATCGCCATCGCCATCCCCATCTCCATCGTTACAACGTTTATCGGCCTCTACGCTTTCGGCTACACGCTCAACGTGATAACGCTGGGAGGCTTCGCGCTTGCCGTGGGGATGTTGATTGACAACGCGATAGTAGTTATCGAAAATATCTATCGCCACCTTGAAGGCGGTGAACACAGAAAACAGGCGGCGGTTAAAGGGACGGCAGAAGTCGGATTGGCGATTACCGCGTCTACGCTGACCACGGTAGCGGTGTTCGTACCGCTTGCCCTCGCCGGCGGCTTCGCGGGAAAAATCGCACAGCCGTTAGCGTTGACAGTATGCGCGGGCCTCGGCGCGTCGCTATTAGTTGCGGTAACAATAGTTCCCATGTTCGCCTCCACCCTCTTTAAGAAAAAACAATCAAAATCCCGTAGGGGCGGCAACCTGCCGCCTGCCGTTATTGCCGCAAACAATAACGCTCTTAAGGACAAAGGGGACGCTAATGACATAAATGATAATGTTGATGTTAATGATAAAAAATTTCAGGCTGAGGCGCACGGCGGCAAACTCTTCCACGCCTTCCAGTCCGGCTACGAGGGAATGCTTGGCTGGGTGCTGAGCCACAGGGCCATCGTAGTTATCGCCACTGTCGCAGTCTTCGCCGTATCCATGTACGGCATGACAGAACTCGGCGGCGAATTCATGGCCGACGGCGACAACGGCATGGGCACGCTCTCCATTAAACTGCCCGTAGGAACAAACTTAGAAGAAACAAACCGCCTCGTCGAAACGATAGAACAGCGCATCCTCGCCATTGAAGAGATCCGCAGTGTCTGCGTGATGGTCGGGCTGTTAGACGAAGCCGGCGGCGGCGGCATGAGCGCAGATGTCAACGAAGCAATCGTGTTCTTCCGGCTCAAGCGCTTCGAGGAGCGCGAGCGCTCCAGCAAGCAGGTGACAGACGAAATCCGCCGCTCTTTGCCGGAACTGCACGATGTGGTCATAGACTTCTCATCCGGCGGCATGATGGGCGGGAGCAGCAATCCGATAGAACTGAAATTCTTCGGGCACGACATCAACAACCTGAAAGCCTACGCCGACAGCGCGAAGGCGATATTAGATGAAATCCCGACCTTGCACGATGTCAACGTCTCCATGCGCGAAGGCAAGCCGGAACTGCGCATCCTCCCCGACCGCGACAGAGCGGCTATGATGGGCTTCACAATGGCTGAAATAGGCACAGGCCTCAGATACGCAAACCTCGGACAGGTGGTAACACGCTTCCGCGAAGCCGGCGAAGAGTTTGACGTGCGCATAAGGCTCGATGAAGAAGACCGCTCAACAATGACAAGAGTAACGGCGATCCCGGTCATATCCCGCACCGGCGTGGTAACGCAGGTCGCCAACCTCGGCGAAGTCCAGCACTCGCGCGGCCCCATCTCCATCTACCGCGAAAACCGCGTACGCTGCGTATCTGTTTCCGCAAAAACCGACGAACGCGACATTCAGGGAGAAATGGCGCAGGTACAGGCCAAACTCAAAGATATGGACGCAAATATGCCAAGCGGCTACTTCATAGAGTACGGCGGCGCATACGAAGATATGCAAGACACCTTCAAAGACCTGATGCTCGCGCTTATCGTAGCGCTGGCCCTAATCTACATGGTAATGGCGGCGCAGTTCGAAAGCTTCACACAGCCAATCATCGTCATGCTGACAGTACCGCTCGCGTTCATAGGCGTAGTACTGGGACTGACAATAATGGGCCACCCGCTCTCGGTAACGGCGTATATAGGAATAATAATTCTAGTGGGGGTCGTACTAAACAACGCCATTGTAATGATAACATTCGTAAACCAACTGCGGGCCGAAGGCAACTCCATGCGCGACGCCCTAATCAAAGGCGCCTCCATACGCCTGCGCCCCATCCTCATCATGTCCCTAACGACAATCATCGCCCTCCTGCCAATGGCCTTCGCAACCGGCCAAGGCTCGGAAATGCAAAGCCCCATGGGCACGGTAGTAGCGTTCGGATTAGCAACATCGACAATCCTGACGCTCTTCGTAGTCCCCGTATTCTACAGCATAATAGACGGCGTAGCATACGGCATCACCGGGTTCATGAAGAGAGTCTTCCTCGGAGAAACACAGGCGGCGAGGGAGAAGCTGCAGAAGGCGTAATTGTATTAATTATTGGTGGATGTTAATGTCAATGATGATGTTAACATCCACGGCAATGGTGCTGTTAATGTTTACGGTGGTGATGATGTCAACGGCGTGATTTGCGTACGGCGTTTGATATCCATCGCGCCGAGGATGTTGACATTGCCGTTGCCGTTGATGTGCCGTTGATGTCAGGTATGTCCGTATATCCCCCCCCAAAAAAATATTGCAAAATATTGACACAGCAATTTCCCCCAATGTATCTTATAGCATTCTAACGTTGAGGTACTCGCTGTGACGAGTGGAACTGATGGATTCTTTTGACTGACAGGAAGGGTTTTTAGATGAAAAAACTGGTTTTATTTATGACGGTATTGCTCTGCACGGCCGCCTTAGCCCAAGATCCGGCCGCCCCCAACCCCGCCGGACAGGAACCGCCCCCCGCCGAGGCCGTCAGTCAGCCGGAAGCCCAACCTGAACCGAAAGCCGAACCAGCGCCGGCGCCCAAGCCCGTCCTTGTCCCGGAGGAATTCCGGTCGCAGCTGATATCGGCCACCTTCGAACCCACCGGCACGCAGCTCACGCCAGCCTCGGCCGCCGCGCTCGACAGCGTCGCCGCCCTGCTCATGAAAGACAAAAACAACCGCTACGAGGTTCACGGCCACACCAGCGCCGACGCTGAAGCCCAAAACAGAGCCATGCGTTTCACCCGCGTCGAGACAATCGTAGACTACCTGCAGGCTAAAGGCGTACCGACGAAGAACATCATTACCATAGTCAACCCGCCGTCCTCCGATACCAAAGCGGATGGCTGTACGCACGACAGACGCGTGGATATCATGCTGATAGAAACGCGCATGGTCGAAGCTAAGCCCGAACCCAAACCCGAGCCGGTAGCGGTACCTGAACCGGTAGTTATCCCCGAGCCTGCACCCACTCCCGAACCGGTCGTCATCCCCACGCCAATACACACGCCCGAAGCCGAGATTGCCGCCGCGCAAGGCAAACAGGCCGTGGCCGTCTACATGGCCGGCAATGAACCGGAAGGAGCCAGAGGCGTACACAACATAATGGGCGGAGAACTCGCCAGAATACTCAGCGAAAGCGATAAATACCTGGCCGTAGACCGCACAGACGCGATCCTCGAGCAATTGGCCCGCGAACACACCTACCAGCGCAGCGGCGCGGTAGACGACGAACAGATAAAAGTTCTAGGCCAACAGCTCGGCGTCCAGTACCTCTGCATATCCGACATAAACCCAGCAGGAAAACGCTCATACTACTTTGACGTGCGCTTAGTAGACGTAGTAACAGCCGAAATCATCCGCACCGCCACCGCGACCAGCAACCTCAAAAACGCAAACGAAATGACAACGGTCGCACGAAACATCGCCCTCGAACTGTTAGAAACCGAAAAGGCGATAGCGCAGCAGAAACGTAGAAAAAAGATCTTCCGCTACACCGCCATAGGCCTCGACATCCTGGGAGCCGGAGCGCTCGCGTACGGGTACTACGAAAACAACAACATAATAAACCTCAATAAGGGCGGAGAATACCCAGATGCCGTCAGAGTCGCCGAAAGACGCAATGCCGCCTATATAGTAGGCGGAGCACTTCTTGCAACCGGTGTAACCATCCACATCTTATTTTAGAACGGACAAAGATACGAAATGGCTGACAATAAAAATTTTATTATCCGGCATAACGGGCAGCCGAAAACGGTTGCCCCCGTAAGCAGGCTCGGCGTTTTGTTTTGTCTTATCGCCGCAGTAATCCTTTTCTCCTGCGAAAAGATCCCCGACCACTGCGGCCGCGGCGTAACCTACGACCCCAAGTTCCAGTTCTGCTTCGCCGGCAGCGCACACAACCTCTGCAACGGCAGCGAGTTTAACCCGCTCACACAGGAGTGCATAGATGAGAAGACCGTCGGCGCCAGATGCGTAAACGGCGGCCCCGTCACGTTAGGCACGCCCTGCAACGGCTACACCCTCTCAACAGCCTCGGCTCCGGCGGATGGCGGCGAAATAACACGCACGCCCGACAATACGAACTATCCGGCAGGGACAGACGTCGTTCTATTCGCGAACGCAGCGACAGGGTACACGTTCATCGGCTGGGCAGGAGCGTCAGCATCCACAAGCCTTACTGAAACGGTCACAATGAACAGCAACAAGCCGCTGATCGCTCTGTTTCAGCCAAATACGCCGATACTCGTGACAACCGAGTACCCTCCAAACGGCGGCAACATAACACGTGTCGAAAACGGAAATCAGGTAACGGTGACGGCGGTGGCTAATGATGACCACACGTTCGAAAAGTGGGCGGGAGCGGTAGAATCTACAGAACCCACCGTTACTGTTACGATAGACGAAGGCAAAACATTGGTAGCGATATTCACGCCGGCCAGGCACGCGCTTACGGTTAATGTAAACCCGGTAGCAGGCGGTACGGTGTTTGTTGACAATACGGCAATGACCGGAATCTCGTATCACGACGCGGGGGCGCGGGTTGAGGTGCTGGCGCAGGCTGCAGAGGGATATGTTTTTACGGGGTGGTCAGGGTCGTTCTCCTCAATCCCAGCCGACATGTTTGGGATCAACCTGGACCGCGACATGTCGATAACCGCCAACTTCGCGCCCACAGGAACGCCGCCGGGCCCGTGCACCGGTGTCTCCATTGCCATACCGGGGTCTAACTGCTGCCTTTTACAGCCGACATTCCCGGGGTGCGTCGGGGGGAGTACGGTTGTTGAGGCGTATTGTTACTGGGAGGCCAATGAGTATAACCAGTACACCGCTGCCTGTTCTCCAATCGGTCACATAGGTTGTGAAGACGGCGTGACGTGCACGCCCTTGCAGTGCAGAGACAACTGGGGTATAGTGATGAGGAATTGCGATGATCCCGGGAGTATTATTTCCGCGAAAGCCACCGATTATTTCAATACCGGCATAACCTATAGTACGTTTTCCGATGCGAGAGACGGACAAGTTTATCATGCGGTGACAATAGGCACGCAAACGTGGATGGCGGAAAACTTGAATTTCTCCGGTTCGGGCAGTGTAGGCAGATGTTACCAGAACGTATCGGCCAACTGCGAAACATACGGCCGTCTTTATGATTGGGCTACGGTTATGAATCTCCCATCAAGCTGCAATAATGATATTTGCGCGGGCCAGATAGAGTCGGATATTTGTCCGGCGGGCTGGCGCGTTCCCAGCGACGCAGAATGGAATACCCTTGAGAGGTTTGCCGATCCGTATTATACGTCAATTTTGGAAAATTCCGTCGGGAAGAAGCTAAAGACAATGGCCGGATGGGCCGGCGGCGGTACTGGTACGGATGACTTCGGTTTTTCGGCATTACCCGGCGGCTTTAACGAAGGCGGCCTCAATTTCGAAAGCATCGGTTCCGCCGGTCGCTGGTGGAGCTCCACTGAGCGCTCCATAGATCAGGTGCAGCGCCGGGCAATGATATCAGGGGGCGGCGGGTGGGATAGCGATCCCGTATACAGTAACTGGAGTCCCAAAGTGTCCCTGTTTTCGGTGCGCTGCATAAGGAATTAATAAGGAATTTTTAATGAAAAAACAAACGATTTTCCTGACAACGCTAATTATCGCGGCAATATTTTTCACCGCGTGCGAGCAGATCCCAGACCACTGCGGCAAGGGCGTAACCTACGACCCCAAGTTCCAGTTCTGCTTCGCCGGCGGCGCGCACAACCTGTGCAACGGCAGCGAGTTTAACCCGCTTACCCAGGAGTGCATGGATGAGAAGACTGTCGGTGCCAGATGCGCGAACGGCGGCCCTGTCACGTTAGGCACGCCCTGCAACGGCTACGCACTCTCAACGGCCTCGGCTCCGGCGGACGGCGGCGAAATAACACGCACGCCCGACAATACGAACTATCCGGCAGGGACAGATGTAGTTCTGTTCGCTTATGCGGCGACAGGATACACGTTCATCGGTTGGGCGGGAGCGTCAACTTCCACAAGCGTCTCCGAAACTGTCACAATGAACAGCAACAAGCCGCTGATCGCTCTGTTCCAGCCAAATACGCCGATACTCGTGACAACCGAGTACCCTCCAAACGGCGGTAACATAAAACGTGTCGAGGACGGAGATCAGGTAACAGTAACGGCGGAGGCGAATGATAATCACACATTTGACAGATGGGCTGGAGCGGTAACGTCCACACAACCTACCGTCACAGTTACGGTAGATGAAGGCAAAACATTAGTAGCGATATTCACGCCGGCTAGACACATGCTTACGGTTAATGTAAATCCGGTAGCAGGCGGTACGGTGTTTGTTGACAATACGGCAATGGCCGGAATCACGTATCACGACGCGGGAGCGCGGGTTGAGGTGTTGGCGCAGGCTGCGGCGGGATATGTTTTTACGGGATGGTCGGGAGCGTCGACATCCACAAATCGCCACGTGTCAATTACTATGGGGAGCGCCGATCAGGCACTGTTAGCTAACTTTGTATACACCGGGGCAACCACTACCGATCCCTGCGCTGCTGATCCGGGAAGCGCGGAGTGTTGTGCCGATAATCCGGGCGACTGGAGCTGTACCGTAAATTACGGTAGTCCGGTTGCTCAGCACGGGCAGTTGCGTGTAGAGGGCAGTCAGATAGTCGGCTCGCATGGCCAGCCGGTGCAGCTGCGCGGGATGAGCCTGTACTGGACCATGGGTCCGGCGGGTGGCAGGGATTATTACAATTCGTCGGCGATACAGTTTTTGGCAAGCGACTGGAAGGCGAGTGTTGTGCGCGCGACTATGGGTGTTGAAGCTAACTGGTGGATCGATCAGCAGGGGTACATTTTTCGCCCGGAAGAAAACAGGCAGCGCGTGATTACGGCTGTAGACGCCGCGATCGCCAACAATATCTACGTTATCATCAGTTGGCAATCATCCGAGGCGGAGAGTTATCAGGCGGAGGCGATAGAATTTTTCAGGGATATGGCGACCCGCTACGGGGGTGGGGTGAACGTTATCTACGAGATTTACAGCGGACCGACTACGCGGGATGGAATGTCGAATGAGATCTACTGGAGCAGCGTTGTAAAGCCTTACATGCAGGCCGTAACGGACGCCATCAGGGAGATCGACCCGCGCAACATTATTCTCATTGGTTCACCGCGCTGGAGCCAGCACCCGGATGTCGCGGCCGCCGACCCGGTGATTGGCGATAACCTGGCCTACTCAATGCACATCTATGCCGGCAACATAGCCCAAAGACAGGCGTTCAGGAATAGAGCTTCCCAGGTGATGGAGATGAATAAGGCGGTTTTCGCTTCGGAGTTTGCTGCCACCGACGCCGTTACCAACTCGCCACTGAACCTCGCCGAAACGGATATTTGGATAGATTTCATGGATCAGCACAAGATCGGTTGGGTAAACTGGAGCCTCAATTCGATGAACGAGACATCCGCCGCCCTGACCACCGGCGCGCCCACAACCGGCAACTGGAACGACTACCTTTCCGCGTCGGGCGTATACATCCGTAACAAACTGACAACCGCGCCGAAGCGGTACGATTGATGATAATGACAAATATTAATTTGATTGATTGACAAAAAACATTTTTTTAATAAAAAAACAGACAACCCTTCTGGTGGTGCTAATCGGTGCGGCGTTCTGGGCAACGCCGGTCCCGATATCGTCAACACCGCCTACATCGATGTGGCCGGCTTCCTAAATTCAGTTGTTCGGAATTTCCGAACAACTGCTGGAGACGGCAAGGCCTCACGTATCCGCTGGAAATTTTACCGCGATGTAGTCTTCCACTGCTGCCAGAAACGTAGTAGCGTTTGCTATCTGAGCCGCTACGTCATCCCTTGAGATAACGTAAAAATCCTGATAGTCGCTGTCATTGCGGATTTCAAAAGCGTTTTTAATAAATCCCGATAGTTCTATTGCAAAAATGCCGGTTTTGATGTATCTCTGACAGCTCCCTCTCGGCGCTTTGCAGGCATTCTCTCGCTTGCAGAAGGCGTGCTTTCGCCAGGGCGAACCCTGTTTCATCAAGCATGTAATACCACCCCTTTCCTTTGTACATTCATATAGTACGGCAGGATATTGATGTATTTATGGAAGATAGCGCTGCAAGTCATGTGCAGGCTGATAACCACATCATACTCCAAATCGAGGTCTCCTGTTTTGCCGTGGATTGCCTTTCTGGTATTGTTGGCATCTTCCGGCCTGATATCAGCCAGCACCATGATGTCGATGTCCGACTCGTTATCGTAGTCGCCTCTGGCGTAGGAGCCGAAGAGGTACACTTTCTCCAGCTTGTCGCCCAGCACGTCTTTCGCGGACGCACAGACCTTTTCTGTAATTTGTTTTAGCGCTGCTTTACTGCACACAGATCCTCCTATTTTTTGGTGGATACAGTAAATATGCAACATTTTTCGCAAAAAAACAAGTGTTGGGCATAAAACATATTCTTTTTTAGGGATGTCCGAGACCGCCGGATATCACCTCACCTCCCGCGCTTAGGCAGCAGCAGTTGGGTTTGCAGGGAGTGTGTGATGTGGAATTCTTTTTGGTCTACGCCGCGCGGGAACGTGTTGCCGATGTAGTTGTATTTTGTCGGTGTCCAAAGTCTGAGGTTGTAGCCCATAGACATCCCGCTCTTCTTGAGGATTTTGTACTCCATGCCCGCGCCGAGATTGAGGCTGGCCGACGGCGTTGTCGTCTTGATTGCGTCCCATCGATAGGTTAAGTGAAAGCCCGGGCCGGCGGAAAGATAATAAGTGCGCGTACTGGCGGCGGAGGGAAACAGCAGGTGCAGATCCGCCGCCGCACCGCCGGTAACGTAGACGTGGTAATAATACCAGAAGTATCCGAATCCAACTCCGTCGTCTTCCTTAAATCCATCAATGTTGTGTTCGTTGTCCGCAACGCTCCCAACCCCGCCCTCCAAGGTTGTTTGGATTCTCAGTCTGGGGTTAAGCGGGAACCGTTTGCCGAAGGTGAGGCTGATCATGGGGAGATTTTTTATGTGTACGCGCGTGTAGGCATCTTCAATTTTTCGGTAGCCCTCGCACATGCTGTAGGAAAGGTATATCCCAGGGAGTACGTATGCGGATGAGTAGTCTGGCATTTCGGATGCGTGGGGTTTTGCCGTGGTGATTAACGTGATTATAATGGATGCGAAGATGATTCTTGATTGACAGCGGATTGATTTCATGGATAGAATATAAATCAACGGCTAATCTGCTTGCAATATATTTTATGAAAATTTGGGAATTATATATTTAATCACATATCATATCGCAAAAATTGGTATGATTTAGATTTTGCATCCCAAGTAGAGTAGGTGATACGGGTATATAATTTTCTAAATTTTTAATATCGTTCATTATACCGTTTGCAGATATTATATTTGTGATGTATTACGTATTGATATCATACTTACGACCCAGATTTGAGGCATTTATGACAAGAGGCGGTTTTGTAAAGACATCAAGGCTGTTTACGATACCGACATCTCTCTTTTTCGTGCTTGCCCTCTCCTGTGTCTACCCGACTCACGACAACGACAGGGCTGCGCAGTTGGAAGAGTGGCACAGCGTGTGGCAGTACCTTAATGTGTTCAGCATCTATCAGGACAAGATTCCTCCCGCCCCCGGTAAACACTCGCCGGAAGAGCTTTTCGATATGATAAGCGATTCATTAGGCGGAATTCGTTATACTGAATATGTTGACGATCGGTTGGGCTGGGATGATGACGACTGGGACGACTGGTGGGACAATATAGGCTTTGTTTGGTGCGGAATCACCTCCCCAATCATGACCCGCTCTACGCTTATTTTCAGCATACCGACTATGCATGACTGCATTCTTGATGATTTTAATTACTATATGGATTTCATTAGCGGTTTCCAGAACATAGTAATTGATTTGCGGGACAACCTCGGTGGGTATCTTGATGTGGCTCACCATATACTTGCCGAGTTCCTCCCTTATGGTACGGAGTACATCCATGAAACGGGAAGATACTACGACCGCGAGTTGCGTCAGGGGTTCACCGAATCCAGAAAATTGAAAACCACAATCAAAAACCCAAGGCTGTTGAACAAAAACGTAGCTGTTTTGATGAACGGTAACACCGCCAGCGCGGCGGAGATTTTGGCAAGCGGGATGAAAGACGCCCACGGCGCGTATCTGATAGGTAGCCAAAGCTACGGTAAGGGTATCGGCGCGGGCGAGTACAAACGGACAGGGCGCAAAACGTTGCGCATCACAACACATGGTTTGAGCGGCATATCCTCCCGAACCGGGGACTACCACAAGGTAGGGCTTGTGCCGGACGATGTGCCTGAGGAGTACGTAATAGAAGCGGAGCCTATACTGAGGGTGCGCTTGGATCAGGCTATTGAGCGTAATCCGGATGTTTACGGCGACCTTCTTGATGATACGGCGGCTTACGAGGAGACCCTGAAATATTGGTTAGAGGACTATAGCGCCATAAAAATGCTCGATCCCTCGTATACGCTTCCTCCATTAGACCCGGCCCCGCAGGGCGGTATGCCAAAATCCGCCGAGTGGCAGCGGCAGGAGCGGGAAATTGAAGCGATGGCGCTTAAGGCTTACCGTATGGCCAAGCGCGCGCGAACCGCGGATCTTCGCCCCCGGGGTACGATTGTAAGAATAGAACCCGATCTGTTGAAATAATTGTTGACGCACGGCTGTCACAATGAAACCCGATCTGCCCCCCGCCGAAAATCAAAATTCAAATTCTGCGATCTCTACTTTTTTGTCGTCTTTTTCCCCTTTTTTCACGTTAGACATTTGCAGGCATACGACTTGCCGCTGCTCGCTCTTGTCGGCGTACCTTGTGAAGATTTCCGCCATGATGGTTGACGGCCCGTCTTTGGTAAATTCGCGGTTGCCGAAATAGTTGACGTAGATCTGGTACTTTCCCCGCACCGCTTTTTTCAGCATGAACTGTTCCGGCCCGAAGCCGCTTGTAATGTCGGCGCTTATGCGCCCGCCGATTTTTGTCAGTCTGCTGCCGTAGTGGCACTCCTCCTTGTTCGGGTCTTTCACGTGCAGGTCGATGTCTACATCGTTCATGTTCCAGTTTATGACTACGCGTATGTCAACGGGGATATTTATCAGCAGGCGCTTATCGATTTTTGAGGTGTTCAGGCGCGGATGTTTGGCGATTAAGCGGTTTATTTCTGTGACGATTGTTTCTTCGATCCCGTGGCTGTGGCGTATGTTATCTGCTGGGAAGAGCCTTGTGAGTACACCGTAGAGCGAGTCGAGCGCCGCCTGCGCCTCTCCATTGTCGGCGAGCGCCAGGGCGTAGTCGCGGTAGCTTTGCGGGTCCATCGGGCGCCACTGCACTACCTTCATGCAAACGAACTTTTGCAGCGTGTGCTCGCCGTATTCCTTAAAGCGGTAGCCGAGCAGCCGATAGAGCGAAGCGTTTTCAAGTTCGAGTTCGGCGATAGACGTGAGTACGCGGAGCGCGGTTTCCCTGTCATTGTGTTTGTAGAACCAGTCCGCCATGTCAAAATAAAAGGTGGGAGAGTTTGCGTAGTCGTTTCTTAGTTTTAGGTATAGTTGATAGTCGTTTGCGGTCTTGCCTGTCAACTTGCTCAGATATTCGTTATCTTTTTTGATTGGTTTAATTGTAATTGTCGGTTGAGAGGCGCTTTCTTCACTCTTCACGCCGCCAATGAGGAATTCTGGGGCGTCTACCCGCAGAGAGCCTCTCCGTTGCAGATGTACTTGTCCGCCGGCGCCTCCCATCATTCCTCCCATAATATCACCAATACCGCCGGCGCTTCCGCCGAACCCGGAGCCGTATCCGACGCCATATCCTATACCTGAAACGCCTTCCCTTCTTGCTGATGCGCTGTCAGGCGTGGGATATTTAGGCGGTTTAGGTGTAAAGTCGGTAGCCCACCATTTTTTAAGCGTATCCGCCGCTGCCACGGCCTCTTTGAGCATATTGCGCTCCGTCTCGCGCCGCCGGTCCGCGCGCTCTTTGAGTCTTCGCAGATATTCGGCGCGCAGTTGGGGCTCGGAAGCGGGAGGTTCAATGTCATAGCGGACGTAGTCATTAATCTCTTCAAGCACCATGAGCGAAGTGTTTCGCGTAACGATGCCGAACTGCTGTCCGAGCTCCGTAAGCTCGGCGCGATTTTTCTCGTAGCTTAAATCGAGATCCGCAATTTTCTTCTGCGCCCAGATTTTGTACACGTTGCCTTGGCGTGTGGCCTTTTGCGCGTCTAATTTTACCTTTACCCGCCTCTCAACCTTATTGCCGAACCCGAAAAGCAGAGTCAGTTCCGTGGAGCTTGAGCCGGAAATCCCTGCTACCGAGAAATTGCCGTGGACGGGCATGGCGATGCCTGGATATACCTCGCGTATTGTATTTCCGTGTTCTGTTCCCAAGAATTGCAGCGTTTCGTTCAGCACTTCGTTTTTTAGTTTTTCCTGAGACAGGGCGTTGATATTTATAAACTTGCCTTTTGTTTTGCCGGCGATCAGCCTCATCATGCTGTAATCGGCTTTTGCGGAGGATACGATGCAGTGGATGGGCCGTTTGTCGGTAGCGTTTTTCAGGAAATCGGCGTCGCTCAAAGTCGATATCCCGTCCGAGAAAAACAGTATTTCATCCCCGGTGATATTATCTAAGTTGATTTGTGAAAAATCCGTACCGCCGTCAAAAATCGCTTTTAACAGCACGCTCTTTAATTCGTTCCAGTTTCCGTTAGCAACTTTGTATTCACCGTTAGCGGTGTTTTTGTTGATGATTTTGTTTAATCGGTTATTCAAAAAGTAGAGGTGGACGTTGGCGTTTTTCTTTTCGGAGAAGATAACGCTCAGCATATCCATTTCTGGTTTCAAATCGCGCTGCGAGCCGCTTAGCGAAACGTCCCAGATAATCGCCAGGTCGTCGCTCCACTGCTTCTTGCGCGTTTCCATCCTGGGCGCGACCGATGCCAGAAAATAAAAGCTTCCCTGCGCCGACTGCATCATCACCTGCGGGATATCCGCAACTGCGGGCAGCGCGAAGATCAGCGCGCGTGCGGGCTTGTAGTTTTCGCGTGTAAACGCGGCGACGTAGTTTTCGCCGGCCCGGTCAAAGCGGATTTCATCCTCCGATTTGGGCACGAGCGGTTTCAGGCTGCTTTTCCAGACGGTCGCCTTGACCGCAAATTTTTCAATCGGATTTTGGTAAGCCATCGGCAGCCGGTAGTAGAGCAGATTCTTTTCTAACGGCAGCTCTTCCTCATAGCCGATTGAGATTGTGCGTATCCCGTTGGCCGGGATGGGGTAGATGCGCGTGCGGAAGTTGTTGCCCTCAACCCTTTCGAGTATCCCCGGATCCACCTCCCGCCGCTGTATCTCTTCAAAGACCTGCGTAGCTTTTGCTTTATCCACCGGCACGGCGTCGCGCATTTTGCCGTTGATGTCTAAGGCGTAGTGGGTTACGGTGATGCCGTCCGGCAGCGGGAAGGTCAGTTCGCCTTCCAGAACGCGGTCGGTTCTGTTTTTGAAAATCATAGTGTAGCGCGTAGAAGCGATGTTCCCCGTTACTTCTACCTGAATATCAAGCGACTGCAGATAAACGCGGTCGTCCTCCTTTCCGCCGATCGTCAGGACAGGCGGCCTCGCTTGCGGCAAATTTGCGTCCGAGACGACAAGATTTTCCTGCGCGTCCTGTCCCTCAGCGCTTGCGGTCGCAGTTGAGAGGATAATTGCGGCAAGCAGGATTGTCGCCGCGGCGACAGTCAGGCGTAATTTTGATGATTTCATTAAAACAGTATCCCTTTCCATCATTATCATATTAAAATTGCGGGAAAACACTTCCCCGGCGATATTCGGTCGCTATCAACTTAAATACAACATGTCGGGCAAAAGTGCTACTGAAAAATGTGTTTTTGAAAAATGACGGGCCAGCGACATAATATGGCGGCGTTTAAAAGGCAGGCGGCAGGTTGCCGCCCCTACGGAGGGTTGTTTGGTGTTGATTTTGCTGTTGATGTAACGATTTTAATATGTGTTGACTTTGCCGTACCGGTTTTGGGTATTTGGTTTTAGGATATGGGTTTTAGCGTTGTCGGTTTTAGAATAGGGGGCGTTACGGGGGCGTAGCCCCTGTCCCCAAATAAAGAATTTGAATTTGACGTGGCATATATTATATTTATATTCTGTCATTCTATCTATGTATTGTTTTGCTAATACGGAGTTGTGATGAAAACATTAGGTATTTGCTTCGGCGCCACCACCGTCCAGTACGTCAAATTAGACGCCGGCGGCGATAACAAAAAGATCGAGGTTACCGGCCGCGTCGCCCACGACGGGGACCCGAAGGCGGTTGTCCTCAAGCTGCTCGGGCAGAACGACATGGTCGACGTCGACCGCATCGCCGTTACCGGCCGCGCCTTCCGCTCCAGCGTCGACTTGTCCACAATATCCGAGCCGGAAGCTGTGGAATGTGCCCTCCGCGAGGCCTATGCGGGCGGCACGCCCCCGCAGTTAGTCATAAGCTCCGGCGGCGAGACGCAGCTCGTGTACGTTATGAACTCCAAGGGCGGCATCAGTTCCGTCCACTCCGGGAACAAGTGCGCGTCGGGGACCGGCGAGTTCTTCCTGCAGCAGATCAGGCGCATGGGGATGACGCTCGAAGAGGCCGTAGAGCTTGCGAAGAAGGGCACGCCCCACAAGATCGCCGGGCGCTGCAGCGTGTTCTGCAAGAGCGACTGCACCCACGCGCTGAACAAGGGCGAGCCGCGGGAGAACATCGCGGCGGGGTTGTGCCTGATGATGGCCGACAAGATAAGCGACCTGGTGAAAGACCTGAAGAGCGAGAAGACCGCGCTCATAGGCGGCGGATCGCTGAACACCGCCATGGTCAAGATATTGAAGAAGCGTTTTGAGGCGCTGGACGTCCCCAAGACCGCCGCGTTTTTTGAGGCTTACGGCGCCGCTATCTGGGCCGCCGATAATAACTGCATCGCCCTGCCCAAAGACCACGCCTCCGTCATCCACGACGCCCCCACATCGTTTGGCCGCCACGAGCCGCTGGCCGAGGCCATGGACCTGGTGTCGTTCAAGACCATGAACAAAGACGCCGTCAAGATAGGGGATGAGTGCGTGATGGGGCTTGACGTGGGGTCGACCACCACCAAGGCCGTGTTGCTGCGCAGGAGCGACAAGGCGGTTGTGGCGTCTATATATTTGAGGACCAACGGCGACCCGATTCAGGCGTCGCGCAACTGCTATAAGGCCATCAGCGAGCAGGTTGGGGATGTGAAGTTCGATATTACAGGGCTGGGAGTGACTGGTTCGGGCAGGCAGATCGCCGCGCTGCACGCGTTGACTGATAACGTTATCAACGAAATCATAGCTCACGCCGCCGCCGCCGCTTATTTTGATAAGGATGTGGATACTATTTTTGAGATTGGCGGGCAGGATGCGAAGTATACGTTCCTGACGGGCGGAGTGCCGTCTGACTACGCGATGAACGAGGCTTGCAGCGCGGGGACGGGGTCGTTCCTTGAAGAGTCGGCGCGCGAGTCTTTGAATGTGTTGACAGAAGAGATTGGCGAGCGTGCGCTGTTTGGAAAGTGCCCGCCTAATTTTACAGACCAGTGCTCGGCGTTCATATCGAGCGATATCAAAACCGCTGGGCAGGAGGGGATAAGCAAGGACGACATTCTCGCCGGCCTCGTTTACTCCGTTTGTATGAACTACTTAAACCGCGTGAAGGGCTCGCGCCAAATCGGCAAAAAAATATATATGCAGGGCGGCGTCTGCTATAATAGAGCGGTTCCCGTGGCGATGGCGTCGTTGATGAAGCACCAGATAGTCGTCCCGCCCGAACCCGGGCTCATGGGCGCGTTCGGCGTAGCGCTCGAAACAGTGAACAGGATGGACATCGGTCTGTCCGAATCGTCAAGTTTTAACCTTGCCGAGCTGATAGGCCGCGAGGCAACGCGCGAGGGCAGCTTCGTCTGCGCCGGCGGCAAGGAGAAGTGCGATAGAAAGTGCGAAATTTTCCGCATAAAGGTAGATGGCAAGCAGTACCCGTTCGGCGGTGTCTGCAATAAATACTACAACATGCGTCTTCACAAAGAGGTAGAAGTGGAAGACCTCGACCTCGTAGCTGTTCGCCAGAGGCTTTTGTTTGAAGAGTTTGGAATTAAGGAGCCGCACCCCGAAGGAAAGACGGTCGGCATAATGCGTACGTTCCTTACGCACGCGCTCTATCCGCTCTACTCCAACTTCTTCCACGAGATGGGCTTTAAGGTTGTCTTGTCTGATATGATAGACCCCGAGGGCTTTGCCCGCATAGAGGCCGCGTTCTGCTTCCCGGCGGAGTTGGCACACGGCAGTTTCATGAACCTGCTCAAAAAGAAGACCGACTACATCTTCCTGCCGCACGTGTCCATGATCCCGGTCAAAAACCCCGCGACATTCAGCAAGACCTGCGTATTCGTTCAGGCCGAGCCGTATTACCTGAAAGCGACGTTCCGCCGTGAGATAGAAGAGGCGAAGACGACGGTGCTGGCACCGGTGCTGCAGATGGATAAGGATTACGACAGGGCGCGCGCGCGTCACGAGATGGTTAACATGGCGGTAACAAAATTAGGCGTCAGAGAAACCGTTGCCTCCGCCGCGTTTGAGAAGGCAGTAGCGCGCCAGCGCGCGTACGACGCCGAACTTCAGGCATACGGTCAGAAAGCGCTGAAGTATCTCGAACAGCATCCTGAAACATTTGGTCTAGTATTATTTGGTCGTCCCTACAACACTTTCGCTTCAGACGCCAACATGGGCATACCGCATAAAGCAGCGTCGCGTGGATACATCGTAATACCGTTTGATATGCTGCCTGCAGCAGAGTACAAGGCGGATAAGAAAATGTACTGGGGGATGGGGCAGAAGCTGATGAAAGCCTCCCGTTTCGTCAAGGAGCGCGAGAATCTGTTCGGAGTGTTCATCACGAACTTCTCGTGCGGCCCGGATTCATTTGTGTTGAGTTACTTCCGCAATATGATGAAGTCAAAGCCGTCGCTAACGCTTGAGCTTGATCAACACACGGCTGACGCAGGGATTGACACGAGGATAGAAGCCGCGGTCGATATCATGCAGAGCTATCGCCGTATCAGCAAGAGCCTGCCGCCCGAAGATACATCATTCGTCCCGGCGGTGGTAGAAGAAGGCGACCTGCGGGTGAGGGCGTCCGACGGCCAGTACTACTCTCTCTACGACCCGAAGGTAGAATTGGTATTACCGTCTATGGGCAGATACGGCACCGAGGCGCTGGCCGCTATTTTCAGGGGCCTTGGCGTAGACTGCCGCGCGCTGCCGGTGGCCGACAAGGAAGTGCTCAACCTCGGCAAGAAAAATTCCACTTGTAAAGAGTGCGTGCCTTATATCGTGACGACAGGATCGTTCCTGCAATACTACAAGGAGAAGAAAGACCCGAACAAGATCACCCTCTTCTTCATGGCGACGAGCGACGGCCCGTGCCGCCTCGGCCAGTACTGCCGCGCGATCGAGCAAAACATAGAAAACCTGAAACTCCCCAACGCGGCCGTCTTCACGCTAACCGACGAAAACGGCTACGGCGGCATGGGTGTCAAAAGCATACTCAAAGGCTGGCAGAGCATCGTAATATCAGACGTGTTTAACGATATCCGCAGTATGCTCGTAGTAACCGCCAAAGACAGTGAAAAGGCGCTGGCGGAACTTGAGGAGTGCTGGGGCGAGTTGATTTCGTTCTTCGAGGGCAAGACGAAGGGCGGCATCATGAAAACGCTTGACAAAGTGGTAAAGCGCCTGGCGCAGATCCCGCTGAAATCAAAGCCGGAAGACGCGCCGGTAGTCTCTATTATAGGAGAAATCTTCGTCCGCCGCGACGAGTTCTGCCGCCAGAACATCATCAACTATTTGGAAAGCCGCGGTTTCACAACAAAGGTCGCGCCTATCGGCGAATTCCTGTGCTACAGCAACCACATCCTGAACAACAAGTTAGGCGACGCGGAAATGGGCTTCGCCGAATCAGTCCGCACCCGCCTGACAACTGTACTTCA
>Ga0123356_10001568_pt1 | contig 25138 bp, 25 predicted proteins | sample TergutEmb28metaG_2_FD_92546 | JGI IMG/M metagenome (GOLD analysis project Ga0123356, IMG submission 92546) | Embiratermes neotenicus P3 segment gut microbial communities from Petit-Saut dam, French Guiana - Emb289 P3 | ecosystem: Host-associated > Arthropoda: Insects > Digestive system > Gut ...
TATCAGATTTGTCAGATTCATTGGGGAGAATAGAGAACCTCTGCCTGTGTTGGCCATTAAAACTTCAAATAGTAACATGACCAATACAAGAACAACCAACATAGCGTTTTTGCTGAGAAAACTTTTCGCTTTGTCCATACTAGCTACGCTCCTTTACTTGACTGAAGAATTTTTGCCATAATTGCTTCCTGATTCGCTTCATCGCGACTCATTTCTCCAATTATTTTACTTTCATTCATAATATAGATTCTGTCACACATACCTAATAATTCCGGCATATCGCTGGATATCAGAAGTACTGATTTTCCCTGCTTAACTAAATCGTTAATAATATTATAAATATCATATTTTGCTCCGACATCGATCCCTCGTGTAGGTTCATCCAAAATCAATATTTCCGGCTCCGTAAACATCCATTTCGCAAGCAGAACCTTTTGTTGATTACCACCCGAAAGACTGTTTGCATGCTGTTCAATAGATGATGCTTTTACACCGAACTGTGATTTGTAGTCTTCAGCAAAATGTATTTCCTTATCCTTGTCCAGGTTAAAATCAAAATCGCTGGTTCTGGCTAAGTTTGCAAGAGTAATATTCATGCGGATCGTATCTGTTAAAACTAAACCGTCATTTTTGCGATCCTCTGTGACATATGCGATTTTATTTTTGATTGCGGTTCTTACATTATTTAAGCTTATTCGCTCTCCGTTAAGGAAAAGCTCACCTGTGATGTTTGTTCCGTAGCTTTTACCGAATATACTCATGGCAAGCTCTGTACGCCCAGCACCCATCAGACCGCTTATGCCGACAACTTCTCCTTTGCGAAGATACAGATCAACATTGTCACATACTTTGCGTCCAATATATAGTGGATGGAACACAGTCCAGTTTTTAACCTCAAGAGTTATTTCTCCAATATGACTTTCCCGGGCCGGGAACCGGTCATGTATCTCCCGACCTACCATACCTTTTATAATACGCTGTTCATTTATATCATCCTTATCTTTTATGAGAGTTTCAATGGTAGCGCCGTCACGAATAATAGTTATACTGTCGGCAACCTGCTCTACTTCATTAAGCTTGTGTGAGATAAGGATAGAAGTCATTCCTTCTGACTTAAATTTAAGTAACAGTTTTAAGAGATTCTGAGAATCCTCTTCATTAAGTGAAGCTGTCGGTTCGTCCAGTATTAATAAGCGGACGTTTTTTGCTAGTGCCTTTGCGATTTCAACCATTTGCTGTTTCCCGACACCAATGTCTTTGATAAGAGTTTGCGGCGATTCATTTAATCCAACGGTTTTTAGATATTCCTCTGCTTTGTCATATGTCTCGTTCCAATCAATGCGAATATTACTTCCGCGTTCATTTCCCAAAAACATGTTCTCTCCGATTGTCATGTAAGGGATAAGCGCAAGCTCCTGATGGATTATTGCAATACCTTTTTTTTCACTGTCTTTTATTCTGCTGAATCTGCATTCTTCGCCTTCGTAGACGATTTCGCCCTCGTAAGTACCGTAAGGGTAAACGCCGCTAAGTACATTCATCAGTGTAGATTTTCCGGCTCCGTTTTCTCCGACTATTGCATGAATTTCGCCCTTTTCAACCGTGAAGTTTACATTGTCAAGCGCTTTTGTTCCGGGAAATACTTTAGTTATACTTTTCATTTGCAATAAGGATTCGCTCATTTTAAAATGATCATTCCTTTCGTCATTGTCTTTATAAAACAAAACTTAAAGCTTCTAATAAGAACCTCTCGTGACATAAACCGTATTATATCACGAGAGGTAAGAATTACGCCATAGTTTGTTTTAATAATTGCGAATTATGAGAGTTGATCCTCTGTGTAGTATCCGGAATCAATCAGTAATGCTCTGTAGTTGGTGATGTCCGCGAATACCGGATCGCTCAGGTGTGTCGGGATGATGCCTGTGCCGTTATCATATGATGATGTGTCATTGACCGGGACAGCGGTTCCGGCAACAATTGCTTTTACCATTTCCACGACATTAGCAGCCAGTGTGCGTGTGTCCTTAAACACTGACATAGCCTGTAAGCCTGCAAGCATGTTTCTCATGGAAACGATATCGCAGTCCTGACCGGTGATAAGTGGGAAGTTTTCTGCTGTGAATCCACCACCGAGAAGGGCTTGTGTTACACCTTGTGCTGTTGAGTCGTTAGAGCACATTACAGCTGCAAGTGGTGTTCCGGTCGGTGAATAACCATGTGTAGCAATGAGGTTTTCCATGCGTGCCTGAGCATTCGCCGGATCCCATGCAACGGTTGCTACTTGCATAATGTCTGTTTGTCCTGATGGACATACCAGAACGCCGTTGTCAAGATACGGTTGAAGTACTTCCATTGCTCCGCCGAAGAAGAAGTTGATGTTGTTATCTCCGGGGTCGCCTGTGAAGAACTCGATGTTGTACGGCCCGCCGCCTGCTTTAAGATTTAATGCATCTTCGAGGAATGTTCCTTGCAATGTTCCGACTTTCCAGTTGTCAAATGTTGCATAGTAGGTGACCGCGTCTGTATTCATAATAAGACGGTCATATGCAATGACAGGGATGTCGTTTGCTTTAGCCTGTGCGAGAACTTCTGTTAATGAGCCGCCATCGATAGCACAGATGACAAGGACATCAACACCTGCAGAAATCATGTTTTCGATTTGAGCTATTTGTGTTGGTACATCGTTTTCACCGCCGTATTGAAGGTCAACCTCAAACCCGGCTGCTTCAAAGGCTGCCTTCATGTTGTCTCCGTCCTGGATCCAACGTTGAAGACTCATTGTCGGTAGAGAGATACCGATTGTTGGTGTGTCGGAGCCGCCACCGCCGCTGTCGCATGCGGCTGCAAAAGTAAGAATCATTGCTAGTGCGATTGTTATGACAAGTAGTTTTCTTGCTGTTTTTTTCATATTCTCCTCCATATTTTTAGTTTTTTTGTTTACGTGCTCGTGTAACATACTTGAATGATAATATATTATTCACAAAATGTCAATATTTTAGTTAGTTAAGTTTTGTGATTTTTTACTATACAGGATTATTACTCAGAGCGTTGACTGCATTGTAGGAGCTGCGTACAAAAGGTCCGGATGCAACAAATAAAAATCCTTTGCTCTTTGCAATATCTGCATACTTTTCAAAGTCTTGCGGGTTTATGTATTCAAAAACGGGATAATGCTTTTTGCTTGGGGAGAGATATTGTCCTAAAGTTAAAAAATCGCAGCCGGCAGCTATCAAATCATCAAAAGTTTTTAGTATTTCCTCATGTGTTTCACCTAATCCCAACATAAGACCTGATTTAGAATATATCCCGGAAGAGTATTCTTTGATACTTCGTAGAACTTGCAAAGAGCGATCATAGTCAGCTTTGGGACGAACATCGGGATAAAGTGATTCAACAGTCTCAATATTATGACTTATAACAGCAGGGGACTCGTCGATTATTATCTTTATATCAGACAGATCCGGTATAAGTACTTCAACACTTGTTTCCGGCGACAAGTCATGTATAGTGCGGATCACCTTCGAAAAGTGTGAAGCTCCTCCGTCAAAAAGGTCATCTCGGGTAACAGATGTTATCACAACGTATTTTAAATCGAGCTTTTTAACCGCCTCTGCAATCCTTGTTGGTTCGTCCTCATCAACCGGTTGTGGCGAACCGTAGTTAACATTGCAAAAGCTACAATTACGCGTACAGTATATTCCGAGTATCATAAATGTAGCAGTTTTATTTGAAAAACACTCCATACGATTCGGACAGTTTGCTTCAACACAAACAGTGTTTAAGCTTAATACCTTGAGTAAGTCTGTTATATATAAGCTATCTTGAGTCTCAAAATAGGGAACACGTAACCAATCCGGTTTTTTAATCATGTTTTTGACCTTTCTTTAAATGTCACAACATTCACTACAACTTGAAAGTCCACTTTTTATTAGAGTACTTTTCATCATATATCAAGCTGATCTTTTTCAGATCATCATCGCTAAAATCATAGCCGGTTATATCTACATCTGCACACAACTCTTTCTTGAGCAAAACTGCAAACTCTTTTACAGTTAAATCACCAAGATAAGGTTTTATATTTGTTACTCTGCTTCTTATTGATGTTATTCCTTTTGGATGAAGTTTACTTTCATTGGCAATAAGGACTTTTGCGAGTGTCTCCAGATCAGCATCATAAAGCAAAGAGCCATGTGTGCATATATGAGTGCCCGCCGTATACTGTGCAAATCCGGATATTTTTTTCCCGTTTACCAATATGTCGTTACGACCTTCGCGTACTGCGGAAACACCAAGACTATTTAATGCTTTAACAATATTATCCGCGACTCTTTCTCTGTGGACCTTTGGATCGTTTATAAACGGCTCTATCACTGAATACAGAAATGTACCCGGATCTGTATATATAGCACCACCGCCGCTGGAACGACGCACTATACTTATGTTTTTTTCCTTAGAAAAAGCAACATCAACTTCCGCTTTTACAAATTGATTGTTACCCAGCATAACTGTCTTTTCTGTTTGCCAAAGCATAAATACCGGTTCGTTGCTTTTTATATATCGAGCAAATAGCTCTTCCAACGAAAAATGGAGCATTGCATCGGTCTTATTATTTTCGATAAATATCACTATTCTACCTCTATTGAACAGAAATTTTATAGTAACAATTTACAACAAATCAAAGCGCACTGCAAATAAAAGATAAATAATTACGTAATCGCTTGCATTTACAAAGGATTTAAGTGTATAATGGTTTTAGTGGGAGTGATTTCGCATTGCCGCGTTGTTAGCGACACGAAAGGACCGGGTAAATATGTTTCGAATCGGGGATATGATAGCGCACCCTATGCACGGAGCAGGTGTTATCGATAGTATCGAAGAAAAAAAGATGAATGGCTGCACAAGGATGTACTACATTCTTAAAATGCCGACAGGCGGTATGGTAGTTATGATCCCTACCGAAAGCACTGAGCAAATCGGAGTCAGACCTATTGTAGATTCAATTCAGGCAGATGAACTAATGGCATCCATATCAGACATAGATGCAGAAATGACTTCAAACTGGAACAGAAGATACCGTGAAAACATGCAACGTATAAAAAGCGGAGACTTACTCGAAGTCGCACGTGTTGTCAAAGGACTTATGACCAGAGATGTTGAGAAAGGACTTTCCACAGGCGAGCGGAAAATGCTTCATTCAGCAAAGCAGATATTCATTTCTGAAATAGTACTGTCAAAGGAACTCTCATACGAGGAAGTCGAGTCGCAGTTAAATGCGTCACTCGCCTAGGGTACTTACTGTATGTCGCTTTTTTCATTATTGAAAAAGTATAAATCAAATAAGCCTCCCACTTGCACAGTAGTGATAGCCGCAGCCGGTCTGTCAAAAAGGTGTGAAGGGGAGGATAAACTATTTTTTGAGGTTTGTGGTAAACCTGTGTTAGCACATACGATTGACGTTTTCCAAAAATGCGCTCTTGTTAACGACATCATTATTGTTTCACAAGAAGAAAAGTTTGAGTCTATTGGTGCACTTTGTAAGAAATACGGCTTTAGCAAGGTTTCAAAAGCCATGAAAGGCGGCGAGACAAGACTTGAGTCTGTTATAAACGGAGTTTATGCAGCTTCAAGTAAAGCTAAACTCATCGCGATCCATGACGGAGCAAGACCCTGTATAGACCTTAATATCATAGAAGAAACAATTCGCAAGGCTGCAGACTATCTTGCTGCAGCTCCTGCCGTCCCGATAACTTCAACTGTTAAAAATGTTGAGGATTCGGTTATTTTAAACACTGTTGAGCGCGAAGGATTATACGAAGTCCAAACACCGCAGATATTCCGGGCAGAGATAATAAAAGCAGCACTAACAAATGCAATTAAAAAATCTATTGCTGTAACTGATGATTGTTTAGCAGCAGAAATTATTGGTGTACCTGTACATATCGTTGAAGGATCTCGTAAAAATATAAAGATAACCGAGAGAGCTGATTTGCAAATTGCTGAAGCATTCCTGAAAAAGGAGATTTTCTAGATGCGTGTTGGATTTGGTTATGATGTACATAGACTTAAAGATGGTCGAAAGTGTATACTATGCGGCGTAGAGATCCCGAGCGACTTCGGGCCCGATGGACACTCAGATGCAGATGTCGCCGTCCATGCACTCATTGACGCATTATTAGGAGCAGTGGCTCTTGGAGATATAGGCACTCACTTTCCTGATACCGATGAAAAATGGAAAAACGCAGACAGCATAAAAATGCTGCAGTCAACCTTTTCATTGATCTCTTCTATGGGATATCACTTAGGTAATGCAGACATAACCATAGTAATGGAATCACCCAAATTATCACCATATATAGAAAAAATGCGAAGTTCACTTGCAAAAGCAATGGATGTTGACATATCAAACATCAGTGTAAAGGCAACAACAGAAGAAAAGCTAGGTTTTACCGGAGAAGGAGCAGGCGTTTCATCATCCGCGATAGTTCTCTTACTTACAACCTGATAAGTTGCAATAATTCAGAAAATAAGGTAGAATAAATAGTTGTATATCAATCAAAGGATCGGGTTTAATGACAGAAACCATTAGAGAGATAACAGTTCAAATATGGGGAGTGCTCCTAACGCTCAGAAATACCATCCGTATCTGGGATGTCATCGACATCCTTATCATTACGTTTTTGATATATCGTACACTGAGCTTTATGCAGCGGACAAGCGCAAGCAGTGTTATAAAAGGGCTCCTATTGATCCTGGGTGTCGCATGGCTGGCAAATATATTCAATATGAATATTCTCACATATCTGCTAAGACAAGTGTTGCAGATGGGAATTATCGTTATTGTCGTCCTGTTCCAACCGGAGATACGCAGACTTTTTGAGAGAATGGGAACAGCAAGGCTAGGCACTCTGTTTCGAAGACGGAGAAAACAAGAAGCTATAGAGACTGTAATAAAGCAGGTAATGTCTGCTTGTTATGCCATGTCAAAAAATGATACAGGCGCTATAATTGTCTTTGAGCGAAAAGTAGGCCTTAATGATTTCGCCGTGACCGGTGTTGACATTGATGCAAGTGTCTCAACCGAACTGATCCAAAACATTTTCTTTGAGAACTCTCCTCTGCATGACGGTGCACTAATAATTCGTGAGGATAGACTGCTTGCTGCTGCATGTATGCTGCCGTTGTCAAATAACTACAGCTTAGGTAAAGATCTCGGAATGAGGCATAGAGCCGGTGTTGGTTTAAGTGAACGTTCCGACGCTGTAGTAGTAATAGTATCTGAGCAGACCGGTGCGAAATCGATTGCCGTTGATGGCATGCTCAAACGAAACCTTGATAATGAAACATTTGAAAAACTCCTATGGAGTGAAATAATGGTCAACTACGACAACAGAGAAAAGAATAAAAGCCGCAAGTTGAAGGATAATAGCTGATGTTCAAGGAAAAACTTACAAAAATAACAATACGGATATTCTATGTGCTTTTTGCCGTTGTAGTTTCGGTAGCGATTTGGCTATATGTAGAAATCACTGAGAATGAAGACCAAGTACGAGAAGTACCGGGTATAGAAATCAGTTTCAGAAACGAAGATTTGCTTCGCGACAAAGGATTGCTGAGAACATCCGTATTGCCCGAAACCCTGTCTATCACTTTTGAGGGTTCACGTTCGGATATCTCCAGGCTTTTAGTACCCGGAGCTTTAACCGTAGAGGTTGACCTTGCGACTGTTAACTCCGCAGGCACTTCATCACTTGCATATGAAATTATTTGGCCAACAGGTGTTAACAGCAACGCTGTTGAGATATTAGGATGGTCTGATTCCAGAATAACCATTTCGGTCGATAGGATTCTTGAGAGACAAATACCGGTCTGGGTGAGATACATGGGAGGTACAGCCTCTAATGAACTTATTGCCGAAGAAGCTGAATGGGATCCGCATTCAATAACTGTCTGGGGGCCGGAAGAGGTTGTTTCTAAAATACATCATATACTCGTCCCGATATTCAGAGAAAACCTTGCAACAACATACACAGACGAGTTAGAGTTTATCCTCATTGATGAAAACGATGAAGAGTTGGATACTGAATTACGTGAGACTGTTGTTTTTAGTCAGGAAACTATACGTGTAATTGTGCCTATAAGAGAGATCAAGGATGTCACATTGTCGGTAAATCTCTTTCATGGAGACAGCACAACTGATGAAAACACATCATGGAACTCCTCACCGCAGGTTATTACAGTAGCAGGAGATCCTGCAGTGCTTAGGGATTTTAACAACATTCAGCTCGGTCCTATTGATATGCTAAGCTTCGGTCTTGAAGACACATTTCCGTTTACTATTATTATTCCGGATCATATCACAAACATTTCCGGAGAGACGATAGCACATGTGCATGTTGAAGTTTTTGGACTTGATATTGCATTTAGAAGCACAACGAATCTGCAAGTTATAAATACACCACCCGGTTATAGAGCAGATATTTTGACACAAAGCCTTGATGTGAGACTTCGCGGTACAATAGAGGACCTTGTTCTTGTTACGTCAATGAATCTGAGGATCGTTGCCGATCTTGCCGATTTAAATCCCGGTACAAGCAGAGTATCAGCAAGAGTCTATATTGATGGTGTCGATGCCGACATTGACCCCGTTGGCGAGTATTTAATGACTGTAACAATTGTCCCGGAGTAGAGCTTAATAAAATATAACAGGAGATTTGATTCATGATAAAAAGTATGACCGGCTATGGCGGAGCTAAAGGCTCATCCGGTAAGCTGGAAATATCAATAGAAGTCAGAAGTGTTAATAACAGATACTTAGACAGTACGATCAAGTTACCTCGTGTTTTTAACTCCTTTGAAGAACCGCTCAAAGCATTGGTTACCGGAGCAATATCCCGGGGTAAAGTTGATGTTTATATTTCCATTGACTCATCAAATGCAGACAGCATTGAAATAAAAATAAATCGACCGCTTGTTGAAGCTTATGTTTCTGCATTAAGAACCATAGCATGGGAAAACGAACTCAGCAGTGATATTCATGTAGCAGATCTGACCAGATTTCCGGATATCTTACAAGCTGAGAAAAAGGAAGTTGATACAGAGGCACTCTGCACTGATATTAGCGAAATACTTAAAACTGCGCTGACCGACCTTAACGATATGCGGGTGCGTGAAGGTGAAAAGCTTTGCAAGGATATAACAGCCCGTATTGATGAGATTGAAAGGCTTACGATCCTTGCCTCGGAGTTATCTCCAAAAAGTGTTGAAGATTACAGAAAAAAACTTGAAACACGTATGAATGAAGTTCTGCAAACAACCAACATAGAGGAATCTCGCATTCTGACAGAAGCGGCCTTATTTGCTGATCGTGTTGCTATAAACGAAGAAACTGTCAGACTTCGCAGTCATATCTCTCAGCTCCGAAAGATGTTGCTTAGTGACGAGCCTGTCGGTAGAAAGATCGATTTTCTAGTTCAAGAGTTTAACAGGGAAGCAAATACTATAGGAGCAAAAGGTAATGACACAGAGATGTCGAAGGTAATAGTTGACCTCAAGGCTGAGATAGAGAAGATAAGAGAACAGGCGCAAAATATCGAATAGAGGTATATATGAGACTTATTAATATAGGATTTGGTAATATGGTATCGGCGGGTAGGATAATTGCGATCGTCAGCCCCGAGTCTGCACCAATCAAAAGAATAATCTCAGATGCACGTGAGAAAAGCCTGCTGATAGATGCAACCTACGGGCGGCGTACTCGTGCGGTAATAATAACCGATAACGGATCACTTATACTCTCTGCTATTCAACCTGAGACAGTTGCCGCACGTCTGGAGAAAAATGAACAGGATACAGGAGCAACAATAGATGAGTGATGCTAATGGAAAGCTTGTTGTTATTTCCGCTCCTTCCGGAACCGGTAAGGGGACTGTAATCAATAAGTTATTAGAACTATGTCCTCAATTCGTTTTTTCAGTGTCAGCAACAACACGATCTCCTCGTCCCGGAGAAGCAGATGGTGTTGAATACGATTTCATAACAAAAGAACAATTCCGTAATATGATTGAAAAAGACGAGTTTCTGGAATATGCACAATACGTGGGTGAATATTACGGCACACCAATTAAACCCATTATTGAATCAATTCGCGACGGAAAGACGATTTTACTCGATATAGAGGTACAAGGCGCAAAACAGGTAATGCAGAAGATGCCCGAAGCTTTGACGATTTTTATCGTACCTCCAAGTCTAAAAGAGCTTGAAAACCGCTTGCGCGGCAGAGGTACTGACTCCGGTGAAAAACTTGCTGCAAGGCTTGAGCTTGCATGTAAAGAGCTTGAGGAAAAAGACCACTATGATTTTATTGTTGTAAATGACAATGTAGAGCGTGCAGCAGATGAAATTATGATATTAATCGATTGAAAGGATTGAAAATAATATGTTATACCCATCACTGGCAAGTTTGCTTAAACAGGTCGACAGCAGATATCGACTCGTCAACATTATAGCGAGACGAGCAAGAGACATCTCCGCTATGAATGACGGTTATGACGATGAAAACTATGAAAAGCCTGTGTCAAAAGCCATAGAGGAGATTGCCGCAGGGCAACTGCGTGTCACGTTCGCCGACGACGAAATGTAGTTAAGTACTGTCATGAGTCAACATGTTGCCAGAATAGCTGTATCGGCGGCCACTTATCATATCGATAAGCCTTATGATTACCTAATACCTTCCGGCTTTTTTGAGCAGGCTGTTCCGGGCATGAGGGTGTTGGTACCGTTTGGTATCGGCAACAAAAAGAGTGAGGGGATCATCCTCTCACGTGAGATAAGCAGTGAGTATAAGAAACTCAAATCTATTGTGTCCCTTATAGACGAAGAACCGGTGTTAAGTGAAGACAACATTAAACTTGCGCTCTGGATGAGTGACAGGTTTTTCTGTACAGTTTATGATGCACTTCGTGCCATGCTTCCCGCGAAAATGAGTTCCGCGCGAAAAACAAAAACCAAACCTTTAAGTTTAAGCAATAAAGAAAATATGCAACTAAATAAAGAGCAGAGTAAGGTGTTTTCGAGTTTATTGACACTTCTTAAGAGCGGATCACCGGAAGCTGCGCTTCTTTATGGTGTGACAGGAAGTGGTAAAACTCTGGTTTATATTAAGCTAATAGAGTCAGCACTTTCTCTTGGAAAGACAGCAATCGTACTTGTCCCGGAAATCGCTCTTACACCACAAACTGTCAGTATTTTCTCTGCACATTTTGGAGATTCGGTCGCAGTCTTGCATAGTGCTTTGGGGACAGGCGAACGATTTGATGAATGGAAAAGAGTTCGAGAAGGAACTGTTCGTGTCGTTGTAGGTACTCGCAGCGCTGTTTTTGCACCATTAAAAAACCTCGGGTTAATTGTAATTGACGAGGAGCAGGAACACACCTATAAATCTGAAAGCAGTCCGCGATATCACGCTCGTGAGATAGCAAAATACCGGGTGACCCGCTCATCGGGATTATTACTTCTTGCATCTGCAACACCTTCAATAGAAAGTATGTATGCTGCAAAAACCGGAAAGTATAAACTGTTTTCCTTAAGAAACAGATATAACGAGAGAGATCTTCCACCGGTTCTGATTGTTGATATGAAAAAGGAGTTAAAAGCAGGAAACAGCGGCACGATCAGCTCTACACTGCAACAAGAACTGGAAAAAAACTTAGACAGCAATGAACAAAGTATCTTATTCATTAACAGGCGGGGTGCAAGCACACTGGTTGCATGCGGAGAATGTGGATTTACTTATAAATGCAGGCATTGCAGCGTATCAATGACATATCACAACTCCAACAGACGTTTATTATGCCACTATTGCGGATTTTCAATGCCAACTCCGGATAATTGTCCTGAATGTTCCGGAAAGTTAAACTTTATCGGAGCCGGTACACAAAAAATAGAACTGGAACTACTCGATATCTTTCCGGATGTAAGGATAATACGCATGGACGCTGATACTACGACTCGTAAGAACTCGCACGATAAGCTGTTATCCGGATTCAGAAGACATGAAGCAGACATTCTTCTCGGCACTCAGATGGTAACTAAGGGTTTGGATTTTGAAAACGTAACACTGGTAGGAGTTCTCAGTGCTGATTCATCTCTATATATGAGTGATTATCGAGCAGGTGAAAAAACTTTTTCTCTAATCACACAAGTTGTTGGACGCTCAGGGAGAGGGGAGAAGCCCGGAAGAGCAGTAATCCAGACATTTACACCTGAGCACAAAGTTATTTCTCTTGCATCAAAACAGGATTATGAAGGTTTTTATGAAAGTGAGATTTTATTACGCCGGGCTCTGGGAAGCCCTCCTGTTCGTGACTTGATAGCCTTGACCGCAACAGGCACTGATGAAAATAAGGTTATAACTTCATGCAAGAAAATAGAAAACGCACTAAAAAACTATTTTCGTGGTGATAGTAAAATAAGACTGCTGGGTCCGGCCCCGGCAAATGTTTCAAAAGTCAGCAATAAATACAGATATAGATTGCTGGTAAACTGTGAAAACAGTAAAAAAGTCAGAGATACTATTGCGCATGTTATAAGAGAATTTGCACGTGATAAAATGAGCAGGGGAGTAACCGTATTTGCAGATGCGGATATGTTTGAATAGGGGATTCATTATGGCTACAAGAAATATTCTTAAAGATGGAGATAAAGGTCTTGAAAAGAGGAGTCGGGTTGTAACCGATTTTAATAAACGGCTTCATACATTATTGGATGACATGCATGAGACTCTCATTGAAGCCAACGGTTTAGGCCTTGCGGCACCTCAGGTTGGTGTTCTGCGAAGAGTAGCTCTAATCGTAGATACAAGTGTTGAAACAGAGTCACCCGAGTTGACCAAAGAGCAGATTGTTGAACTGATAAATCCTGAGATAGTTGATAACGAAGGCGAGCAAACCGGCACCGAAGGATGCCTTAGTGTGCCGGGAGTATATGGTATTGTTACACGTCCTGATACCGTGATTGTCAGAGCTTTGGATAGATTTGGGAAGAGTTTTGAACTTGAAGTTAATGAACTGTCTGCACGTGCTGTTTGTCATGAGATAGATCATTTGGATGGAGTCATTTTTACAACAAAAGCTGAGCGCTTATTGACAGAAGAAGAATATGCCGAGCTTGTAGCACAGAGAAATGAGAATCCGCAAAATGAAGATGAGGAAGAGATTCAAGAGTAATGAAAATCGTATTTATGGGTACTCCGGAGTTTGCCCGAAAATCGCTCAAGCAATTATACTGTGACGGTCATGATATTGCCGGTGTTTTTACTCAGGAAGACAAACCCGGCAATCGAGGGATGAAGGTGAGTTTTTCTCCTGTAAAAGAGCTTGCTGTTTCTAAAGGCACAGCCGTTTACCAACCGGCTTCATTAAAAGACGGAAAAGCAGCACAGATACTAAGGAGTATTGATTTTGATTTGATAGCTGTTGTTGCATATGGAAAGATTCTTCCAAAAGAAATCCTTGATATACCATCTTTGGGATGTATCAACATACATGGCTCGCTTTTACCAAAATACCGAGGTGCTGCGCCAATACAGCATTCAATATTAAACGGTGAAAAAGAAACAGGTGTCACCTCAATGTATATATCGGAGGAAATGGATGCAGGAGATATGCTGCTCTTTAAAAGAACATCTATTGGTGAAGATGAGACTTCACTTGATTTATATGAAAGATTAAGTGTTTTAGGAGCCGGACTGTTGGGCGAGACAGTTGAAGCCATTTCTCTCGGGACTGTTGTCCGTATACCGCAAAACAATGACGAGGCAACATATGCTCCAAAGCTCTCAAAGGATATGTCCCCAATCGATTGGTCAAAAAGTGCATACGAGATAAAATGCAAGGTGCGTGGATTGTTTCCATGGCCTTGTGCAACAATGAAGCTTGGAGAAAATACTGTGAAAGTACACACAGTTGAAATTTCCGATTCCAATAAAGGCAAAACTCCCGGCTGTCTTTTATCGTGTGGAGAGCGTGGTCCGGAAATTGCATGTAAAGACGGCTCGGTTTTTATTAGGGAAGTGCAGGCACCCGGCGGTAAGAGAATGGATACCACAGACTACCTTAGAGGGAATCCGATTAAGTGAAATGACAAGTAAACGTGATATAAAATCTATGTTTCCATCAGAACTGGAAGAGTATTTTCTGTCGATAGGGGAGAAGTCTTTCAGAGCTGATCAAGTATTTGCATGGCTGCATAGTGGTACAGACACATTTGCGGATATGACAAATCTACCCGTTGAGTTACGTAATACTCTTGAAGCCGGGTTTTTAATTACAAAGCCGGAGCTCTTAAACAAACAAGTCTCAAATAAAGATGGAACCGTAAAATACCTTTGGCGTGTAGAAGATAGTGACACGGTCGAATGTGTTCTTATGGAGTATTCGCACGGAAATACGATATGTATATCGACGCAGATCGGCTGTAAAATGGGATGTACATTTTGTGCGTCAGCAATCGACGGTTTCAAACGTGATCTTTCTGCATCAGAAATGATCGATCAGGTTCTTTTTACAGGGCTTGATACAGGAAAACGTATTTCAAACGTTGTTCTGATGGGTATCGGTGAACCACTTGATAATTTTGACAATGTAATGCGTTTTTTACAGCTTATAAGTCATCCAAAGGGCATGAATATCGGTGCTCGCCACTTGACGATTTCGACTTGTGGAATTATAGAAAACATTGACAGAATAGCCGATTATGATGTACAATTAACGGTGGCAATCTCGCTTCATGCCCCTGATGAAGAGACAAGGTTACGTCTTATACCGGCTAGCCGAAACTACAGTATTCAAGATCTGTTTGATGCAGGTAAAAGATACTTTGGCAAAACAGGCAGGCGTGTTACATACGAATATGCAATGATCGATAATGTCAATGATTCTCCACATCAGGCGCAGATGCTCTCAAGACTTCTTAAAGACACCGGCAGTCACTTAAATCTCATTCTTCTTAGTAATGTTCAGGAAAACTCTCTTAAAGCCAGCACAAAAGAGAATGTAAAAGTATTTACCGATATACTAAAGTCGAATGGAATCAATTTCACAATGAGAAGAAGTTTAGGTTCAGATATTGATGCGTCATGCGGACAGCTTAGACGGCGCCTTTTACAAACTTAGTGGTAACGATGGTATTGTTACTTTGCGATAGGAAATAACTGTAATATGGAACTATGGGGAATAACAGACAGCGGCAAAGTAAGAAAACATAATCAGGACGTTTTCGAAATGCTATCCATTGAAGACAAGAACATTGCTGTTCTTGTTGTTTGCGATGGCATGGGGGGAGCTAAAGCCGGAAACGTTGCAAGCGAGCTGGCAGCAGAGGCTTTTATGAAGCATATGTCAGAGTGCATTGAAAAGATGGATGAAGTCGGAAGTCAAAGGGAAGTAGCAGTAATGATGACAGAGGCTGTGCTTTTCGCAAACGATGCCGTCTTTAGCAAAAGTATGTATGATGAAGAATACGCAGGCATGGGAACGACCTTAACAGCAGCTTTCTCAAACGGTGAAGGTGAGGTTGTTGCAAATATCGGAGACAGCAGGTTATACCATGTTACAGATACAAAAATCTCTCAAATTACAAGAGATCATTCTGTTGTAGAGGATATGATAGAAAGAGGGGAGATCACCCGAAACGAAGCGAGAAGACATCCCAGCAGAAATCTGATAACTCGTGCATTGGGAACAAGTCATTACGAGCCGCCGGACATCTTTTTTCTTAATCTGGATGTGGGTGACTATATTATTTTATGCTCGGACGGACTTTCAAATGTTGTCTCAGATAATGAGATTCAATTCGAACTAAGACGCGGTGAAACAGTTCGCAAAAGTTGTGAGATGCTAGTAGACATGGCTTTGGAACGAGGCGCCCCGGACAATGTCACCGCAGTTATACTAAAGAAGTAGGAGAAGAAGGTATGGAAAGTAATGACAGATACTTAGGCAGGATTCTGGACAATAGATATGAGATATTGGAGCTTATCGGTGTAGGTGGTATGGCTTATGTTTATAAAGCGCTTTGCCATCGCCTTAACCGTTTAGTTGCAATTAAAATACTAAAAGAAGATCTGGCTAATGACGAAGAGTTTCAACGTCGCTTTTATACAGAATCACAAGCTGTAGCAATGTTGTCCCATCCAAATATAGTTGCGGTGTACGATGTCAGCAGAAGCGGAAATACTGAATATATTGTTATGGAGCTTATAGAAGGCATTACCCTTAAGCAGTATATAAACAGAAAAGGTTTATTGAACTGGAAGGAAGCACTTCATTTTGCTACGCAAATCACAAAAGCTCTGGCACACGCTCACTCACGGGGTATAATTCATAGAGATATTAAGCCGCATAATATAATGATCCTAAAAGACGGAAGTGTAAAAGTTGCTGATTTTGGCATAGCACGCTTATTATCTGTTCAAAACACACTGACTCAAGAAGCGCTTGGATCGGTCCATTACATATCACCTGAACAAGCAAAAGGCGGACAAATCGACGCACGGTCTGATATATATTCTGTCGGTGTGGTCATGTATGAAATGCTTACCAGTCGATTGCCGTTTGTTGGTGAAACCGCTGTTTCAGTTGCAATTCAACACATCAGTGCAATACCGCTTCTGCCACGTGATATTAACCCCGATATACCTGTCGGTCTTGAAGAAATAACCATGCATGCCATGGAACCGGATATAAACACCAGGTTTTCAACAGCCGAAGAAATGCTAAACGATCTGGAGGAATTTCGCAGATATCCGGGCATTATGTTTAATTACGCTGTTTCAAACCCTGCGGACAGGCAGGCTGTCGAAGCGGGTTCTCCTTATGAAACAAGATATATTCCAAAGGACTCAATAAACAGACCACCAGATCGCAAACCTTACAGCGGACCTCGTCCAAAAGCTGAAATGACAGGCGACGAATACCGCGATGTGAAGAGAAGATCAGGCAGCACTGCTACTCTTGTTGGTATATTTGCTGTAGTTGTATTTCTGGTTGTTCTTCTTGCAGTGTTTATTCTGCCACCAATGAGTGACTGGTTTGATCCACCCGGCGAATCCATAACGATCCCTGACTTCGTAAATCCACCTCGCAGATATTTAGATATAATCAACGATGAAGAATATAGAGAGTTATTCGAGTTCGACGTTGAATATGAGCACAGTAGTGATGTTGCTGAAGGGTTTGTGATTTCTCAACGACCAGGAGCAAACACAACCAGGAACCATCCGTTAGGCAATGAAAAAATAACTATCAGACTTTCTGTGTCCTCAGGTGATGAACCGCCTGTAGACATGCCAAACTTAATCGGAATGCACCATGTACAGGCCGAAAACGAGTTAAGACGTCTAAACTTAGATCTTATCGTAGACACAGAGATCGTTGAAAGTGATGAGGAGTTCGGGATCGTTGTTGAGACGGTACCATCCTTGGGCGGCACCATTGCCAGAGGAATGAGGGTTCTTCTCAGATACAGTCAAGGTCCGGAACGAGATGTTAGAGTTCCTCCTAATCTAGTTGGCAGACAAGAAGCCTTTGTCGTCGAGCAACTCAGAAGCAGCAGTCTAAATCCTGTCATAACCAGGGAATATGATGAGCACGAACCTGCAGGCACTGTTGTATATGTTCAATCAGAAGGGCAATATGTCCCGATCGGGTCTGCAATAGAAATAATCGTCTCATTAGGCCCGAGACCTACACCCACACCGGAACCGACTCCTGAACCGACTCCGGATCCGCCACCACCACCGCCACCAGACCCCACACCCGACCCCACACCGGATCCTTAAGGCTTGAAGGCGAATGAGCGAAGGTATAATCTACAAAGCAATGAGCGGATTCTACTACGTAGAGTCCGCTGAGGGGACGGCCGAATGCAGAGCACGCGGCCGTTTTCGACTTGATAAGAGCACTCCATTGGTTGGTGATAAAGTCACTTTCTCTCCAACCGAGCGCGGTAAGGGAATCCTTACGAACATTTTGCCGAGAAAAAACTCTTTTTTACGTCCTCCGCTTGCTAATATAGATATAATGGTCATAATTGCTTCACAGGCTGTTCCTGTTACAGATACATATCTTATTGATAGAATGACAGCAATAGCATCAAACAGCGATTGCGAGCCTGTAATATGCATAAATAAAATAGATTTAGACCCTGCAGAGAAGCTTTTTAATATCTATTCAGAATCCGGATTTTCAGTCATAAAGACAAGTGCTAAAACAGGCGAGGGAATTGATAAGCTTGTTGAAACAATTTATGAATCAACATGTGCTTTTACCGGAAACTCCGGAGTAGGGAAGTCAAGTATCCTAAACTCAATAGACCCTGATTTTAGAATTCGAACCGGTGATGTAAGTAAAAAGCTCGGCAGAGGACGACACACGACACGACATGTAGAGCTTTATCGGCTGTCTTGTGGAGCACTTATCGCAGACACTCCGGGATTTTCAGCCTTTGATTCGGAATATATTGCTGATAAGGAAGATATTCAGTTTCTATTCCGTGAGTTTGAGCCTTATTATGGGAAATGCCGTTTTCCTGACTGTGCTCACATTAAGGAACCGGATTGCTCTGTACTTGAAGCACTAAACGAAGGAAGAATCCAAAAATCAAGACACGACAGCTATGTACGCCTTTATGAGCAAGCACTTGATTATAGGGAATGGGAGCATAAGAAAGAAAAGAAATGATCATGAAAAGATTTTCAAAGCGACTAATTACTATAATAATAGTTTTGTCTCTATCTACAATGTCTTTTATCATTTCCGCCGTTGACTTGGAGTTTGATGTTGAAGTTGGTGACAACTCTATAAGTTCTGCTGCAGCAATTATAATGGATTTTGATACAGGGCTTGTTATTTATGAGTTCAACGCTGACGAGCTCAGAGTACCGGCGAGCATGACTAAGATGATAGCTGTATATGTTGTTATGGACGCAATACTTGAAGGACTTATAAGTCTTGATTCACGTGTAGAAATAAGCGAGAACGCAAGCCGTTTCTCATATAACAGAGCATATTCCAATATACCAATGCCACTTGAAAACACTTATACAATTCGAGAATTACTTTACGCTGTCATAGTACGTTCAGCTAGTGCCGCAACGGTATCGCTTGGTGAAGCTATTTTTGGAAGTGAAGAAATTCTTGTTGAGAAAATGAACGAAAAGGTAAGGAAGCTTGGAATAACAGCAAGCTTTTCCGACAGTTGGGGTGGTTCTCCGGAAAATAAAATATCAGCCCGCGGAATGGCTGATCTGACAAGAGCTTTTATAAAGGAATACCCCGAGGTACTGATGTTTACCTCACAAAACAGTATTACGATCGATGATGAATCGTACAGAAGTACAAATCTTCTTCTCGATGAATACGAAGGAGTTGACGGTTTCAAAACCGGATTCACCAATCCTGCCGGGTGGTGTTTTACAGGTACGGCATCGCAAGAAGGACGTCGTATAATAACAGTAACGATGGGCTCTACACAAGGACACCGTTTTCCTGATACGGTGATTTTACTTGACTATGGCTTTGAGAACTACGGAAATGTCATTGCAAATCACTTTAGAACAACAATCAACCCGACAGGAGAAAAACCTTTTGGTAACAGTTCCTTGGTTCCTATATCAATGTTTAATGTAGAGTTGATCGAGTATATCAAGTTGCGTGAACTGGCAATCATTCTTAATGAATCATAAGGACTTAATTCTTTTTTTTGCCTTTTTTATATGTCGACAGGGGAGAGCGCATTGCTGCATCTCTAAGACTGCTGTTTTCTACATGAGTGTAGATTTGCGTAGTGTTTAGGTGTTCGTGTCCGAGTAGTTCTTGCAAAGTCCTGACATCGACCCCGCTTTTTAACATCAGAGTAGCGGCGGTGTGACGTAGTTTGTGTGAAGAATACTTTGTGCTGTCCAATCCTGCCGCCAGAAGGTGTTTTTTTACGAGACTATGGATCGTAGATGTGCTGATCCTCTTACGCCTGCTCGAGAGAAACAAGGCAGGCTCATTAGCCATCCCACTGTCAATACGAAACTGAAGATAATCGTTTATAGCCTCTGCACAAGCATCGTTGATATACACAACACGCTCTTTATTTCCTTTGCCTATTACCCGAATATGGTCCTCACGCAGATCAGATAAGTTTAAGTTTGCCAATTCTGATATTCGCAATCCGCAGTTGAGAAAGATCGTTAATATACAAAAGTCCCGTTCACGATAGATCCCATCTACATTCTCGAGCAATTTGCCGCTCTCATCCAGACTGAGATAACGGGGAAGAGACTTTCTTATCTTTGGTGCATCCAAATCAGCGACCGGATTTTCCTTTAATCTGTTATTTGTTGACTTTTGTGTAAGATATTTATAAAAAGAACGGATAGTTGCAGTCTTTCGAGCTCTTGCTGCTGTCCCAAGTCCATAGTTTGTGTTTTTGCTGTTTTGTTGTGTTGGTCTGTCTCTGGACAGGAAAGAGAGATATTCATAAACATCTGAGATAGTTACAGACTCAACAAAACTGTAGTCTATATCCTTAATAGAGATTTCCTCAAAACTTGCATCCCGTTGCACTATGTTTCTATGTATCTTTAAAAACCGAAAGAATGTTCTTAAATCGAGAAAGTACTCGTCAACAGTTTTTTTTGAATGAACTTTTATGTTCTCGTGATAAGTAAGAAACTCTTTAATTATATCAGGGGACTCAGTTCTATAATCCATTGATTTCCGATCCTCATACACAGACTTGTTCACGTCTACTTATAACTATGACAGCTTAAAATGCAGTTAAATTATATCATACTAAAACAGGGGATGTCCATTACCCATACAAGCATCATTGAACAAAATAAAGATTTTGTTCAATGTAGGGGGGCGTGTTTATTATAATTAGTCAATAAATGGTTGTCAAGTGTTTTCTAAGGTCGGGCTTTACTTTCCCTGTATCAGACCTGCGTGTAATATTCCATAGTAGACTTTTAAGAACTCTGTCTCTACTTCAGTATGATTGCGGTATTCCAGCGATGGTTTGCTGAACGGTTTCGGTATGTCAGAAAATAGCTTTACTTTAGACATCAGTGTATCAAGTTCCAAAACTAACATGTCATTGTCTATCTGGTTAACTAATTGAAATTCCTCTTCCGGTAAAGCTGCTCCTAAGAACTTTGTATATATAGTATCCTGTAATTGCTTTTCAATTTCCAGGTACTCAGGTAAATATTGCTTAACCGGTCTGGTTATATCCGATATGTAAGCTTCACTAGCATCATGTATCAAGCAAGCAAGTTGGACTCTTGCAGAGAAACCTCGTGCTTTTGCTTCGTTTGTGCAGTTTATTGCATGCTGTGCGATCGAAAAGAAATAATCTATATGACCATTTGCTCTGCACATTAATGATAAAGAGTGTGCTATATCCTCTATATGTACTTGGTTGATATCGGGATCAAGTGGAGTAAATGGTTCACCTTTATAAGTTGTAATATGCTCCATTAGATGACTCCAAACAAATTCTAGAGATTACATTAAACAAAATCTCAGAAATATACAATATTGCTCACTTAACAATTAGATTGATAAGCTTATTTTTTACAACTATTGTTCGGACTATTTCTTTACCATCAATATAACGAGAGATTTTCTCATCTGCAGTTGCAGTACTTATCACTGTTTCATCATCTGAGTCAATAGGAATATTTATAGTACTTCTCAATTTGCCCATGACTTGCACGGCCATCTCTATATCGGAATCTACAGTTTTACTTTCATCGAACGTTGGCCATGATTGCTGCGCCGCATAACCCTCGAAGCCTAGTATCTCCCATAGTTCCTCAGCAATATGCGGTGCAAACGGAGATAATAATGTCAAGAGTGTTTTAATATCTGCCTTATTTGGAGTTGAAGTGTAAAAATCATTGACCAGAGCCATCAATGTCGCGATCGCTGTGTTGAACTTTAAGTTCTCGATGTCGCTACCAACTTTTTTTATTGCACGATGTATTGCTGCTTCATTTGGTGTGGAATACTCTGATATATCAGTACTTTCAGCTACTGTCTCTGCGATATTCCAGACTCTGTCAAGGAATCTCTTACATCCCTTAACAGCCTTTTGCGACCATGGAGCTGTCTTTTCAAAGTCTCCTATAAACATAATATAAAGACGTAAAGTGTCCGCGCCATATTCCAAGATGATATCATCCGGGTTTACGACATTACCACGTGACTTACTCATCTTTTGGCTGTCTTCACCCAAAATCATGCCTTGACTTGTGCGTTTTTTATATGGCTCCGATGTCGGAACAACTCCTATGTCATATAGGAACTTATGCCAAAAACGTGAGTATAACAAATGCAGTGTTGTATGCTCCATGCCGCCGTTATACCAATCAATAGGAGTCCAGTAATCTATTGCTTCCTTTGAAGCAAGCGCATTATCATTATCAGGGTCTGTGTATCGCAAAAAGTACCAGCTCGAACCGGCCCATTGAGGCATTGTATCGGTTTCGCGTTTTGCAGGACCTCCGCATTGCGGACATGTAGTTGATATCCAATCAGTCATTGCTGCCAGAGGGCTCTCCCCTGTTTCTGTTGTCTCATAGTTTTCAACATCCGGAAGTACAAGCGGCAGTTCGCTTTCGGGCAACGCAACAAAACCACATTTCCCGCAATCAACTATAGGGATAGGTTCACCCCAGTATCTTTGACGCGAAAAAACCCAGTCGCGGAGCTTATAATTTACCTTCTCCTCACCCAACTCATTTTCAATCAGCCATTTTGTTATCTTTATTTTAGCATCTTCAACGCTTAAACCATCTATAAGCGGAGAGTTGACCATAACTCCGGTTTCGCAATCTTCATACGCTTCTTTTTCTATATCACCGCCTGCAACGACTTCAACTATCGGCAGATTGAATTTTCTTGCAAACTCCCAGTCGCGAGAGTCATGTCCCGGAACTGCCATTATTGCTCCCGTACCATATGATGCAAGTACATAGTCTGAAATAAATATCGGGATTTCTTTGCCGGTTACAGGATTGATTGCACGTATGCCTTTTACCTCAACACCTGTTTTCTCCTTGATCAGCTCCGTGCGTTCAAAATCAGATTTTTTCGATGCTGCTTCCTGATATTTTCGAAGCTCATCGATGTTTTCCGGTGTCCATTTCTGTAATAATGAATGCTCAGGTGAAATAACCATGTATGTAGCACCGTACAGAGTATCCTGGCGTGTTGTAAACACCCTGATCGTGTCGCCTGTTGTCGTTTTAAAATCGACCTCGGCTCCGACTGAACGTCCGATCCAGTTGCGCTGCTGCACTTTTACCCGTTCTACATAATCGACTTCATCGAGATCATCTATAAGTCTTTGAGCGTATTTGGTTATACGAAGCATCCATTGGCTTTTTTCACGTCTCACAACTTCGGAGCCGCAGCGCTCGCAAACCCCGTCTACAACCTCTTCATTCGCCAGAACACATTTGCATGAAGTGCACCAGTTTACAGGAACCAAGGCTTTATATGCCAAATCATGCTCGAACATTTTTAAAAATATCCACTGCGTCCATTTATAGTAGTTTGGATCTGTTGTATCTACACATCTGTCCCAATCAAAGCTGTAGCCGAGTCTTTTAAGCTGTGCAGTAAAATGCTTTATATTATCTTTTGTAACAGTTGCAGGATGCATTTTGTTTTGAATAGCATAGTTCTCTGTAGGCAGACCAAAAGCATCGAATCCGATCGGATATAAAACATTAAATCCGAGCATACGCTTTTTCCTAGCTACTATATCCATCGCTGTAAAAGGCCGTGGATGACCAACATGTAAACCACTGCCTGATGGATATGGAAACTCAATAAGAATATAGTTCTTTGGTTTAGAGCTCCCATTTAATGCGGCGAAAGGCTTTTCAGCCTCCCATTTATCCTGCCACTTATTTTCGATTTTTGAAAAATCGTACTTCATGCAAAGTTAAATTCCTTTCACACATCAACCTTCGATCATATTGCTTATATCCACATCCTCTGCATCTCCCCATAAGCGCTCAAGTGTGTAGAAGTCGCGTTCCTCCTGTAAAAACAGATGCACAACAACACATCCAAAATCAATCAATACCCAACCGCCTGATCTATGCCCTTCACGGCGAAGGGGCATCTCACCGTTTGATTTTAATGTCTTTTCTACCTCATCAGACAGAGTTTTAAGCTGTGTCGTTGAGCCGGCAGTGCAAATCACAAAGTAATCAGCAAGTATAGTTATCTCACTTGTTCGTAGTAGCTTGATGTCACGTGCTTTCTTGCTGTCAAGTGCATTTACGACAAATCCTGCTACTTCATTTGGTGTGAGCATTTATAGCTTCCAATCCCTTCAAATAATGATTGTTCAAAACAGACATCTAATCTGAGCGGCTAAGGACCTGTTGTAGTTTGCGGATTTGAAGATCCGGTACCGGAACCACCCCATGTGTTACTTCCCAACCAGTTGCCATCAGTAACATAAAGTCGTCTGTCAGGTCCACGTGTTAAGATGCTGACATCTTCTTCAGTGATTTCCCGATTTAACGGGCTTAGTTTTTCATTAATGAGCTTAAGCCATGGCTCCAACTGGATCGATATATAGAAGTTACCACGAAGCGCTTCAAACTCACCGGGCATCATATGGAAGTTGATGTTGCTGGCATCCATTTTTAAAAACTCTCTACCCAGCCAAACAAGGTGGTTGAGTTGAATATTTGTATTTGTATGCCTCAAAAAGATGTTTGCCATGTCATCTACTTTGATCGAGTTTCTATTTGCAAGAAACTGTCTCATTATAGTATTTAGAAACTCCTGTTGAGTAGTAGCTCTACCTATATCTCCGTTAGGATGAGAGTTTCTGTCGCGCATTACAAGAAGAGCTTGCCGGCCGTTTAGCCTTTGATTTCCTGCCGGTATATGGACACCATCCACGTTGATATTTCTAGGTACATTAAACGAAACAGGTCCTATCGCATCTACGATCCTTGGGAAAGCACCCATACTTATAGTGATCATAAAATCTAGATTATAGCCTAATAAGTTACGAAAATGTTTAAATGTTTCCTCAACAATTTCATCGCTTGCCA
>Ga0123356_10001569_pt1 | contig 25127 bp, 22 predicted proteins | sample TergutEmb28metaG_2_FD_92546 | JGI IMG/M metagenome (GOLD analysis project Ga0123356, IMG submission 92546) | Embiratermes neotenicus P3 segment gut microbial communities from Petit-Saut dam, French Guiana - Emb289 P3 | ecosystem: Host-associated > Arthropoda: Insects > Digestive system > Gut ...
CGGATACTTCGGACGCAGCAGCGCCCCGGCGTGCCGAGCCGCCTAATGCGGACGCGCAGAGCCGCCGGAAGCTAGAGTCCGCCGTAGTTCTGAGCGCGTGCGGACGCCGAGCTTGCGGTAGATAGACGCCACGTGCGTGTCGACGGTGCGGACACTGATGAACAGGGCCTTGGCGGCTTCCAGGCTGGTAGATCCGGCGGCGATCTGGTCAGCTACCCGCTGCTCGGCGGCGGTCAGGTGGCCCCGAGACCTGGCCGGGGCGATCCGGGGCAGTTCCCCGCTGATCTCGGCCCGCAGTGGCACGTGGCCCATCTCCTCAGCCAGGGCACGCGCATTCTGCAGGGCTGCCTTGGCCTCGCCGCGGGCCCTGCGGCGGCGCTCGATCCGGCCCAGCAGCAGCAGGCTGCGCGCGAGCTCGACGCGCAGCGGCGACCGTCCGTGCGCATCGACCGCCTCGGCGGCCAGCGCGGCGGCGGTGGCCAGGTCCCCCTGTGCTGCGGCGGCCAGCGCGTCAATCCGGGCGGCGTCGCCGGACAGCGCGGGCCGGCCCAGGCGATCACCGATCTCGCGCAGCCGCGCTGCGATGCTGGCTGCCTCGTCGAGCCGGCCGACGCCTACATACGCCTCGGCCAGCCAGGAGTCGATCCGCTCCCGGGCACCCGGGTCCGACCAGTCGAATTGATCAGCACACGACGCGGCCAGCTCGAGATTGCCGACGGCGGCGGCCTGGTCACCGCGCCAGGCGCTGACCTTGCCGCGCACGGCTGCGCCGACGAATCGCGCCGCTGGTGACTGAGCGGTGTCGGCAGGATGAAGGTCCTCAGCGAGGGCCAGCGCTGCGTCTAGCTTGCCGGCTGCGATCAGGAGCTCGCACCGGGGCTTCACGTGCCATGGCGACGTCGGCCAGTCGTGCCATGCCGCGACCTGCTTAGCCTCATCGACGGCGGTCGCGGCAGCTGTGAACTCCCCGGCCAGCACCATCGTCTCGGCCAAATAGGACAAGAACGTCACGAGCGCCAGGTCATTGCCGCTGTCACGCGCGCGGGACACGGAACGCCGCAGCGCAGCCAGGGAGGCGTCCAGGTCTTCGACGAATCTCGACCACAGGCCCCTGGTTACGTCTGCCCTGTCGTGCAAAGTCGGGACGGGAACTGTTGCCTCGAGGCGCTCGGCGCGGTCGAGCAACCCGCTGTCCAGGCCCTCGCCACCCTTGACCTTCGCGATCACCAGGTTGAGCAGCGCCCGGTGCAGCGCCGGAGCCGCCGTAGGCCCCGCGTCCTCAGCGCAGGCGATCGCCTCTGATGCTGCGGTGCGCCGCTTGCCGGGGATCCCGTAGGTGTTGTCGGAGGCAAGGGCGAGCATCAGCGCGCGCCGGCGCGGGTCAGGTCCCGCAGTATCGACCTCACGTGCGATGATCGCGCGCGCTGCGGCCGGTCCGCGCGCTAGTTCCACCACATCCGTGAGCAGCGGCAGGGCGCGTTCGAGCTCGTCTATCTGGAGGCCGTCGATGTCAAGAGCCTCGAGATGCTCGACCGCGCCGTCAATGTCGCCGGCCTGAAACAGCAGTTCGGCAGCGCGGATGCGGCGGCGAATTACGGCTGACGGGTCAGCTGGCGGGGAGAAGGTCACCGCGCGGGCCGCGAATTGGCCGGCCGCCGCGTTGGCTGCCCGCGCATGGGCAGCCTCAGCGGCGGCATCCAGAGCGTCCGCGACATCCGGGTCGGGACCGGGCCCGGCGGCGAGCGCGGCGAAGTGCGCGTGGCTCTCCGGGCTGCCAGCCGTCTCGGCCAGGCACTTGTAGATGCTCAGCCGCCGACCCGGCGGGAGCGACTTCACGGCGGCTGCGCCAATGAGCGGATGGGCCGCTGCGAAGCGGCCGGCAGCCTCGACGACAACGCCGGCCAGCACAGCGGCGTCCAGCGCGGCGAGCGGGTCATCGGTCAGGTGGCCGAGCACGCTGGTCACGTCCGCCAGGGTGAGCCGGCCGGCCGCCGCTACTACGGCCAGGGCGTCGGCGGCCGGCTGAGTCAGGGAGCGGGCTAGCCGCCTGCTCAGCGACATCGCGAGCTCAGGCACCGGCGCCTCGGCGGCGTGCTGGCTGGCCGCAACCTGAAGTGCCCAGAACGGGTTACCGCGGGATTGCGCGGCAATCAGCCGCGCTTGCGCGGCCGTCGCCGTCGGCGGTAGCAGGTCCTGAACCTGACGCTGATCCAGCGGCGCCAGGTCGATCTGCCGCGCCCCTGGCACCGCCGTGCAGAGCTCACGCCAGCTGTCCGGCAAGGGCGGCGCGTCGACCGTGAGCGGATCGGCGAGCGCCTGCGTGCGCGCCGCGAGCAGTACGCCCAGCGACCCGGCGGTAATCCGCCGGGTCGCGAAGGCCAGCGCATCGAGGCTCCCGGCGTCCAGCCACTGGACGTCGTCGATCGCGACCAGCACCGGCCCGGCTTCCAGGAACGACCGCAGCGCCGCGAGCACGGCCAGGCCGACCGCGTGAGCGGTGTGCGGCGTGCCGCCGGCCGATCGCAGCAGCAACGCGACCTCGAGCGCCTCGCGCTGCGGCCCGGGGATACGGTCAGCCACCTCGGGAAATATTCCGGCGAGCAGATCGGACAGGCCGGCGAACGGCGCATCGGCGTCGGAAGCCGACGGCTCGCTGCGCAGCACCCGGCAGCCTGCCTCCTCAGCCACCGCGATCCCCGCCAGCAACAACGTGGACTTGCCGGCGCCCGCCTCGCCAGCGATCGCCAGGACAGCCTTGCGTTCGCGCGCGCCGACACCAGCGGCGAACTGGCTGATCTGCCTCCACTCAGCGGCGCGCACCAGGCCTGCGCCACCGGTGCCTGCGCGGCTGCTTCCCGCAGTCAGCGGACCCGCCATCTATCGCTGCCCTGCTCGTCAGAGTCACTTTCTGCTGGGCATATTACCGCCAGCGCTGTCGTCTGCCGAGGTGGCGATTCACTCCTGTGCGCCGTGGTCCCTGCAGCCATTCCTGCGGGACATGAAGGCCACCCACCCCTGAGCGCAGATGCCGAGATGGCACCGAGGCACGGCGGGGCCGACGCGCTGCCGGCTGCGCGGATGGATGCGGACACTTGCTCTGTCGAGACTCTGATCAGGTGCCGGACAGGAAGGGAGTACAGAAGAGGGCACGCTCCCGACGCTATGTGCGCCGCACGCTCGTGCGGATCAGGTGAATACCCCGCTGAATGGTGATGGCCATCGGCCCGCTGACTGCCTGAATCCGGAAGAACTACTGAGGATCGTGCTGACGGACCACGTTCGCGGGTCCCGATACCTTCACAGGGCAGACCTGCCGTTCACGGCGCTGGCGCCTGGCAGTTTTTACGTATACGGCCGGGCGCAGGGGGGCCAGTGATCTGTTCTGCCTACCGATTCACGCCGGCGCGGCGGCGCGTACCGTCGCGCCCATGACCACCGCGAAGACACAAGGCAACGCCACGGCAGGCTCGGCGAGCGCAGCCTACTGGGACCAGACCTTTTCAGCAGCGGCAGCGGAGTCCCCCGGGTTTCGCCGGGTCTGGGAGATGGTCGCGCCTGACCTGCCGCCGGGGGTAGAGCCGCTCTCCTTCCCCTCCGCCGCCATGCTGCGCCATGTCGCGCAGGCCCTGCACCTCTCGCCGGGGCAGACACTCGTCGATCTCGGGTGCGGCAGCGGCGGGCCCGGGTTGTGGCTGGCCAAGGTGGCCGATGTGTCGCTGGTAGGAGTCGACTTCTCGCCCGTCGCGATCGGGCAGGCCAGTCACCGGGCGGCGTTGTTCGGGCTGGCCGGACGGGCGCGGTTCGTCGTTGGTGATCTGGCCAGCACCGGGCTAGCAGACGCCAGCGCCGACGCCGCCGTGTCGGTCGACGCCTTCCACTACGCGGCCGACGCCGCGGCCGCCGAGGCACGCCGGGTCCTCCGGCCGGGCGGGCGGCTGGTGCTGACCAACTGGCGGCCGAAGGTCGCAGACGACGCCAGGCTGCCCGTCAGATTGCGTATCAACTGGTCGCAACTCCTGCACAGCGCGGGCTTCGCGGGCGTCCAGGTGGAGGACCGGCCCGAGTGGCATGACCTGTTCACCCGGGTCTTGCGGACAGCCCTGGCGGCCGGCGATCCCGGTGATGACGCTATGCTCGCCAACCTTCAAGACGAGGCCAGGCGGGTACTTCCCTTGGCAGATCTCCTGGACCGGGTGGTCGTCACTGCGGCCGCTCGAGGCCGGTCTGGGGCCGCGCCATCACTTCTGTGGCCGGCCCCGGGCATCGCCCGCTGAGTGCAACGCGCGGGCCGCTGCATTGACCGAATCACGCTGTGCCCTGATTCCCGGAGGCAGCTATGTGCGAGGATCACAGCCCGCCCGCGCCGACGCGCGCCATGCTCCACGACGTGGAGGTGAAGCAGCCGATAACGCTGCAGCCGGTCGACTCTGTCGAGATCGTCTGCCTGATGGACAGCGTCACCGACGTGTTCATGCCCGACCAGGGGCCGGCCAGGCGCCCGGGCCCGCTGCAGCGGACCCGATCATCCTCGCTGATGACCAGCGGCCAGACGCCGGACTCGCTGATCGCCGAGCACGGGTTCTCCATGCTGGTAACGGTTCGCAAGGACGGGGCCGCGCACCGGGTGCTGTTCGACGCCGGGACCAGCCCGGACGGCGTGGTGGAGAACATGTGCCGGCTCGACGTCGACCCTGGCTCGATCGAGGCAATCGTCTGCAGCCACGGGCACTTCGACCACACAACCGGGATCGACGGGCTGATCCGTGCTCTCGGCCGGACGAGCATGCCGGTGCTGATCCACCCGCACTTCTGGCGGCGCCGCCGGGTCAAGGTCCCTGGGATCGAGCCGCAGGAGATCCCCTCGGTGAGCAAGCGGGCGCTCGAAGACGCCGGGTTCGAGGTGATCGAGGAGGCACAGCCGAGTTTCCTGCTGGACGGCTCGGTGCTGGTGACCGGCGAGGTCGGGCGGACGACCGGGTACGAGCCGGGATTTCCGCCGCAGGACGCCTGGCTCGACAGCGCCTGGGCGCCCGATCCGATGGTGCTCGACGACCAGGCACTGATGATCAACGTCAGGGGCAAGGGCCTGGCCGTGCTGACCGGGTGCGGCCACGCCGGGATCGTGAACATCTGCCGCTACGCCCGGCGGCTGACCGGGGACCAGCCGCTGTACGCGGCCATGGGCGGCTTCCACCTGAACGGGCCGCTGTTCGAGCCGCTGATCCCGCGGGTGCTCGATGACCTGGCGGAGATGTCGCCGCAGGTGCTGGTGCCCGCGCACTGCACCGGGTGGCGCGCCCAGCACGCGATGGGCCGCCGCTTCGGCGACGCGTTCGTGCCGAACACCGTCGGCACCCGCTACACCCTGTGACCCCGGACCCTGGCATCCGGCTCGTGCCGGCAACGAGGATCTGACTGACGCAGGTCGGCATTTGCCGAAATGAGTGTCGATTCTTGCTGACGAGTACGGCGTATGCGACCTTGAGCCGCATGACGACGCATATTGTGCTAGCCCTGAGCCACCCGCAGGGCGCAGCTTCGACGCCCGGTACACCGACCTACTGGTTCGCGATCGGCCTGCTTGCCGGGATGGCGGTCGTCTGGTTTACGCCGGGCTGGCTGAAGACGATCGTCGTGATCGGCGATCTCGTGGCGCTGGGCTGGTCCCTTTCGATCCTCAACTACGCCGACAGGGGGTCGGGGCGCTGGGTGTGGATCGCGGCGGTGTTCCTGGTAGTCGGGATGTTCATCGGGGTCATGAACGGGCTCAGGCATCTGGGCGAGTCTGAGCGGCGCGGCCGGCTCACCAATATCAGAAAGAACGGCGGCTGGCTCTAGGCTGAGCTGCCGCACCTCCCGGACGTGAAAACCGGTTCCGGGCGAGATCGACTCGGCGACTACACTGCGGCCATGCCCAGACCGCGCGTGTTCTCCGGTATCCAGCCGACGGCGGACTCGTTCCACCTCGGTAACTACCTCGGTGCGGTCCGCCAGTGGGTGACGTTGCAGGAGTCGCACGATGCCGTCTACTGCGTCGTCGACCTGCACGCGATCACGATGCAGCACAAGCCGGCTCAGCTGCGCCAGCGCACCAGGGTGGCGGCCGCGCAGTTGTTCGCCGCCGGGCTGGACCCGGAGGCCTCGATCGTCTTCGTGCAGAGCCACGTGCCCGAGCACGCCGAGCTGGAATGGGTGCTCTCCTGCATCACGGGGTTCGGCGAGGCCAGCCGGATGACTCAGTTCAAGGACAAGTCGGCCAAGAGCGGCGCGGAGAGCGCGAGCGTTGGCCTCTTCACCTACCCGATCCTGCAGGCGGCCGACATCGTCCTGTACGACACCGACCAGGTTCCGGTGGGCGAGGACCAGCGGCAGCATCTCGAGCTCACCCGCGACCTAGCGCAGCGGTTCAATCGGCGGTTCGGCAAGACCTTTGTCGTGCCGGCCCCGTACATCCTGCCGGAGGTCGCGAAGATCACCGACCTGCAGGACCCGTCGATCAAGATGAGCAAGTCATCGTCAGCTCCGCAGGGGATCATCGACGTGCTCGAGGAGCCCGCCTCGATCCGCCGGAAGATCATGCGCGCCGTCACCGATACCGACGGCGAAGTCCGGGCCGACGAGGAGGCAAAGCCTGGCGTGACGAATCTGCTCCGGATCTATTCCGCGCTGGTCGGCGAGGCGGTGGCCGGCCTGGAGCAGCGTTATGCCGGAAGCGGCTACGGGACGCTCAAGACGGATCTGGCCGAGGTCGTCGTCGACGCGTTCGGGCCGATCCGCGAGCGAACCAGAAAGCTGCTCGAGAACGAGGCAGAACTCGACAAAATGCTGGCCGGGGGTGCGGATAAGGCGCGCCGTCTGGCCGTGCCGACGATGGCGCGGGTGCGCGACCACGTCGGGTTCCTGCCCGCCCGCTGACAGACGATCCGCCCGACCTGGTTGACAACAGCGGCGGCGCCCGCGACGTTAGATACCGAGCGACATCAGGCCAAACGGCGTCGTTCTGGTCGGATATCGGAATATGTACCGCGCGCCGGGGTAAATTCCGCCCCGGCAGGCAGCCACCCCCCACGCCTGCCGAGGGATGTGATCACGATGGATGGGATGCTTCGCGTGCGCCGCAGTCAGGGCGCACTCAGCGGCGCCCTCTTGGTGCTGCTCGGCGCCTGGGGGGCGCTCATCCCGTTCGCCGGTCCGTATTTCCACTTCGCGTACACGCCCACGCCAGACCGGGCCTGGGCGGTGACGGCGGGCCGGATGTGGCTGGAAGTGCTGCCCGGCGTCGTCACGCTGCTGAGCGGCGGCCTGATGATTATCAGCCGGCTCCGGGCGCTGGTGCTGCTGAGCGCCTTGCTGGCCGCGCTGGCGGGCACCTGGTTCGCTGTCGGGAGCCTGGTCGCGGCGCGCTGGGCCACCCTGCCGGCCGCAGGCAAGCCCGCCGGTACTGGCATTGCGCGGCTCCTGCTCGAGGAACTCGGCTTCTTCACCGGAGTCGGCGTCGTCATCGTGTTCGTCGCGGCACTGGGGGCCGGCCGGCTGACGGTGCTCGGGGCCAGGGCGGAGACCGACACCTGGGACGACCTCGCCGAACCCCAGTCAGAGCCGCGCGTCCTGGAGCCTGCCGGAGTCGGGCGCAGCATCGCCCGGATCGTCCCGGTCCCGGTTTTCCGCGGCCGGCAGCGGGGCGCGGACAACGGGAACTAGCGCCAGGAGCCCGCCCGACCATGGGCGCGTGCAGCCTTGCCCCTGCGCGTGGCTGAGCGTGCACAGGTCCCGGTCTATCAATCCGGAACAGGGGACCATCGAGGTAGCGTTCGCCGCGCTGCGCCGAAGAAGGCGTCATCGTCGCCGTAGCCACGGCGACCGTTCAGATTCGCACCCAGATGCTCGCGCAGCGCAGCATCGCAACAGGGCGAGATTTTCTTCCGGCGACAGCGTCGGATCCGGGGCGAGGCGTTCGTAGCAGAGGCGAGAGACCGCAGAAATAAGGGAGTGATGGCATGACGCGGTACCTGATCTCGTTCGATGACGGAGCGATGGACCATATCCCCGGCCAGGAGATGCCCGCCGTGGGCAAGGCCGCGCACGCGGTGCTCCAGGAGGCCGTGAACGCCGGCGTGTGGGTTTTCGGCGCCGGGCTGGAAAGCCAGCAGGCGAGCGTCGTGGCGACCGACGGGTCGGTCACCGACGGCCCGTACCCGGAGACCAAGGAGGTGATCGGCGGGTTCGCGCTCGTCGACGTGCCCTCGCGTGAGGAGGCACTGAAGTGGGCAGCCAAGATCGCCGTGGCCTGCCGCTGCGCGCAAGAGGTCCGGGAGATCCTGCCCGACCCCGAGCAAGACGCGATACTCCGCCACGCAGACCGGCGGTGGTGACGCGTGGCGGGTGTCAGCGGCCCGTGGTCAGCGGCGGCACGAGCGTGCCGACGGGGCGGACCTTCCCGTTCATCGCGAAACCCCAGTTGAGCAGCTTCTCAGCGGACGTGACCTCCTGCAGTGCCGTGCAGTGCAGGAGGGTCACGATGAGCGTGACCCCGTTGCGCCTCGCGAGCCCGATATAGGTGGCCTCGGAGGCGACCGTCCAGCCGATCTTGCCGCCGATGCCGCCCGGATACTTCGTGAGCAGAGAGTTCTGGTTGACCAGGGTCTCCCAGTCGCCCGGCCTGACCTCGAGACGGCTGGTCAGCGTCCCGTCGTACGCCATGAACGCCGGCATGCGCAGCGCTTGCCTGGCGATCAGCGCCTCGTCGTACGCCGACACGACCTGCCCCGGGGCTGGCAGCCCGTTCGGCAGCCTGGCCACTACGTCATAGGCCTGGAGGTGCCGGGCCTCGGCGTTGATCATGGCCATGCCAGCGGCCTCCGAGCCGGTGCCCTGCGAGAGTGCGACGGCCGCGTCGTTGGCCGAGATCAGCAGCAAGGCACGGAACAAGTCGGCGACCTTGTACGAGCGGCCGGTTACCAGCCCGGCGCTGGTCGGCTGCTGCGAGGTTGCCAGCTGGCTCGCGACGATGTCGGCGTCGGGGTTAAGCCGCGGGATCAATGTGATGGCGGTCAGCACCTTCAGGGTGCTGGCCGGCGCGTACTCGCCGTGCGGGTCCCTGGCTGCGAGCACCTGACCGGTGTCAGCGTTGGCGATGACCCACGCGGCCGCCGGCACCCGGGGCAGCGGCGCGGCGCTGCCGGACGGCGGGTTGACGACGGTACCGGCGCCCGCCATCATCGGCCCGCCGACGACCTGCGCGGCGGAGCTGCCGGGCGATGGTATCGACGGCGAGGGACGGAACGGGCGGCTCGCACGCGCGGCCGTCGTGGCCTTCGGCGCGATATGAGATGTCGCGGCGACGACAATCGCCGCGACGGCGCCCGCCCCTGCCGCCACGACGATGGCCGTCACGAGCCAGGCGCTTCGCCGCACCCCGTACCACCCCCCTGACCGGAGCCGGCCGCGTGCGCGGACGCCAACGAGGTGTTTCCGGCCGGGCAGCGGCATGCCGGAAGGGCAGGGAGATCTCGCGCAGGCACGGGTGATGTTCTCCCCGGCGGCCGCGAAGCGAAACCGCCACGTTCCCCTCTTAAACGGGCACCGTCGGCGTGGTGCAGCTCACACGGAACACCCGGTCGTCGTCGCCGTACGCTTGGAGGATGAGCCGCACATCGGAGTCGGGCGCGCCGATCAAGGGCGTGTACGAGCCCAAGGACGTGGTGGACGAGGACCCGGCGGTCACCCTGGGCGAGCCGGGCGCGTTCCCGTTCACCCGGGGCATCTACCCGACCATGTACACCACGCGGCCGTGGACGATGCGCCAGTACGCCGGGTTCTCGACGGCGGCCGAGTCCAACCGCAGGTACCACCAGCTGATCGCGGCCGGGACGACGGGCCTGTCCGTAGCTTTCGACCTGCCGACTCAGATGGGCTATGACTCGGACGCGCCGCCGGCGCGCGGCGAGGTCGGCAAGGTCGGCGTCGCGATCGACTCGCTGGAGGACATGCGGCTTCTGTTCGACGGCATCCGGCTCGACCAGGTGTCGACGTCCATGACCATCAACGCGCCGGCCGCGGTCCTGCTTCTGCTGTATGAGCTGGTGGCCGAGGAGCAGGGCGTCAGCCGCGCGGCGATCTCGGGCACCATTCAGAACGACATCCTCAAGGAGTACATCGCCCGCGGTACCTATATCTACCCGCCGCAGCCCTCGCTGCGGCTCGTCGCCGACACCTTTGCGTACTGCCGGGCGGAGATCCCGCGCTGGAACACGATCTCGATCTCCGGCTATCACATGGCCGAGGCCGGGGCGACGCCCGTTCAGGAGATCGCGTTCACGCTGGCGAACGCCCGCGCGTACGTGCAGACGGCGATCGACTCGGGCCTCGCCGTCGACGAGTTCGCGCCGCGGCTCTCGTTCTTCTTCGTCGCGCGCACGACGCTGCTGGAGGAGGTCGCGAAGTTCCGCGCGGCGCGGCGGCTGTGGGCGCACATCATGCGCGACGAGTTCGGCGCAGCTGACCCGAAGTCGCAGATGCTGCGGTTCCACACGCAGACCGCGGGCGTGCAGCTCACCGCCCAGCAGCCGGAAGTCAACCTGGCCAGGGTGACGCTGCAGGCACTCGCCGCGGTCCTCGGCGGCACGCAGTCGCTGCACACCAACGCCTACGATGAGGCGATCGCGCTGCCCACTCAGAAGGCAGCCACCCTGGCGGTGCGCACGCAGCAGGTGCTGGCGTTCGAGACGGACCTGACCGCGACCGTGGACCCGCTGGCGGGCTCGTACGCGATCGAGTCGCTGACCGACGACATCGAGGCCCGGGCGCGCGCGCTGATGGCCGACGTGGACTCACTGGGCGGTGCAGTGGCGGCGATCGAGCACGGCTTCCAGAAGGCCGAGATCGAGCGGTCCGCCTACCAGGTCGCACGCGAGGTGGACGCGGGGGAGCGGAAAGTCGTCGGCGTCAACGCGTTCGCGGCCGAGCAGGACGAGCCCTACGAGTCGCTGCGCCTCGATCCGGCCATCGAGGAGGCCCAGTCGGCCCGGCTCGCCTCGCTGCGATCGCGGCGTGACGGCACGGAAGTGCGTCGGCGGCTCGACGACATCAAGCGGGCAGCGGCCGGGTCGGCCGGCGAGCAGAACGTGCTGTATCCGCTGCGCGAGGCGCTGCGATCCCTCGCCACCATCGGCGAGGTGTGCGATGCGCTGCGCGAGGTCTGGGGCGTGTACAAGCCACCCGACGTGTACTAGAAACCGGCCGCGGCCGCCAGTGCGGCGACAATTCTGACTCGTCAGCGCGTTGCGGAGCGGAGCGGTACGATGCACACCAGTAGAGCGAATGAATCTCGTAAGCGGCTGATGACGGGCAGCGGGACATCAATCGTGGTCTCGTCGGCTTGGTCGGACAGCCTTGGGGATGGCTTGCGAGCAGGACCCGGAATGTCGCGGGCTCGTCAGGGTAGTTCGGCAGCGGTCAGCGCTGCGGACTGCGCGGCTGCCGTCGAGAATTCCGGTGGCACTCTCCGGCGAGAGGGACGCCGGCACAGTTCTGGAGCGGGCAACTGACCGGGCTGGTGCCCGGGACCGACGTGCCGTCACCGGCATGACGTCCCGGCCTAGCAACGCTTGCTAGCGGACTGGAGTGAGTTCACAACTTCCATGGATAACCTGCCGAGCGCCGTGGCGGACCGGCGCGATCCAGGCGCCTGGCCAGGCGCGGTTGTCCGCCGCGCTGCCAGCGGGGAGGCGACGCATGCCTGAGAGTGACCTTGCCGCGGAGCTTGACGCGTTCCTGGCCGGACACGAGACAGAGCTAGTCCGGATCCGGCGCGACCTGCACGCCCATCCTGAGACGGGCTATCACGAGTACCGGACCACCAGGCAGATAGCGCTACGGCTGGAGGCGGCGGGCCTCAAGCCCGCCATCCTGCCGAAGGGGACCGGGCTGATCGTGGACATCGGCGACGGCTCACCCGGCGGGCCCGTCGTGGCGCTGCGCGCCGACATAGACGCGCTGCCCCTCAACGACGAGAAGGACGTGCCGTACCGGTCGGTCAACCGCGGCGCGTGCCACGCGTGCGGACATGACGTGCACACGGCCGTCCTGCTCGGGGCCGGGCTGTTCCTCGCCAGGAGCGCCGCCGTGCGCAGCCTGCCCGGCACAGTCAGGCTGATCTTCCAGCCGGCCGAGGAAGTGCCGGGCGGCGCCGTGGATGTCATGGCGGCCGGCGGCATTGCCTCGGTCGACCGGATCTTCGCCCTGCACTGCGACCCGCGGCTGGACGTTGGCAAGATCGGCACCAGGGTTGGCGCGATCACGGCGGCCTGCGACCGGCTCACGGTCAAGGTTTCCGGGCCCGGCGGCCACACCGCGAGGCCGCACCTGACTGCTGATCTGGTCTTCGCCCTCGGCAAGATCATTACTGAGCTTCCCGCCGCGCTGTCGCGCCGGGTTGATCCCCGGTCGAGCCTCAGCCTGGTCTGGGGCCGGGTCAGCGCCGGCTCGGCGCCGAACGCGATTCCCGATGATGGCCTCGCCGAGGGTACCGTTCGCTGCCTGGACGGTGCCGCCTGGCATGAGGCACCGGACCTGGTCAAGGCCCTGGTGGAGTCGGTCGCGGCAGCGTATGGCGTCGTACCGGAGATCAATTACCGGCGCGACGTGCCCCCGACCGTCAACGACGCCATCAGCACCGCCATGTTCGAGGCTGCTGCCGACCGGGTGCTCGGCCCGGATGCTGTCACCGAGGCGCCGCAGAGCCTGGGCGGCGAGGATTTCGCCTGGTACCTGGACTCCATCCCCGGAGCGCTCGCCCGGCTCGGCACTCATGTTCCCGGTTCCGCCACCGAGTTCGACATCCACCAGGCCGCGTTCGACGTCGACGAGCGAGCGATCGGGTACGGCGTGCGGCTCATGGCCGCGACGGCGCTCACCGCGCTGCACGACCGCGGCGCGGTCGCGCTCGACGCGATGCCCGGCGCCACCGGCAGCCACGAGGTAGCGGACACGGTTTCTGCCTGACGCGATGGTGCCTGTGCGATGGTGCCTGTGCGATGGTGCCTGTGCGACGGCGCCCGGCCGCGGCCCGCTGCGCATATGGTGAGGTGGTGCAGGACCTCGGCGAGACAGTCACGGACCGGAAGTGGTGGCAGCGGAAACCGGCCGCCGACGGCCAGAAGGTCTACCGCCTTGTGTCCCCGATCATCATCTGGTGGGCCTGGGTCGTCTTCGCCATCGTCATCATCGCCCAGGCCGTGATTCCCGGCCACGACTATGTCTCGCTCGAGCTCACCGCCGGGGTGGCGGCCGTGACCGCGATCATGTACGCAGCGGCGCTGCGGCCCAGGGTCATCGCAGGCAACGACGGCATCGACGTCCGCAACCCGTTCCGCGATCACCGGATCGGCTGGGGCGCACTGACCGCCGTCTACCTGGGTGACTCGGTCGAGTTCAGCTGCGCCAGGCCGGCCCCCGGCAAGGACAAGACCATCTACTGCTGGGCGCTCTATTCCGGCCGCCGTTCCCGCATGCGCGCCCAGCTCCGCGCCGAGCGGGGCGGGACGAGGGGATTCGGCGTCCTTGGCTTCGGCATCCCCAGTGCGGCCAGCGTCTCCAGCCGCGCCCCCGCCGAGGCGCAGGACCTGGCCAGGCAGGACCCGGTTCAGCTGATGGCCACGGAGATCGGCCGCCGGTCGGCCGACGAGCGGGAGAACGGCGCGCCCGCCGCGGTGCTGGAGAGCACGTGGGCCTGGTGGCCGCTCGCCAGCGTGCTGGTGCCTGCCGCAGCTCTGCTGGGCCTGCTGCTGGCGAGGTAGCTCGTCAGCTGCTGGCACAGACTGTTACTAGCTGCCCACCGACGTGCACGGGCGGTTGCGCAGCCACGTCACATAGTCGGACGGCGCGCCCGCCGACTCGGCGGCATCGGCCATCATGCCGAGATATCGGGCCGAGGGCAGGCCGCCCTCGTAGTCGTTCAGCACGTACAGCCAGGCCAGTATGTCGCCGTCGAGCGTGCTCACGCGCACCCGGGACTTGCGGTAGTAGCCGAGCGACGCGCCGTCCCACTCGTCCAGCAGCGCCTCGTCCGGCTCCGACAGCTCGTACAAGGCAACGAATACCCGGTGGCCGGTGTCCTCGACGACGGTCGGCAGCGCTCCCTCCCAGCCCAGCTCCTCACCGCCGAACGTCAGCCGCCAGCCCTCCAGCCAGCCGGTGCCCTGCTGCGGTGAGTGCGGGCACCGTCTGGCCATCCGCGCCGGGTCCAGGTTCCCGGCGTACGCGGCGTAGGTCGACACGATTGATAAGCGTACGAGTTCGGCTCGTAGACAGGCATCCCAGCCTCGCCGCTGGAGCGGGGCAGGCAACCCCCGTCGCCCGGCGCGCCCCGGTGCGGAAGAATCAGAAGGCGTGAGCCAGCCGCACGCGAGGATCGCGATCATCGGCGGCGGGCCGGGCGGGTACGAGGCCGCCCTGGTCGCCGCGCAGCTCGGTGCCGAGGTCACTGTCGTCGAACGGGACGGCCTGGGCGGGGCCTGCGTCCTCACCGACTGCGTCCCGTCCAAGACGCTCATCGCCAGCTCCGGGATGATGGCGGCGATCGACGCCTCGCCGGGTCTCGGGCTGCTCATCGATTCCGACCGGAACGGGGCCGTCCGGGTCGATGCCGCCCGCCTCGACGCCAGGGTCCGGGCACTCGCCACGGCCCAGTCGGCAGATGTCGCCTCCCGGCTGTCGGCCGAGGGCGTGAAGGTCATCTCCGGCACCGGGCGGCTGACCGGCCCGCACACGGTGGTGGCCGGCGACGTCCGGGTTGAGGCGGACGCGGTGCTCATCGCCACCGGGGCGGAGCCGCGGGTGCTCCCCGGTGCCGAGCCCGACGGGGAGCGGATCCTGACCTGGCGTCAGCTGTACGAGCTGACCGAGCTGCCAGCGGAGCTGATCGTGGTGGGCTCCGGGGTCACCGGGGCCGAGTTCGCCAGCGCCTACCAGGCGCTCGGATCGCAGGTGACGCTCGTGTCCTCGCGTGACCGGGTGCTGCCGCAGGAGGATGCGGACGCCGCCGGGGTGGTCGAGGACGTGTTCCGCCGGCGCGGCATGACTGTGCTCGGCCGGTCCCGGGCGGAGCGGGTCAGCCGGTCCGCTGACGGCGTGGTCGTGACGCTGAGCGACGGCCGCACGGTGCGGGGCACACATTGCCTGATGACCGTCGGCATGGTGCCGAACACGGCCGGCCTCGGCCTGGCCGAGGCCGGGATTGAGGTGGACGAGCGCGGCTTCGTCCGCGTGGACCGGGTGTCCCGGACCTCGGCACCGGGGGTGTACGCGGCGGGTGACTGCACCGGGGTACTGATGCTCGCCTCCGTCGCGGGCATGCAGGGCCGGATCGCGATGTGGCACGCACTCGGCGAGTCGGTCAAGCCGCTCCGGCTGCGCAACGTCGCCGCGACTATCTTCACCGAGCCGGAGATCGCCACGGTCGGCGTCCCGGAGCAGGCGGTCGGCTCGGAAGCCGTCCCGGACGCCGTCGTGGTCAAGCTGCCGCTGGCGACAAACGCCAGGGCGAAGATGCAGGGGTTCCGCGACGGTTTCGTCAAGCTCATCGCCAGCCGAAGCAGCGGGACCGTGCTCGGTGGTGTCATCGTCGCGCCGCGGGCCAGCGAGCTCATCCTGGCTGTCTCGCTCGCGGTAGAGCGCCGCCTGACCGTCGACCACGTCGCGCAGACCTTCTCGGTGTACCCGTCGCTGTCGGGCAGCATTACCGAGGCGGCTCGCAAGCTGATGCAGCCCGTCGAGGGCGACTGGCTGCTCTAGGCTGTGCCGCCCGCCTAGGCCGCGTGGGCTTCGATCAGCGCAGCGAGCTCCGTGTTGCCGTGATAGCTGGCAGCGCCGCGCGCAGTGGCTCCGAAGAGCGGCTCAGTCACGGACAGATCCGGCTGCCTGCCGAGCAGGAACTCGACAACGGCGCGTCTGTCGTGCGCGGCCGCCCAGATCAGGGCGTACTCCAGCAGATGTGCCGCGGGTAGCTCTGGGCCGCTGGCGCCGATCCGCAGCGACCCCAGCCCTTGTGTGAGCGCGCCGTCGGACCCGAAATAGCCGCGCACGGCGGCAAGATTGCCGACGGCGGCATGGAACACCAGGTTGTCCGCGCGCGCTCCGCACCGGACGAGCGCCTCGGCGGCTTCGGTGTAGCCGAAGGTGATGGCGGTCCACAGCGGCAGCCCGTCGTTCTCGAGTCCGTCGACAGCGGCGCCGCCGCGGCACAGTTCTTCGACCAGTGCCGCCTGGACCCCGGCTGCTGCCGGAAAGAGTGAAGAAACGAGCAGGCAGAGCGTGGTTGCGCCTGGCCCGCCACCGTAGAGGTCGCACACCGCGTCAGGCGCCGCGCCGCGCTCCAGCAGCAGGCGCATGATGGCGGGCGCGTCCGGCGGGGATTGCTGCTGCCGATCGACCTCAATCCCGTTGGCCGCGACGTAGTGCAGCAGCGCGGCGTGGTGCGGGAAGGGCGACCGCATCGAGACAAGCGACGGGTGCTTGTCGAGGAGGCCGGCCAGGGTTGTCAGCTCGCCCGCGTGAATCGCGTCGGCAGCCGCCTCAAAGCGGGTATCGATCACGTCCGCTGCGTGCTCGCGGGCGGCTTGCCAGCTTGCGTAGCCGTGGTCGCGCGCGATGGCGAGCCGCGCTGTCTCGAGCGATAGCTCCGCGCCGACCGGGTCACCGCCAGCTCCGCGCAGCAGGTCTGCCGCGAGCGGCTGAGCGGCACGGTAGGCCGCGCGCAGTAGCTCCACCTTCCGGTCGAGCACCTCGCCGACAGTCACACGGCAGCGCCAGCCGGGGCCGGCAGTTGCGGACGGCTACCCACACCCCGAGCATAACTGCGTCTGCCCGGAGGCCATCCCTGCCGGGTTTATGCCTTACCGCTTGGGCAGCGGGCCGATCCAGCGCTCGCTCCCGTACAGCCCGTCCGGATGCTCGCGAAGACAACTCTCGATCGCCTCGGCGACGGCAGCGACGGCGCGACGCGTGCGGGTGCGCGTCGAGGGGAGCAAGATCAGGCCGGCGTGCACCCGGCCTTGCGCCAGCCACTCAGCAGCGGGGGGACGGAAGTCCTTGATGTTGTTCGTGACAACGGCCCGGCCTTCAGCGGCGGCAACCTCCAAGATGACTCTGTCGCTACGGGCGGTGAGGTCCGCGCGATCGGCCACCGCGTCGACGTCATAGCCCGCCTTCCGCAGCAGCTCTGCTATCTGCGGTGACAGCTGCTCGTCGAGGAGCGCTCTCATGAGCGCAGTGCACGCTCGCCGGCGGCGGCTGCGGCGCGGCCGCGTTCGTACTCAGCTTCGTTGAGCTCGATCTCGGCGTCGATCTCGGCGCGGTATTCGCCGTAGTAGGTCACTGCTGCTTCCACCAGCCCAGCTGGCACCTGAAGATACTCGGCGGCATCCCCGACGGAACCGTTGTTATCGCGGACAGTCGCGATGACCTCCCAGACGTCCAGCCCGCGGCCGAGCAGACTGGCACGACGGCCACTCGGGCCGTCCAGGAACTGAATCAGCGGGTGCGCGTCATGACGCAGCCCTTCCTCTACATATCGCTGAGCCAGCGTGCGCTCCGGCAGGCCCGCCCGCCGCGCCCACTCAGAGAGCCGCTGCCGTATCCCGGGCGCCAGTCGCAGGGTGTAGTGGTCAGCCATGAGAACATCGCACTGTGTGGTGCCACGTTGTGGCACAGCGCGGCGCGACAACGCCGAGGATACCGTGACGCAGCCCGGTTGTCGCTGGCCTGCTCCCAGCGGTGGGAGGCGTCATAGCGTAATACTCTTGTTCAAATCGTGGGGCGGACGCGGCCCAGGCGGACCTCCCGCAAATCCCGAGGGGAGCGCGGTCATGTCGGCAGCGGAACTCAGTAGCACCAGCACCTCGCACGCCGAGGCGGCCCCCGCCGGCCCCGGGGAGCTGTGTGAGCGCGCTTTCCATGTCATGGCCGGCGGCGACCTGGCCGACTTCGAGGCGGTCATCCACCCGGAAGCGGTCAACCGGGAGGCGCGCAGCGAGCCTCCAGCAGCCCGTGGCCGCGGGCCGGCCGCGTTCCACGCCACCGCCGTGTGGCTGCGCTCCGCACTCGGCGACATGCGCTGGGACATTCAAGAGCGGGCCGTCGACGGGGAGATCGTCGTGATCCACAGCGTGGCCTCGGGCCGCCACACCGGGCCATTCGTCTTCTACGACGAGTCCGGGGCCGTGGAGCAGGTCATGCCGCCGACCGGCAAGACGTGCTCGGTAACCCAGACCCACTGGTTCCGCGTCGCCGACGGCAAAGTGATCGAACACTGGGCCAACCGCGACGATCTCGGCATGGCCCGCCAGCTCGGCTGGATCCCGCCGCGCCCGCGATACCTGGCGCGCATGGCGCTCGCCACGCGCCGCGCACGGCGGGGAGCCGCGTAACCACTGCAGCGAGGAGCCAGCTCGCGACCCGTCTCAGCTCACTCAGCTGACTTCGTCAGCACGCCCTAGTGGGAGGGGTGGCCGAGGTCGGGATCGTCAGGCACATCGAGGCCGTGCTGGCGCAGCCGGCTCGTCCGGATGTCGTCGGCGTAGGCGGTGACGGTGAACACGCTGCCGCACAGGATCAGCAAGACCATCATCACCGCGAACCACGCTGGTGCCGGTGACAGCGTCAGCAGCACAACCGCGACCACCGCGCACACAGGGATGATGACCGCGAGATGGCGGAGCACGGTGCGCCAGCGCCAGCCCGCGTCGGTCAGCTCGTGTCTGACCCAGTCCCGGTTCTCCTCCGGCAGCCGGAAGCCTGCCGCGAACCGCAGCCACCGCAGCGGACCCGGATCGCCGGGGATCCTGGCCATCAGCGCAGTTGGCAGATAACCGCGCCGGCCGGCACGGTCTGGCCGACGGTGATAGACAGACCGGTGACCGTGCCGGCCTTGTGCGCGGTCAGCGGCTGCTCCATTTTCATGGCCTCGAGCACGACGATCGTGTCGCCGGCCTCAACCTGTTCGCCGTCAGCGGCGACGATCTTGACGATCGTGCCCTGCATGGGGCTCACCAGCTCATCGCTGTCCTGGGTCGCCCGACCGCTCGCCGCAGCCCGGCCGCTCTTCCGGGCGGACCGGCTGGGGCGGACCAATCCGCCCGATGCGGCGCCAGAACCGGCTGGCCCGAATCCAGCTGGGACCGTGACCTCAAGCCGCTTGCCGCCGACTTCGATGGTGATCCGCTCCCGCTCCGTTTCGCCGGCCACTGCCCCAGTTCCGGCGCCAGCCACATACGGCGCGATCTCGGCGGTGAACTCGGTCTCGATCCAGCGCGTGTGCACGCGGAAGGGCTCGTCGGTGAACGCAGGGTCGACCACCACCGCGCGGTGGAACGGCAGCACGGTGGGCATCCCGTCGATCTCGAACTCGGCCAGAGCCCGGCGGGCCCGCTCGAGCGCCTGCTGCCTGGTAGCGCCGGTGACGATGAGCTTGCCGATCAGCGAGTCGAAGGCCTGCGGCACTGTCATTCCCGCGGTGTAGCCAGCATCCAGCCGGACGCCCGGGCCGGACGGCTGGCGCCAGCCGGTGATGGTGCCGGGCGCGGGCAGGAAGCCGCGGCCCGCGTCCTCAGCGTTGATCCGGAACTCGATCGAGTGCCCGCGAGCCTCAGGGTCGCTGAAGCTCAGTGGCTCGCCGTCGGCTATCCGGAACATCTCCCGGACCAGGTCGATGCCGGTCACCTCCTCGGTGACCGGGTGCTCGACCTGCAGCCGCGTGTTCACCTCGAGGAAGGAGACGGTGCCGTCCTGGCCGATGAGGAACTCGCACGTGCCGGCGCCGACATAACCGGCAGCCCGCAGGATGTCAGCCGAGGCGGCGCGGAGCTGCTTCTCCTGTCCGGCCGTGAGGAACGGTGCGGGAGCCTCCTCCACGAGTTTCTGGTGGCGCCGCTGCAACGAGCAATCCCGGGTGGAAACGACTGTCACATTGCCGTGTGCGTCGGCCAGGCACTGGGTTTCCACGTGCCGGGGCTTATCTAGATATCGCTCGACGAAGCACTCGCCGCGCCCGAACGCGGCAACCGCCTCACGCACCGCCGAGTCGAACTGGGCAGGGATCTCCTCGATCGTCCTCGCGACCTTGAGCCCGCGGCCCCCGCCGCCGAACGCAGCCTTGATGGCGATCGGCAGCCCGTGCTCGGCAGCGAAGGCGACGGCTTCGTCTGCACCGTTGACGGGACCGTCGGTTCCGGGCGTGAGCGGCGCGCCGACCTGCCGTGCGATGGACCGCGCCGCCACCTTGTCGCCGAGCGCTTCGATGGCGGACGGCGGTGGCCCGATCCAGGTCAGGCCCGCGTCGATAACTGCGCGCGCGAACTCGGCGTTCTCCGCGAGGAAGCCGTAGCCCGGGTGCACGGCGTCGGTTCCGCTGTCTGCCGCGGCCCGGAGGATCTTCCCGATGCTGAGATAGCTTTCCGCAGCGGTCTGACCGCCGAGGGCGTAAGCCTCATCGGCCATGGTCACGTGGAGAGCGTCAAGGTCAGCCTCGCCGTACACGGCGACGCTGGTCAGCCCGGCGTCCCGGCATGCCCGGGCGATCCGGACTGCGATCTCGGCCCGGTTTGCGATCAGGACCTTGCGCACGTGACTCCTCATTTTCGACTCTGAGGAGTCTAGGGGAGTGGCAACTCAGGCTGGCAGTGCGCTCGCCCGCCAGACGCCTGGCCCGGGGTGCACCGCGGCCCGCAGCATCCGGCTCTTCGCCGACCACTCCGGTCGGCCACCGTGGCGGCGGCTAGGCGGCGCAGCGGGCCGGCTCGCTAGTACGACCAGCAGCGCCGCCAGCTCGTCAGATGTCGGCGTGCCGCGCGTGACAGCGAACAGCGGAGCCGGAGCTGCGTCGGCGGCATCGGTCATCGCCGGCTCATCCCTTCGATTTGCCGACGCCGAGGCCGAACTGGCGATGCACTCTGGCCCAGAACGCGTCGCGCAGCCACTCACGCGCTTCCTGGTAAGCCCGCAGCGACAACCCGAGTTCCTTCTCCGCGTCCACGAGCAGCTCCTTGTCGATGACGGGCGGCAGGATCGGACCAGGCAGCAGATCCCGGATGTTGTCCTCACCCCTGGTGAGAATCCACTTCTGCGCGACGTGCTCGCCTGCTTCTTCAACGCGCTCGCGATCGGGCCCGAGCCGGGCGGAGGACAAGTGGGTAACCGGCAGCGGCCGGGTGATTGTCTTGCTGAGATGGCGCTCGCCGAATACCTGTGCCGGTGACGGTGCCTGCACAGCCTGCGCTGGGATGGCCGGCCCGACCCTGGTTGGCGATGGCACCTGGGTGGACGCTTGCGCTGGCTCGGCCAGCTGGCGGGTGAAGTAGGGCTCGACGAACGAGCGCTCGAGTACCTCGACGGTGTCCGACTCCCACACCAGCCGCTCCGCCTGGTTCGTGCCGTAGGGCGGTTCCACGCCCCACAGGTGCACGCGGACGCCGAACGCCTGGGCAGCCTCGACCGCCGGGACCATGTCCTCGTCCCCGGCGACGAGGATTGCGTCGGTAACGGCCCGGTGCCGAGCGAGCGCTTCCATGTCCGCGCGGATCTGCGCATCCACGCCCTTCTGCTGACCGCGGGCGTTCAGGTTGCCGAGCCGCAGCTTGACCCAGGGCATCTGGGCGATGACCCGCTGGTCGATCGTCGGGACCCGGTCCCGCGCTGCGTCATACCAGTAGACGCGCAGCAACTCGCCCGGCACGTGCAGGTCGGCGTGCCGGATCAGGGCCTGGATCAGCTTGTCGGCGTCGACCCGGTACTCCCGGCGGGAAGCGGCGCTGAACAGCAGCTCGCCAGCGGCTGCGTAGATATACCCGACGTCGATCATGATCGTGTAGCGGGTAAGCAGCGGGACCGGCTGGGTGAATTCCGTCATGGTACTCACGACTCTAATCGCTCCGGCGGCCGCTGGCCTGCCGTCACGCCGTACCTCAGCGTAATTAGACAATTACTGTCCGCTAATAACAGTGCTCAGAACTGCTTGCCAGGAACAGAACAAACAGCCTGCTTCGTACTGGATAGGGCAGCAAAGTTACCTTTGCTGCCTCTCTATGGGCCACCGGGGTCCAACCACGCCCTTCACGGATCGCTAGAGCGGGATGTTTCCGTGCTTTTTGGGCGGCAGGGTCTGACGCTTGTTGCGCAGCGCGCGGAGCGCGCGGGTCACCTGGGACCGGGTCTCGGCCGGCCGGATGACGGCGTCGACGTACCCGCGCTCCGCGGCGATGTAGGGGTTGAACAGCCTGTCCTCATACTCCGTGATCCGCTGGCTGCGCATTGCGGCCCGCACCTGTGGCTCGGACACGGCGGCGAGGTCACGCCGGTACAGGATGTCGACCGCCCCGTCCGCGCCCATGACGGCGATCTGGGCCGTGGGCCAGGCGAGGTTGATGTCGCCGCCGAGGTGCTTCGAGCCCATGACGTCGTAGGCGCCGCCGTATGCCTTGCGGGTGATGACGGTGATCTTGGGCACCGTCGCCTCGGCGTAGGCGTAGATGAGCTTCGCCCCGCGCCGGATGATCCCGCCCCATTCCTGGCCCGTGCCGGGGAGGAAGCCGGGCACGTCGACGAACGTCAGCACCGGGATGCTGAACGCGTCGCAGGTCCGGACGAACCTCGCCGCCTTCTCGGACGCGTCGATGTCGAGCGTGCCTGCCGAGTGCATCGGCTGATTGGCGACAACGCCGACCGACGTGCCGTCGACCCGGCCGAAGCCGACGATCATGTTCTGCGCGAACCCGGCGTGGATCTCCAGGAACTCGCCCTCGTCGAGCACGTGCCGGACGACCGCGTGCATGTCGTATGGCTGGCGCGGCGAGTCCGGGATCAGAGTGTCGAGCTCGGCGTCGGCGGCGGTGAGCTCGAGCGCGGCCGCCGGGTCGGCGGCCGACGGCCCGGCCGGCGGCTCGTCCAGGTTGTTCGACGGCAAGTAGGACAGCAGGTCGCGGGCGAAGTCCAGGCAGTCCTGCTCGTCGGCGGCCTGGTAGTGCGCCACGCCCGACTTGACGTTGTGCGCGTGCGCGCCGCCGAGGTCTTCCTGGCTCACCTCCTCGCCGGTCACGGTCTTGATGACGTCGGGGCCGGTGATGAACATGTATGAGGTGCCGGTGACCATGAGCGTGAAATCGGTGATAGCCGGGGAGTACACGGCGCCGCCCGCGCACGGCCCCATGATCAGGGAGATCTGCGGGATGACGCCGGAGGAGATCACGTTCCGGTAGAAGATCTCGCCGTACAGGCCGAGCGCGACGACGCCCTCCTGGATCCGGGCGCCGCCGCTGTCGTTGATACCGATGACGGGGCAGCCGGTCTTCAGCGCGTAGTCCATGACCTTGACGATCTTCTCGCCGAACACCTCGCCGAGCGAGCCGCCGTTGACAGTGAAGTCCTGGCTGAACACCGCCACCGGCCGGTCATCGATCGTGCCGTACCCGGTCACCACGCCGTCGCCGTACGGCCTGGTCGCGGCCATGCCGAAGTCCGTCGCCCGGTGCCGGGCGAGCTCGTCAAACTCGGTGAACGAGCCAGGGTCGAGCAGCGCGTCGATGCGCTCGCGCGCGGTCATCTTGCCCTTGGCGTGCTGGCGCTCGACCTGGCGGGCGGCGCCGGCGTGCACGGCCTCGTATCGTCGCCGGTCCAGGTCGGCCAGCTTCCCGGCGGTGGTGTGCAGGTCGGCGGGTGCTGTTTCTGCGGACGCTGGTTCGCCGGCGGCGGCCGGCGCGTCGAGATCGTTGGCCATGCCGGACAGGCTAGGCCAGGTATGGACGCTGCTGTGGGCCGGCGGGCTGGCACGCTAGGGATATGAGCAACGTGGTCCCGCCCCGCCCGCCGCTGTCGGCGACCGCCGTGCGCGCCGCGGTGCTGGCCAGCTCGGCGCTGTACACCAGCGTCGAGGTGGTCGGCAGGACCGGGTCGACGAACGCCGACCTGATCGCGGCGGCGAGAGACGGTGCGGCGCAGGGGTCAGTGCTGGTGGCCGAGGAGCAGACGGCGGGTCGCGGCCGCCTTGACCGGAGCTGGCAGAGCCAGCCGGGCGCGGCGCTCACGTTCTCGCTGCTGCTGCGGCCGTCCGGCATCGCGCCGGCCGCGCGCGGCTGGCTGCCGCTGCTGACCGGCGTCGCCGTCGTCGGGGCCATCGCCGCGCAGACAGGCGTCCGTGCGAGCCTGAAGTGGCCCAACGACGTGCTGGCTGGCGGTGCTGGGCTGGCCGGCAGTGCTGTGCCGGCTGGCAGTGCTGCGCTGGCTGGCAGTGGCGGGGGAGCGGGGAAGCTGGCCGGGATCCTGGCCGAGCAAGCCGGCGACGCGATCGTTGTCGGCATCGGCCTCAACGTGAGCGCGAGCCGGGACGAGCTGCCTTCCGACCGGGCCACGTCGCTCTGGCTGGCGGGCGCGGGCAGTCCCGACCGGCAGGCAATCCTGATTGCGATACTGCGCGAGATCGAGCGCTGGTACCTGAGCTGGACGGGCGGCCCGGTGCCGGGCGACGCGACGGCCTGCGGGCTGCGCGCCGCCTACCTGAGTGCCTGCTCGACCGTTAGCCGGGACGTGCGGGTCGAGCTGCCGGGCGGTGGCGTGCTGGCCGGCCGCGCCACCGGTGTGGACACGGCCGGCTGCCTGCTGGTCAGCGCCGCAGACGGCGTGCACGCCGTCAGTGCCGGCGACGTCATCCACGTGCGACCAGGCCGCTAGACCAGGCCGTCAGGCCTGGTATCAGCTTGTTGTCGGGTGCACGGGCTGTGCGCCGGGTTTTCGGGGGTTTCCGGGGGTGTCCCCCGGATGCCCGGATGTCGTGTAACGATGAGGCCCATGAGCAGCGCGGCGGGCCTGGTCGAGGGCGAGCACCTGGTGCTGCGGTTCCACCCGCACTGGAAGACCGTGCTGCGGCCGCTGCTCATCCTGGCAGCAACCATTGTCGCGCTGCTGATCGTGCTGATCGTCGTGCCGTCCGGCTCCAACGCCCTCCTGATCCGGCTGGGGCTCGGGGCGCTCGCGCTGCTGATCATCGTCATCTTCACGGCGGTGCCCCTGCTGCGCTGGCGGACCACGAGCTACGAGCTGACCACCCGCAGGCTGCGGCTGCGGGCGGGCATCATCACGCGCCG
>Ga0123356_10001570_pt1 | contig 25127 bp, 5 predicted proteins | sample TergutEmb28metaG_2_FD_92546 | JGI IMG/M metagenome (GOLD analysis project Ga0123356, IMG submission 92546) | Embiratermes neotenicus P3 segment gut microbial communities from Petit-Saut dam, French Guiana - Emb289 P3 | ecosystem: Host-associated > Arthropoda: Insects > Digestive system > Gut ...
AGGCGCAAGCGGACATACAATCACAGCCCAAGACATAGCAAGAATAGGAGTAGTAAACTTCGCACCAAACACAGCAGGCGTATTCCAACCCATCACAAACACCCACTACTTAGACACAGACGGTTTCATAAAACAAATCCCGATTGTAACCGTAAACAACGGCACAACTACCACCAACTACGCCACACTGACCGCCGCGTTCACCGCAATCGGCAACACAGCGGGAACGTATACAATCACCCTCTATCAAGACCAATCGTTTGCCTCTCGAACACTCGCCGCAAATCAACATTTCATTATTGTCGGCGACACGGAGGAACGTGAGATTCGCCTGTCTGCCGCCGGAACATTGTTTATAGTAAATATCGCAACTTCAAGCCTCACCCTCGGAGAGAACATCACGCTTGTCGGGCGTTCTGTCGGCGGAAACGGTAACGCAAATAACACCAGCCCTGTCGTGGCTCAAATAACAGGGACATTCACCATGCTCACAGGCTCGAAGATTACAGGAAACGCCTCAACCGCAACCGCCGCAGCGTCAGGAAGCGGAGCTGCCGTGTTTATCGGCGGAGGCACGTTCAACCTGCGAGGCGGCATAATAACAGGAAACACCGCAGCAAGCACCACTGCAAATAACGGGCGTATAGGCGGCGTGTACACCTACGGGCTTGCGACCGTCAACCTCGAAAGCGGCAGCGTCGCAGGAAACACAGCGACCGGCGGTGATTTCTACATGGGGAGTGACAGTCAATTCAGCTTATCGGGCAACATATCGGGCGATGTAGACCTCGGCACAGTCACCATGCAAGCCGGCTCCCTGACGAGCAGAGCAACATTAAACATTGACTCCTCATGGACAGGGAGCATAAACGCTATGAATCTATACGGTGCAAACACCAATGTATCGGCTACCATATCCGGGTGGGAAAACCAGTCCGTGCTGACAGGAAGCGGCGTAAATACTGCGAATATAAACAGAATCGGGCTTGGCAACTTCATGGGTACAGGGACAGTCACACAGCCGATAGCAAACACCCACTACTTAGACACAGACGGTTTCATAAAACAAATCCCGATAGTAACCGTCAACAACGGCACGACTACCACAAACTACGCAACTTTAACAGCCGCATTCACCGCAATCGGCACTGCGACAGGGACATATACATATACGCTTTACCAAGACCAAACATTTCCCAACGGTTATGCGATTTTCGCAGGGCAGAATGTTACTATTGTCGGCGATACGGCAGAGCGTGAAATTCGGCTGTCTTCAGCCGGCACGATGTTCAGTGTTAATTCGGGAGGAAGTCTTACGCTCGGCAATAACGTCACGCTCGTAGGGCGAAGCGTCGGCGGTAACGGTAACGCTAATAACAACAGCTCTGTCGTGAGCGTACTTGGCGGCGGCACATTCACCATGCTTACAGGCTCGAAGCTTACAGGAAACTCCTCAACCGGAAATACCGATGCGACAGGGCAAGGTTCAGCGGTGCGTGTCGCAGGCGGCACGTTTAATCTGCGCGGCGGAATAATTACAGGAAATACCGCAACGAACACCGCAAACAATTATACCGGAGGCGGCGTGTTCGTTATGGCTAATTCGGTTATTAACCTTGAAAGCGGCAGTATTTCGGGGAACACAGGAACAGGCGGCGATATATTCTTACCGGTAGGTGCAGGGTTCACAATATCGGAAAGTGTTAATCTCGGCACAATCACCATGAACGCCACCCTCACAGATAGAGTAGCATTAAACATTGATTCTTCTTGGACGGGGACTATAAACGCTCTGAATTTACGCGGCACTATCGCCGCTATAGCGACTGTTCAAACTTATTGGGAAAATCAACCCGTGCTGACAGGAAGCGGCGTAAATGCCGAAAATATAAGCAGAATAGGGCTTGGCAACTTCGCGAACAACGCAACACTCACCCAACCAATAACAAACACCCACACCCTCGGCAACGACGGGGTGTTGCGTGCGTTAGGCTCTGCCGAAATTCCGTTCATAATAACAACCGAAGCCGAACTACGTCAAATAGGCACAGCACTTAACGCGCATTATAGTCTCGGAAATGACATCGACCTCGTTGATACATGGACAACAATCGCAGGAACATTCACAGGCTCGCTCGACGGAAACGGTCACGTAATCCGCAATTTAACAGGCACAGGCGGAATATTTAACGAAGTCAGCGGAACTGTTAAAGACTTAGGGCTTGAAGATGTTAATATTAACAATACTGCTCCTACTCAAACAAGCGCAGTCGCGAGAAGGCTCAACGCCGGCGGAATAATACAGGGTTGTTTTGTTACAGGAAACATTACAAGCACTGCAAATATTACCGGCGGCTTGGTTGCGAATAACTTCGGCACAATCGAAAACAGTTATTCAACTGCGAATGTCACAGGGACTTCTCAAATCGGCGGAATTGTAGGGATTAATTACAACACTGTAAGATATTGCTACGCTACAGGAACAATCAGCGGCACATCACTCGTCGGTGGTATAACGGGCGAGAACACAGGAACTATAACCAACTGCGCGGCAATTAATCCGGCGCTTGTGCGGATAGGAACAGGAACGGCGACAACATTCGGGCGTATTACAGGGTATAGCACAAGCGGACTTACTAATAATTACGGAGTTGCAATGGCATTGCCGAGTAATGTTACAGTCACGAATTATGAAGCAGGTGTTCATGGCGGAAGCGCAATTGTTTCAGATTTCCACCGTGTTGCAGTGTGGACTGCGACTATGACTTGGAGCAATACAATTTGGGATATTGCAGAGGGCAGATTCCCGTGGCTGCGTGTGTTTGGTGATGCGCCGGGCTCTGCGGAGAAGCCCTTTATAATCGACAGCGAAGCACAGCTCCGACAAGTCGGGCGTGGTACAGGAGCGTTCAGCGAGTGGACTTTGTCCGCACACTACAAGCTTGAAAATGACATCAACCTCACAGGCACAGGCAACTGGGCGGTAATCCAAGGCACATTCACAGGCGTGTTTGACGGAAACGGTCATACGATTACAGGGCTTACAGCTGCAGGGGGAATGTTCCAAGTAGTTGGCGGTACAGTTAAGGATTTGGGGCTTGTTGACGTGAATATTAGCACTACTACCGGTAGCGTAGGCGGAATCACAAATAGTGTTGGTAGCGGCGGGCTTATATCGGGTTGTTTTGTCACAGGAAGTGTAAGCGGTACTTTTTCTGTCGGCGGTATAGCGTGCATGAATAGCGGAACAATCGAAAACAGCTATTCAACCGCTGATGTCACGGGTACTTCTAACAGTATCGGCGGCATTGTCGGGCGGAATGAATCGGGCGGTATTGTGAGATATTGTTATGCTACAGGTATAATTAGCGGAACTGATGCTGTCGGCGGTATAGCGGGATTAAATCGGAGCGGTGCAACTGTAACCAATTGTGCGGCATTAAATACGCAGATTGTACGGGTAGGAGCAGGAACAGACACTACATTTGGGCGGGTAACAGGGCGAAACGACGCTACAGCCGCCATGCACGCGAGTAATTTTGGGCTTACTATGACATTGCCGAGCGGTATTACACCTACGAGTAGTTCAACCGGTCCTCATGGTTTCACTATTACCTCTATTCCAATTATGTCTTTTTGGACTAATCACGGTAACTGGAATACTGCGGCATGGAACGCTGACATTTGGAGCTTTGAAAACGACAGACTGCCGCTCCTGCAGGCGTTTGGCGGGATTTCGGGGGCTTCTTTGGATTTAGATTTAGTCTGCGAGTGTGCTTATGACTTTGACTGCGATTTCTGCTTTGATTCTGCCGAGCCGAGCGCGTTGCTCTTGTATGGTGAAGAACCCGAGAACGATTACGAGCCGAACGAGCATAGTGAGCCTGTGGCGCTGCCGCCCGAGGAACATAGACGCAAGGACGAAGAAGACGAGGAGGACGACGAGGAAGAAGAGCCGGACTTGGAGGAATACGAGGAGTATCACGGGACGGTGTAAGGTTGCTTTTATCAGCCGTTTTACTATTTTTCTTGCATTTTATATGCTAATATGTTATGATAAATCTGAAAGTTGATTTGCTCGGAGGATTATTATGATAAAAACAAGAAAAGCCTTAACAAGAATCACAGCGTTATTGCTGACCGCGGCAATGGTTGCCGCGCTGTTACCTGTGACTATGCCGTCCGAAGCGGAAGCGGTCAGCACGCCGACCGTGCTCATGTCGCTGACGCGAAGTACCGCGGCAGCCGCCGAGAGCGGAAATAAGTTTAATGCAGACAGCGGCGTTTTTGCGAGCGAGTCTTCTCTGACTGCTTGGAATAATAATGAACAAGTGACAATCGGCGGCACAGGCAGAACGCCGATTGTAATCAACAACAACCAAACAACAGCGACGAGCGGCTGGTATCCTGCGAGCGTCGGCGGAATCCAAAACGCTACTGCGTTTCAGATTAATTTCAGCACAACTGGCTACGATGATATAAGATTCTCGGCTTCACAGAAGTCAACAGGGAGCGGGCCCGATGCGTTTATTTTAGCGTACAGCTTAAACGGCACTGACTGGGTTAAAATCCCGGATTCACGCACGGGAACAAACGAAATCGCGCCGGTTATCCGCGTGAGCAATGATACATACACAGCATTAGAGCAGACTTATGATAATTTTATTCTCCCTGCCGTTGTTAATAACCAAGCAGAGGTTTATCTGCGGGTAGTTTTTGACGGCTTGACTACATTAGGTGTAAACGGAAACACCTCAATCAACGACATAGTCATTACCTCGGGCGTAGTCACGCCTGATGAACCTGACGAGCCTGTGCGCGCTGATTACATTATAATTAATCAAGCTTATGCGCGCGCAGTAACTACAGCCGACATCGCGGTTTCGCACAGCTTTATTGAGCTTTACAACCCGACAGACGACCCGATTGACTTAGACGGATTATCCTTGCAATACTTTCAAGGCAGAGACAGGGACGCAAATCCCGTTCAAGGCAGACATGATTTCGGTACTGAATGGGAGGTTCTGCCGCTGACAGGAACAATTGAAGCGAGCTCCTCCTTCTTAATCGTCGGCGGTTCGGCGTACACTCCTGCGGCGCGCTACACTATAAACAATTTTGACATGACCTGGGATACCTCCTTCAGCAACAGAGCGTTCAGCTTTGCCTTGGTAGACGGCATTATTCCGCTTGACCCCGACAGAAGCACAGGCACGCCCGGGCTGAACGGCAACAATGCAATCATCGACTTAGTAGGCGCAACGAATACTCATAGCAACGGCGACCGCTCGGCTTTTTACGAGAAGGCGGCTTTTGACGGCATATCTAATCAAGTCGCTATGCTGCGGGTAAATTTTTTCGATACTAACGATAACAGCAAGGATTTTGAAACGATTCGCTATGCTACTAACGGCATAAATAACGCAAGACTCACGGAGGTGCGTCCGCGCTACAGCGGCGACGGCGCGTGGGAACCGGGAGCACCCGTTCCGGCACATCGTCAGCTCATGTTCACAGAGACGACAGGTTTTTTTGAAAATCCGTTTGACCTTGAGCTTTCTACCGACTTTTTCGGCGGCGTGATTCGCTATACGCTTGACGGCAGTGAACCGACGAAGGATTCACCTGTTTATGATTCACCAATTCATATAATTAACCGCACAAGTATGCCCGACTACGGCGGAAACAGATTCACAGACTGCACAATGATTATCAGAGGCACAGGAACAAGCGGCGATGTAGTGCATATAGGTCAAAACGACCCTCCGCATCTCGGCTTACACTCTGCGGAAATCATCGGCGGAGTGTTTGAAACACAGCTGCAGTTATCGGCTTTATTACTTGAAGAACTTGGCAACGTAAACCTGCGAATCACTGTGAATTCCAACAACAGCTTCGCAATCACAGATATAATCGTAACGAAAGACAGTGACGGCACTGTGCTTTACACTATGCAGGAGGATGTATTTTCGGGTACGCAGTGGAACGGCTGGAGTAAAATATCTGATACTCTGCACACACACGGCGGTACGTTTAGTGCAAGCGGTGACACGGGTTCAAGAATAATCAGCAACACAAACCGCGAGCAAAGCTGGATGGGCTTTGAGTTCGCTGGAAGCAGCTTAGCTGTGGTGACAGAAGGGCTTGACTTATCAACAAAGGCGACGTTCGTGCCTTCGCACCCCGTTTCAAAAGGAACGGTTGTAAGAGCGGCGGTTTTCGATGAAAATGGAAACGAGCTCACCTCAGTAATACATACGCAGTCGTATTTTGTCGGCTTGCAAAATAATTACCCCGGCTTGCCTGTAATTTCGCTCACTACCGACAGCGATAATCTTTTTGACTGGGACAACGGTATATACCAAACAGGTCCCGGCTACCGCCCGAATGTCGTTTGTCCTACCTGTACGTGGGTAACGTTCTGCGCCTGCCCGAATGCATGGGGCGACGCGAATTTCAATCAGCGCGGCAGAGACTGGGAGCGCCCTGTTCACTTTGAATTAATTGAAACGGACGGAAGCACCTTCGCGCAGGACGCGGGCTTACGTATTCACGGCAACTGGTCAAGATATAACCCGCAGAAATCGTTACGTCTTTACGCGAGAGAGGAATACAGCCCCGGCAGACGTAACTTTGAATACGACCTTTTCGGCGGCGACGCAAGGGACGTAAACGGCGAGATTATTACGACCTTCCAAAGATTTCTACTGCGGCAAAACGGTCAGGATAACGGGAACACCATGATGCGCGATGCATTTTTGCAGTCCGCTGCAGATGACCTAAACGTTCTGCGTCAGTCCTACAGACAGGCTGTCGTCTTCATTAACGGCGAGTTTTGGGGATATTATAACATTCGCGAGCGCATTGACGAATATTTCTTCAACGATAATGCTCTGCTCGGAGACCGCAGAATGGCAGGCTGGTTTCAGATGGGCGGCTGGGGATTTTGGTCGGGAGACGCAGATGATGTTTTCGACTGGGGAATCCCTTGCGACGAGGACTGCTTCAGGCTTCACCCCGATTCGTTCTGTCTCGGGCGCGTTCACTGGGAAGACCAGGGAATCCGCGACGACTACGAATCTTACATGACTATGTGGAACTGGTTTAACGACGTCAGCGGCAACATGACAGACGCGCAGTATCTCGAAGCACAGCGTTATATTGATGTTGATAATGTAATAGACTACTGGGCTTATTGTCTTATTGTTGCGAACGACGACTGGCCAAGCAACAACGTAAATATCTGGCGTTACCGCGCGGACAGCTTACCCGCAAGCCACGAGGTAACAGGCTACAACGACGGCAGATGGCGGTATAATTTCAGAGATATGGACATGGCTTTCGGTATATACGGCGGCGATAAGCAATTTAAGAATCTGATGTATGTATTAGCCGAAAATGATTATGTGACGACCTTGCCGCTTCGCAGACTTATGACTAACGCACAGTTCAGAGAGCGGTTCATCGCGCGCGCCTGCGACATTATGAATACGAACGCTCACGCTTCGGTAATGATTCCGAAAATAAACGCCTTCGCAGACGTTATTGACCCGATTGTAAACGAGCAGGTAAGAAGATGGAACAGCCCCTGGCACGGCAGTAGGGAAAACTGGCGCGCAAACGGCGTAGGCGACATGATTAATTTTGCAAATGGCAGGCAGGCGCAGTTTTTAAGTCAGATGAACACTTATTTCAAATTAAACGGAATTGCGACAATTACTGCAAACAACCCCGACGCGGACAAGGGGTATATCAAGGTCAACAGCATTGACATCGTCACTTCGACCGAGGGCGTCACGCTCGCGAACCGCAATTCATGGAGTGGGCAGTATCTCAGAGGAAGTATGCAAACTGTTACGGCTGTCCCCGCGGACGGGTATTATTTTAAGCAGTTTACAATTAACGGCGTAGTCCACGCGAGCAGCACCGTGCGGTTTAACCTTGCAGGCAACACGGTCGTTTCGGTTGAATTTGCAAAGGTAGACTGCAACGACGCTTGCGTCTATCCCGATGCATGGACAGTGCGAATCCCCGCGACTACCTCCGAGACAGGCTTAGAATTCAAAAAATGCATATCCTGCGGCGATGAAATTACCCGCGAAATACCGAAGCTGACAAATTCTCCCTCACGCCCGGGTGGCGGCGGCGGCGGAAGCGGAACAACAACGCTCGACCCCGTGTCTGTTATTCCCGTGCTTGAGCAACCGAAAATAGAGCCTCACGTATATACTACAGCCGACGCGCTGACAATTCTTCGGCACGTTGCAGGTTTAATTAAGCTTACAGACGAGCAGGTGAAGCTTTATGATTTCAACGGCGACGGGAAGATTACAACCACGAACGCTCTGCATATTCTCAGATATGTCGCAGGCTTGATTGATAAAATTTGATTCCTGCGCGTATCTTGACAAATAAGTCGAAAATTGTTATAATTACTGACAGAATCTTAAAGCGTGGTGAGAAAGCTATAAACATAAAAAGAAAAATCTCTGTTCCGATGATTATTCTTGCGATTGGCGGGTGCTTAATCGTGCTGGCTTCCTCTATTCTTTTTTACATCGGCGAGCTGAAAAGCTCGACAGAGGATAAAATCCACGTAGCTTTTAATATAGTACAGCACGAATTAGATGATATAGAGGAACAGCTTCGTCTTGCCGCAATCGGAATGTCGGACAACAGAGAGCTTGCCGAAGCTCTCAAAAATAACGACCGCGATACAGTTGAAGGAATAGTTTATAAGCTTAAAGCAATGCTGCTTCTGCTTGATTACTGCACGGTGACAGACGCGGACGGCGGCGTTGTGTTCAGCTCGGGCGTCAGAAGCATATTCGGCTTAACACACGATTCGCCTGTTTACGACGAAAGCGGCGCAGTCGCAGGCTTTATAACCGTTGGCTATATGTTAGACAAGCCGGAGATTTCCGCTAAGATGAAGGCACTTACGGGCTGTGAGGTTACGATATTCTTCGGTGACGAGCGCGTTTCTACTACGATTATGAATGAATACGGAGATTCAGCCGCAAACATGAAGGCTCCGCAGTATGTAAGCGACAAGGTGCTCGGTCAGGGGGAGGTCTTTCTCGGCAGAGTGCTCATCTTCGGGAACGAAATGCTCGGGAAATACACGCCGCTTTACGGAGACGGCGAAGAAATCATAGGTATGCTCTTCGTCGGGCAGTACACAAACACCGACGCCGAAAAGATTTTTATTTTTATTCTCAACGGCGTGCTGATTACTTTAGCCGTGCTTCTTGCCTGCTTCATGATAGCGCGGGTCATTTCGGGCGTTTTTGAACAGCAGTTTGAAACCGTAATGAACGAAATACATGAATCGCGGGAAGCCGCAGAAACTGCAAGTAACGCCAAATCCACCTTCTTAGCCAACATGAGCCATGAAATACGAACGCCGATGAATACAATCCTCGGAATCACCGATACTTTAATCCAGAACGAAAGCCTTCCCCAGGAGTTTGAGGAAGGGCTCAGTAAAATCTATACTTCTTGTAATATGCTTCTCGGAATCATAAACGATATTTTGGACTTCTCTAAAATAGAAGCGGGAAAGCTTTCGATTATAACCTCCGAGTATCACATTGCGAGCCTTATCAGCGACGCCGTTCAGCTTAATATCATGCGAACGGAGGGCAAGCCGATTGAGTTCGAGCTGTTAGCGAGTGAGAATTTACCCGCGAATCTTATCGGCGATGAGCTGAGAATCAAGCAGATTTTAAACAATCTGCTGAGCAACGCCTTTAAATACACCGAGTCGGGGCGGATTACGCTTACTGTCGGGTTTGAACTCGGCGAATCCGAAAACGAGGTAACGCTTTTAATCAGCGTGCGCGACACAGGCGACGGCATGACGGAGGAACAGCTTGAAAATCTGTTTGCCGAATATTCACGCTTTGAAAAAGACAACAGAACGGTCGAAGGGACGGGGCTCGGGCTCGCTATCACCCGCCGCATACTTCATTTAATGGGCGGCGAAATTAATGTTGTGAGCGAACCCGGCGACGGCTCGCTGTTCTCGGTGAAGCTTCCCCAGCTCAAGGCGAGCCAGCGCGCGCTCGGAAGCGAAATGGCGGCGAATCTGCGGCACTTCCGCTTCAACTCGCACATACATAATAAGTACGACAGAATGGTTCGCAATCCGATGCCTTACGGCAGTGTGCTTGTCGTGGACGACGTTGAGAATAATTTGTACGTTGCGGTCGGGCTCATGAAGCCGTACAAGCTACGAATCGACACCGCGCTCAGCGGACAGGAAGCAATTGATAAGGTCATAGAAAATAATCAGTATGACATAGTTTTCATGGACCACATGATGCCCGGCATGAGCGGGCTTGAAGCCGCGGCGCATATCCGCGCTTTGAATTTCAGCGGTGCAATCGTCGCGCTGACCGCCAACGCGGTTGAGGGCGCGGCAGAGATGTTCTTACGGAACGGCTTCGATGATTTCATTTCAAAGCCGATAGATTTGCGGCAGTTGGATATTGTTTTAAACAAGCTTGTACGCGATAAGCAGTTGCCTGAGGTCTTGGAAGCCGCGAAGCTGCAAATTACTGAAACAGGGGAGCAAAAGCCAGCAAAGACACGCATCTCGAGTGACAAAATCGCGGGATTAGACATAGAAAGAGGTATCAGACGTTACGACGATGACCTTAAAATTTATTTGCAGGTTCTGCGTTCATTTGCGTCAAGCATACTGCCGCTCATTGAAGGCATAGAGGACATTGAAATCGATAAAGAAAACCTCGAGGACTACAGAATAAAAGCCCACGGAATCAAGGGCGCAAGCTTCAACGTCTTCGCTGACCTGCTCGGCAAAAAAGCAGAGGAGCTCGAAAAAGCGGCAACAAGCGGCGACTTGATTTCTATTAAAAGCCAGAACTTCGGGTTGATAAACATAGCGCGGAAGCTTATCGGCGATATTGATATTTTCATCACCGCCGCCGACAGCGGCAACAAGAAGGACAAAAAAGATAAGCCGGACAGCGAAATACTTTCGCAGCTGCTCAATGCCTGCCGTAATTACAACGTTGACGGCGTGGACGCGGCAATGGACGAAATCGAGAGGTACGAATACGATTCAAAAGCGGACAACGAGCTCAGCGCATGGCTGCGCGAAAACGTAAACATGATGAAGTTTAAAGAAATCGCAGAAAAGCTTGCCGAAAAAGCAGAAAGAGTAGTTAACTAATGAAAAAAAACAGCATATTAATTATTGACGACGTATCGCTGAACCTCATGGTTCTCGCAAATATTCTGAAGTCGGAATATATTATTTACCCCGTTGACAACGGCGCGACCGCGCTCGAAATCGCGGAAAGATTCGCGCCGGATTTAATCCTGCTTGACATAATTATGCCTAAGATGAGCGGGTTTGAGGTTTTTGTCGAGTTCAGAAAGTCCGAGAAGACAAAGGACACGCCAATCATTTTTATCACAGGGCTTGACGACGCCGCTAATGAGGAACAGGGACTTGCGCTCGGCGCGGCGGATTATATCAGCAAGCCGTTCAACGACGAGGTTGTAAAGCTTCGAGTAAGGCATCAGATTCGGCTCGTGAATTTACAGCGAGAGCTTCAAGCCGCGGTAAAAGCCGCGGAAGCCGCAAACCACGCAAAGTCTTCCTTCCTTGCAAACATGAGCCATGAAATCCGCACGCCGATTAACGTTATATCGGGCTTAACCGAGCTGCTGATTGAGGAAGAAGAGCTGTCCGCTGAAAACATGAAGAAGCACTTAGGGCAGATTAACACTGCTTCAAATACGTTAGTTGAGCTTGTTAATGATATTTTAGACATATCTAAAATTGAGTCAGGTGAATTCATTCTGACGCCTGTTGAATACGAGCTCGCGGACTTGCTCGCCGACGTAATCGCGCTCAATCGAATCCGCATTAAGGATAAGCCTGTTACCTTTAAATTAGATATTCAAGGCGACTTATACAGCAAGCTTTACGGCGACGATTTGCGCGTAAAGCAAATCGTCAGCAATCTGCTCAGCAACGCTTTCAAGTACACGCACGAGGGAAGCGTCACGCTTGCAGTTAATTGCATAAGCGAGAACGAGGGCGAGAACGTAAAGCTCACGATTACCGTCAGCGACACGGGAATCGGGATTCGCAAAAAGGATATTGAAAAGCTGTTCGACGATTATAAGCAATTAGATACAAAAGCCAACCGCAACATAGAAGGCACGGGGCTCGGGCTCGCGATTACCAAAAGCTTCGCCGAGCACATGAACGGCGGGATTATCGTTGAAAGCGAATACGGCAGAGGCGCGATGTTCCGCGTGACGCTTCAGCAGGGCTTCGTCAGCGATGAGGTAATAAACGCGGAAACGCTCGGCGCACTTCGTGAGTTCAAATACGATGCTCTGCGCGCAAAAGAAAAAGCCGCTCCCGAGTTTAAGTTGGAGCGGGCTGATTTAAGCCATATAAAAGTTTTGGTTGTTGACGATTATCAGCTTAATTTAGATGTTGCGAAGTGGATGCTTGAAAAGTATAAAATGCGGGTAGACTGCGTAACGAGCGGGCAGGACGCGCTGTTCCTCATAGAGAACGGCAAGCCTGTTTACGACGCGGTTTTCATGGACCAGCTTATGCCCGACATGAGCGGGATTGAAACCGCCGCAAAAATCCGCGCAATTGACAGCGATTACGCGCGCAATGTCCCGATAATCGCGCTGACCGCAAACGCCGTCGCAGGCAATGAGCAGATATTTTTGAACAACGGCTTTCAGGCGTTTTTGTCGAAGCCGATTAACCGTTCGAGGTTAGATGAAATTATCCGTAAGTGGCTCATGAGCCCGCAATAGTTTCCGCGACAAGCACCGCAATCATAATTAAAATCAGCGGATTTTCCGCTATAATCCGTACCCGCTCTAAGGGGAGCAGGTGCGGATTATAATTTTCGGTTTTGAAAAGCTTCTTCACTAAGAAGATAATCAAAATAGTCAAGCCCACTACAACAAAGCCTAAGAACGCCGTATTGAAAAGCGCTTCGTTTGTGTCGGGGTGCTCCTCAATCCATGAAAGGAAAATGCTGAACACATTATTAAGAATGTGCAAAACTATGACAGGCTTCACCGAGTTCATCTTAACCGCGACGACTCCGTAAATCAAGCCGCCCGTAAACGTATAAAGGAACTGCGTAAGGTTGCCGTGAAAAAAGGCGAAGAGCAGAGCAGTAATCATGACCGCTTGAAAATCGCCGTATCTCCGCAGCGGGCGCAGAAGCAGGTGCCTGTAGATTAACTCCTCGAGAATCGGTCCGATAAAGCCTACCATAATCAGCATAATTATATACTGCCCGGCTGTTTGCGGCATGACGTCGCCGAAAACATCGCGCAGTCCGCCGCCGCCAAATACCGGCTCTAAAATCCATGCTAAGATATGCGAAACATAGCTTGCAACTATGCTGAGCGCGTAGCTCGCGATAAAGACAGGAAATATCCAGCCCGCACTAAATTCGTAGGGCTCGCCCTGCTTTTCAAAAGCAAGCTTCTTTTTAAAAGCAGGAACGAAAATCAAGAGCGGCGGCAGAAAAACAATAAGGTGACTCAAAAACCAAAGCATGAAATAAAAGAGGTTCTGCGCGGCTTCGCTTATCGGCTCGGCTTCGGAGACTGCTGCTGCCCCTTCTTCAATCGGAACAGCAGGAAGCGAGGCTATGTAAGCCTCGAAGCCCTTGTCAATTAAGAAAATCAACAGCCGCTGCCCTCCGACCACTGCTATAACAGTCAGCGCGAGCAGATATAACAGCCGCTTGAAGCTTTTTGCTTCCCCCTGCTTTAATTCTAACTCTAAGTCGGCGTTGTCTTCAACAGCAACGTCAACAGCTTCAGCTTCATTAACAGCAACCTCACCGAACTCGTTCACCCTAAGCCCTCCTAATTAAATCTGATAGTTTTGCTCCACTCTAAGAACTGCGGTCTTAACCTGCTTATATTGCTTGTTTCGCATAAATACTCAATAAACCAAAAAGCGTCATGCGATTTTAAAACGACTACTAAATATGTAAAGCTGTCGCCGTTGTCAATTTCCGTAAACTCAAAGGTTGTGAAGCCCTCCAGCTCTCTTACCGTGCTTCTGATTTCTGCCATCTCCATAAGAAACTTCGCATATTCCTCAAGAGTTATATCGCTTGAATCTCCCGCTTTTTCAATAGAATTAAAAGTCTCTTTATAAGCGGAAACGGCGGCTTGAGCAGACGAGCACGAAAGAACATATCCGGGGATAGGCTCTTCCTTAAACGCGGTGGTGAGCGTGATAGTTATTCCGCCTGCCGAGAATTCTTTTTCCTTTTCGGGCATAATCGCGATGATTACCCCGATGATTACAGCTATCGTGCCGAGTGCCGAAAAAACTACTTTACCTTTTGCGAGCATAAAAATGTCCTCCTGTTATAATGTTTTAATGAAACTATTATAACACGCGCGCAATGATTTGTCAATACAGTTTACATTTTATAAAGCCTTATATTGTTTCCGGCGGCAGGTCTTCTTCCGGCTCTTCTTCCTCATCATCTTCGTCTTCCTCATCTTCTTCGTCCTTGCGTCTATGCTCCTCGGGCGGCAGCGCGACAAGCTCGCTATGCTCATTCAGCTCATAATCATCGTCTTCCTCGCCGTACAACAGCAACGCGCTCGGCTCGGCAGAATCAAAGCAGAAGTCGCAGTCAAAGTCATAAGCACATTCGCAAACTAAATCTAAATCCAAAGAAGCCCCCGAAATCCCGCCAAACACTTGCAACAACGGCAGTCTGCCTGCTTCAAAACTCCAAACAGCAGAGTTCCAGTTGGCAGTGTTAGTCCAAAACGCAACACTTGGAACGGCGGTTAAGTCTGAACCGTGAATACCGGTTGTAGAACTTGTAGGTGTGACAGGCATAGTCATAGCGATACGCCCATGATTACCCGAAAGCGTGCCTGTGCTTCGCCCTGTAACGCGCCCGAATTCCATTGTAGTTGTAGTTGCCGTGGCACTCTGCGTAAGCTGTGTATTAAGTGCCGCGCAGATTCTTATAGTTCCTCCTAAATTCTCGCCGACTATACCACCCACCAAGCCTCCGCCGCTAATAGCTCCGGTGGCGTAACAATAGCTGACTGTACCTGTTGAACTATTCCTTGATGCGATTCCGCCTGATGCTAAACCTGTGTTGGCTGTTACGTCAGCAGTTGAATAACAATTTGTGACTGTGCCGTTATTTAAGCCCACTATACCGCCTGTTCTTACGTTACCGGAAATACTTCCGCTGACGAAACAGCCCGATATAACTCCACCGCTGTTGAGTGTTCCTGCTATTCCGCCTACAGTGCTTCCAGTGCCGCTTATATTCACGTTTTCAAGCCCTAAATCCTTAACCGCTCCGCCAACAGTAGCAAACATTCCGTATGTTCCTGTTAGTCCTGTGATTACGTGTCCGTTTCCGTCGAAGCTTCCTGCGAATGTTCCTGCGATTGTTGTCCATGTTTGCAGAAGTGTTATGTCTTCTTCGAGCTTGTAGTGTGCCGAAAGTGGGAAGCCTGCTGTGCCGATTGCACGTAACTGCGCTTCTGTGGTGATTTTGTGCGGGTTTTCGGCTGAGCCGAGCGCGAAGAAGCTGTTCAGATTCGGCGCGTTATCCCCGAAAATATTATTAAGCCCTGTTTGAACCTGCGTTAAGTTTATGGCGGTTATATTTGCGCCGTGATGATTTGTTGCTGTGCCTGTGGTTACAACAGCGTTATTAACAAGCATATCTGCCCGCGCGAAGTTGCCGTTAAGCGTGCCGCCGGGCGGTACTGCGCCGGTGATAAACCCTGCTATACGTCCTGTTTCGGCGAGGATAGGCGAGGCTACGCTTGATGTTAATGCAATGCAGCTTCGCACTGTGCCTATATTATTCCCTGTTATACCCCCCGCTCTGACCGCACTGCTGACAGTACCTGTAATAAAGCAGTTTTCAATTATTCCTTCATTTCTTCCTGCAAAGCCGCCGACAGCGGCGGTTATAGATGCCGAATACATATTTACATCAACAAGCCCGACATCTTTGACAACGCCGCCCGCGCCGACCATACCGAACATTCCCTGCAAGGTTGCCTCAGCGGGTGCGTTGATGTGTATTCCCGTGATTATATGTCCGTTCCCGTCAAAAGTCCCGACAAACGGTGTTGCCTGCGAAACACCTATCGGCGTATGGTTGTTCGTGCCTGTGAGCGTGATGTCGCTCGTGAGCCTGTAATGGCTGTTTAAGTTCCAGCCGTTCTGCCCTGTGCCGACACGCTGTAAGTCCGCCGCACTGCCTACTTTGAACGGATTCAATTCCGAGCCGAGCGGGAAGAAGTCATGCAAATTCGGCGCATTTGCCCCGAACGTAGCGTTCAGCATATCTTGAACCTCCGCGACATTCGCCGAGGTTATATCTGCGCCGTTTAAATTATTCGCTGTGCCTGTGGTGGTCACGCCAAATACGAGCATATCTGCGCGAGCGAAGTTGTTCGAGAGGGTGGTTACTGAATTACTCGAAATCCGCCCGAATGTGCTTGCTGTTCCGCTTGTTCGATTAATAGTCGTGGTTAATGCGACGTTGTTGCGTATAGCAGAATTAGTCCCGATTGAGCCGATAATCGCTCCTGCGCTGCTGACGGCACTGATTGTACCTGTGACAAAGCAATTTTCGACAGCGTTGCCGGCGGTAGTAGTGGAAACGCCTTTAATTCCGCCTACCCAGTTTAAGCCGACTATATTAACGTCAACAAGCCCTAAATTTCGGACTGTTCCCCCGTTGACACGCCCGAACATTCCTACTCTGGATTCGCCTTCGGCATGAATGGTAAGATTAGTAATTGTGTGTCCGTTGCCATTGAACGAGCCGGTAAATTCAGCGTCCTGTTCGCCAATTTTCGTCCAGTTGCTCTGCCCTGCCGCTACTGTCGGTAGGATAATATTTTCAGTCATAATATAATGCTGTGTTCGCCCTGTTGCGGTGTTTGCGTGGGTGTTAAATGTCGCATAATTGCTCTGATTAACCTGCCACGGATTCGCCTGTGTGCCGTTTCCGACTGATAATGCACCCGTGCCGTCAGTTATCGGTGGCGGTTCGCCGAACACACGCAACAACGGCAGTCTGCCGTCTGCGAAGCTCCAAATAGTATTATTCCAGACCGCACCAGCCCAGTGTGCGAGTGCAGTCCACCTTTCAGCAGAGTGGAAATTGGCTAAAGTCCAACTTCCGCCATTAATTGAAGCCGCTCCCGTCGTACCATCCGTAACAGGCAGTATCATTGTTTGAAGTGCATAATTACCCGAAATCGTGCCGTTATTAGCTCCCACTACTCGACCGAAAGAACTTGACGTTCCGCTTGTACGTGTGAGTGTCGGGTTAAGTGCCGCGCAGTTGCTTACACTTCCGCCAGTACCGTTAAAACCCGATATTCCACCGGTATTTCCTGTGCCGCTGATTATGCCCGTGGCGTAGCAGTATCTTATAGTGCCGCTATTTGACCCTACAATCCCACCGGCATTATTAATTATAGTGCTTGAAACATTTGCGGTGGAATAGCAGTTTTCAACCGTGCCGCTGTTCAACCCTACTATACCGCCAACCCTTGTACCACTGCTATTAACACTGCCTGTAGTGTAACAGCCTGTTATAAGTCCGCCGCTGTTTAATGTTCCTGCAATCCCGCCTACTTGAATGGTTGTTCCGTTAATATTGACATTTTCAAGCCCTAAATCCCGAACCGTTCCGCTGACAATATTAAATAGTCCGTTTGTTCCTGTTAGGTTTCGGATTATATGTCCGTTTCCGTCAAACACACCCGCGAACGTCCCTGCGTTTGTTGTCCATGTGTCTGTCAGCGTAATGTCTGCTTCTAATTTATAATGCGCCGAGAGCGCGAAGCTTGCCGTGCCGATTGCACGTAATTGCGCTTCTGTAGTTATAATGAACGGGTCGGTCGGCGTTCCTGTGCCGAGCGGCGCTTCCGGCATATACGCAGGGAACGCGAACTGCTCGCCGTGCAGGCTCGGCAGGAAGCCGTCGTTCCAAGTCCACGCGCCCGAAGCCGAGAAGTCGAAGTTCGCCGCGAGCCACGGAGCTTGCGTGCGAAGCTCAGCCGCAGAAACGCTTAAACCGCCTCTGCCCGTGAGAGTAGTTTCAGCAGGAGTTACAGCCGCACCCTGCCTTATTAAAGTCATGCCGTCCCACGCGCGGACGTTTACGATGTTTGTAGTTTGTCTTCCGCGCACCCGTCCTATGATTTGAGTTGAGCCACCCGTAGTAACGCTTTGATTAAGCGCAATGCTATTCGATACTTGACCGTCACCCGTAATGCCGCCCACACCGTACGCATCTGTTCCGCTATTGCTCGTGACAGTGCCTACGGCGAAGCAGTTTTCTACTCTGTTTCGTCCGGCTATTCCGCCGACATCAAAAACACCGACAACATCGCCTATAAAGTAGCAGTTTCGTACCGTGCCTGTCGTGCTGCTTCCGCTTATTCCGCCGACCTCTGTTGAGCCACCCCTAACTGTACCTGTCACAAAGCAGTTTTCAATAGTTCCGGAGGTTGACCCCGAAATGCCGCCGACGCCTCCGCCGGTAGCGTTAATATTCACATCGATAAGCCCTACATTACGCACAACCCCTGCCGCGCCGATAGTTGTGAACATTCCGTTTGTGCCTGTCAAGCCAGTAATCGTATGACCATTTCCGTCAAAACTGCCTGTGAATGTATTAGGGATTGTAGTCCAGTTGCCGTCTTGAAGTGTGATGTCGCTGTCAAGCCTGTAGTGTGCAGTTCGTGTCCATGCTCCGCCCTCGAACGCCGCATTAGCCCTGCCGACTTGTCGGAGTTGCGCTTCTGTTCTGATTATGAACGGGTCGGTCGGCGTTCCTGTGCCGGTTGTGGCACTTTCACGCAGAATCCCTGCGTTGTCTATGAAGTGCGTGGGCGCGATATTGCGAGTGAGCGAGCCGTTATTCATAAACGCGCCGAGCGAGAAGCTTGCGATATCAGCAGTTGTCAGCGTGTGTCCGTTCGCGCCCTGCAGAACAGGATTATCTTCCCACCACGCGACTGTTGTGTTCACTGCCGAGCTACTTCCGCGCAGATTCAGCGCGGCTACGCTTCCCGCCCAGTCAGAAGCTACGTTGAGCGTTGTTCTTACTGTTTCGGAATCAGCGTTTATCGTCATTCTGCCGAGCTCGGGATTGCCGCTGAGCGTAACGAACACGTTATGCGCGATGTGAATATCACTGCCGAGATTTCCTGTTGTATTCCCTGCGATTCTGCCGCTTTCAAGATTGACCGTGGTACTTTCATAAGCGAACAAGCCGCCTGTGCGAATTGTGGAGTTCGCGCCTGAACCGGTGTTTCCTGTAATTACGCCGCCGCGTAAATTAAACGTCGAGCCTGCGCTGCGCACTAACACCGCCGCACCTCTGCCGTTGTTATCAGCATCGGAGTTTGAATTATTCCCTGTAATGAGCGAGCCTTCGAGCATGGTTAGCGTTGCACCGTTCTGCACTTCTACAACAGGGGCGGCAGTGTTCGGGTTGCGCCCTACAAGCGTTATATTTTCGCCGAGCACAAGCTCAAAGGTATTCCCCCCAATGATGAACATTCTGCCGTTCGCGGATTGGATTATGTTCCGCGGTTGGTCAACGCCGATGAGCGTAATTTTCGCGTTCGTAATGTTGATTGTTCTGGGGGCAAGCTCCTGGTCGGCATAAACACGAACTTCGTAATCGCCTGCAGTCGTAATCGAAGCCAGCGCAATACCCAAGGTCGGGTAAGCTTCCGGCGGTTCGCCGTTTCTGCTGACCGTGGCTGTGGGCGTTCCCGTGAATATCAGCCGCCCTAAATCATCGCCCGAAGTCCCGATTTCATAGCCCGAGCCAATCTCTATGAAGTTCGTCCGCGTGCTCGCATAAAACCTGCCGAGCGGGAACTTCGCAATATCAGCGGCAGTAAGCTCATAATTATCTGCGCCGCGCAATACGACCTTATCTAACCAGCGCTCTATATTAACGTGTATGTCATCGCTTGCGCCCCGCAGATGAAGCACGCCTAAGCTTCCCGTCCAGTTTTCGCGGACATTTATAGTACCGCTTACTGCTACTGTTGTGCCTACTCTCAGCGAGCCTATTTCAGCAGTGCCGCCGAGCGTAAATACAGGCGTTGTATCTACATAAACGTCATAAGGTAAATTCCCTGTAATAATTCCTGCGTTTAAATTCACGGTTGCGTTTGTCGTAGCGAGCAAGCCGCCCGCCGCAGAAGTGGTTGTAGAGGTTGAGGTGTTTCCGTCAATTGAGCCGCCGTTCATTGTAAACCACGAGCCCGTACCGCTCACGTTGACAGCAACGCTTGTAATGTTTGACGTATGCCCTGTAATCCTCGAACCCGGCTCCATAATCAGCCCGCCGAACCCCGAAGCGCTTACAAGCACAGTCGTGCCGTTATCAATTCCGCGCAGGGTTATATTATTGCCGAGGGTGAAGCTTGAAGTCGTTGTAGCCGAGCCGCCCGATGCGACGAGCATAATGGTGTTCACCGCGCCGCCCTTTTGAATAATTCTTTCGCCGCCCGCGCCGTTGTCGTCGCTGACGAAGGTAATATGCGCGCCGCTCACTGTATCATACCGCGTTGTAAGCACTTGGTCAGTCAGCAGTGTGACCTCATAAGTCCCTGCCGTCTGTGTCATCGTAAGCGCAGACGTAAGGTCAGGGAAGCCCCAAATCATACCGTCGTTATTACGCTGAACCGTGACGGTTACAGGGTCGCTTGACGCTACGGGCATAAGCCTGCCTATATCTGCACCCGAGTCAACAAGGACAAATTCGGGGGCTAAAGGACGTGTACTGTCAAGCGTAGAGCTAAGCTCAAGGAAGCTTACATCTGCAAATTTCGCAATGTCAGCGGCGGTTAAATCGTAGCCGTTTGCACCTTTTACGACTGCATTACCGAGCCAGCGCGCAATCGCAGAATCTATCGCTAACGTACCTGCGCGCAGATTCAGCGTATCTACGTTTCCCGTCCAGTCCGAAGCTACGGAAACCGTCGCGTGCGTTGTAAGACCTGTCGCGTCCATCGTCAATATGCCTATATTCGCCTCGCCCGAAAGCGTAACTCTGTCGGCGGTAGGCGCGGCGATGAAAACGTCATGCGGCGCGTTTCCTGTGACTTCGCCGCTTATGTTCGCGATTGCATTTACACCGTTCACAATAACCGCTGCGCCTGTTGTAGACGTGCTTGTATGCCCTGTGACCTTCGCGCCTTCAAGTACGTTTAACGTGCCGTTCGATACGGAAACAAGGCTGGTGCTTGTATTCGCGCCTTGCAGTGTTATGTTATCCCCGACTGTGAAGACTGTGCCGGCGGCATTGAGTGTAAACAGCGTGCCTGTTGTGCCTATTTTTTGGATTATACGTTCACCGCCTGCGTTACCGTCACTGCTGACGAGCGTGATGTTTAAACCGGTTGCGGCAGGGGCGTAAGTGTTAAGCTCCTGGTCGTCATAAAGCGTGAAGATATAATTCCCTGCATTGGCGGCATGAGCGAACGCTGTTTCAAGGTTATGGAACGCTCTCGGCGGCGCGCTGTTCCACTCGACCGTGACGGTCATGGTTTCGGGAACGAGAACGCCTGCACTATTAATATAGTACTCCGGCGCAACAGGGCGTTCATCGGCACGAGCAGTCGCGGCAGACAAGAAGTTTACGTTCGTGATTCTGCCACTTGTAATCATGTCGCTTACGCCGTCGCCTGTCAGCACGGTTCTGCCTACCCAGCGCGCGATATTCGTAAGCATAGCTGTACTGCCGCCCCGCAGAACGAGCGTGTCTATGCTTCCTGTGTAGTCTGCGCCTACGGCAATATCGGCGGTTGAGGTAACCCCGTCTGCGTTTAATAGAAGCGTGCCGATTTGCGCTGTGCCGCTTACAGTAACTCTTCCGACGGCGGCACCAGCGACATAAATGTCGCTCGGATAAATATCTGCGATATTATTTATGATTCTGCCGCCGCTGATATTTACTCTGCCTGTTCCCGCACCCGAAACATCTAACCCGCCGTTCGCGTTTGTTGCGGTGCTTCTCGAAGTATTTCCGCTGATTTCGCCGCCGAGCATATTGAAGCTGCCCGAAGCGGAAACGCTTACTGCGCCGCTTGCAGAGCTTGTATTATGTCCTGTAATCTTCGAGCCGTCAAGCATGGTTAGCGTGCCGCTCGTTACAGTAACTAAGGTAGACGTGCCGTTATCTATTCCGCGCAGTGTTATATTATTTCCGAGGGTTAAATGCGCGGTAGACAGATTAAGGACAAACATTGCTTGACCTGTTGCGCCGCCCCACTGAATGGTTTTTTCGTCACCTGCGCCGCCTGCGCCGTGGAACGCAATTTGACGGTTGGAATTTATGGTTCTTTGAGTTGTCAGCGTTTGGTCTTCGCGGATTACAACGGTGTAATTTCCGTTTAACGTCAGAGGTGAATTGCCGAGCGCGGTTTCTAAGTCCGCGAAGCCTGTAATCGCACCTGTAGCGTTATTCAGCACGGTGACAGGGGAAATCAAGTGCGTGAGCACGGGCGCATTGTCGCCGAAAACATCGTCAAGCATACCCTGAACATAATCAATATTCCCCGCATTGATACACTGCCCGTTGCGGTCGTTCGCAGTGCCTGTAACCGTTCTGTTATTCACAAGCGTACCGTCCCACGCGTAGTTGTTATCAGCGAAACTTCCGCTGACTATACTTCCGCTCACACGCCCGAAGATTTCATTTATACTGTTTGTTCGGTTGACTGTCGTAACAAGTGAAACGCTGTTTTCGATTTTTCCGTTGCTTGCGTTTCTGCCTGCTATCCCAGCAATGTGAGTTGCTCCGCTGACTGTGCCTGTAACAAAGCAGTTTGAAATTAAACCGAAGTTATCGCCCGCTATGCCGCCGGCATAACCATTCGTTCCTACTGAAATATTTGCATTTAATAGCCCTAAATTCTTGACAACACCGTCCGCGAGTAAAAGACCGAACATTCCTTGGTCAATTGAGTTATTATTAAGTGTAAGGTTAGAAATCGTGTGTCCGTTACCGTTAAAGCTTCCTGTAAATTGGCTTATCCGTGTCCAGTTGCTTTGTCCTGCGGCAGGGGGTGTCAAAACTGCGTTTTCGGTTAAGATATAATGCCTAAAATTCCCATCTGCGCTTCTCGCAAACGTGTTGAAGCTTGTAATATTATCCTGCCGTACAGGAATCGCGCGGGCTGTTTCGCGACCGTCAAGAATTGTGACGGCGGTTGTTTCGGGGATTGTGTAGTTTGTGTTTGTCGTTGTGAATTGTATGTTGTTTGCAGTATTTACAAATTCCGAAGTATTCGGGAGCGTAAGCGTATTCCCCGAAACAGCAAGCCCTGTCGCGGCGACAGGCGCAGTGTCCGTGCCGAGGATTCCTGTAACTGTAATCGTCGCGCTGTCAAGCGGCGTTAATGTGCCTGTTACGCTGATTGTAAGCGGAGCGGGCGCGATTGTGAAGTTATGCGTTGCCGTGCCTTTGAAGCTCCCGTTCCCTGTGAGGGTAATCGTCGCAGTCCCTGCGTTTATGTTATTTGAAAATTCTGCAGTGAAGTCTGTGCCTAAGGTCAGCGGCGCGCCGCCAAAGCTAACCGTAAACGTCGGGGTTTGCGCGTTTCTGTCATATACATGACTGCTTGTAACAGTAAGCTCCGCCGCAGAAATATCGTCCCTAAGGTAACTGCCCCACGGAATCCAAGGCGAGTTTCCGCCGCGAAGCCGCGGCATATAATCGCCGCTCGCGTGCCATTCCCAAGTATTCACGAAATCGAAGTTAGCAGAATCCCAAGGCGCGCGAGTTTTCAAGTCCGCCGCCGAGGTGTCAAGTCCGTCTTTGCCTGCGAGTGTTCTGTCTGTGAATAATGCTGTACTGCCTTCCATGTCGCCCCATGCGTAGTTGTTAGCGATAGTGGTTGCGGTAGGTCGCCCGATTACTCTGCCAACTACCGTGCCGTTAGTGCTGACGCTTTCGTTTAGTGCAAAATTGTTTTCCACCGTGGTCACTACGTCCCCTACACACCAACCGACTATACCGCCGTTATTATTCGCACCGCCTGTAATCGTTGCAGTTGAGTAACAATTACGGACGACACCATCTGCGCTATTTGTTGCGACTATACCTGCGGCTGTTCTTGAGCGTGCATGAATCGCACCAGTTACAAAACAGTTTTCTATTGTACCGGAACTGTTGCCCGCAATTCCGGCGACATCAATGTTTCCGTTTATGTTTACGTCAATAAGTCCAAGATTTCGTACAATTCCACCACTGCCAATTAAACCAAACATAGCTATATTCGTAGCAGTGCTTGTGTCATTGATTGTCATTCCTGTGATTGTATGCCCCGCACCGTCAAAGCTTCCTGTAAACGGAGTTGCGATAGTGCCAATCGGTGTCCAGTTGTTTGGATTTGTGCTGTCGAGCGTTATGTTTTCAGTTAAAATATAATGCCTTGAAAGTCCGTCTGCGCTTCCTGCGAAGGTGTTAAACGCCGCGATATTATCCTGCCTTACAGGAATCGCGCGCGCTTCTGCCCGACCGTCAAGAATTGTCATGGCAGTCGTGTCGGGGATTGCATAATTTGTGTTCGTTGTCGTGAATTGTATGTTGCTTGCAGTGTTTGCGAAAGTCGCGCTGTTGTCGAGCGTAAGCGTGTTTTCGGTTACAGCAAGCCCTGCCGCGGTGACAGGCGCAATGTCAGAGCCGAGGATTCCTGTTACTGTAATCGTCGCGCTGTCAAGCGGTGTTAATGTGCCTGTAACGCTGACTGTAAGCGGAGCAGATGCGATTGTGAAGTTGGCTGTTTCGGTCGCTGTGTAGTCCCCGATACCCGTAACAGTAATCGTCGCCGTCCCCGCATCTGTGTTATCGCTGTAAGAAAGCGTATAATCAGTATTCAAAACAAGCACCCTGCCGTTCAATTCGACCACGGGAAGCGGCTCAAACGCGTTGCCGTTGTAGGTTACAGTACTCGCAATTCCCGAGGTGCTCGCGCCTGTTATGCTCAGCGCGTCTACAGTAAACGTCAGCGTTGCAATATTGCTCGCGTAATGGTTATCATCTTCA
>Ga0123356_10001571_pt1 | contig 25125 bp, 15 predicted proteins | sample TergutEmb28metaG_2_FD_92546 | JGI IMG/M metagenome (GOLD analysis project Ga0123356, IMG submission 92546) | Embiratermes neotenicus P3 segment gut microbial communities from Petit-Saut dam, French Guiana - Emb289 P3 | ecosystem: Host-associated > Arthropoda: Insects > Digestive system > Gut ...
AAAAACTAAAAAGTTTTTAGAGATTGATGGAAAAACATTACTTTTTGAGGCTAAAAGCCTCAAAAAGCTTTAAATTGTTATCTGAGAGAACCTCTAAAAAGAGTTTTTAGAGGTTCCCTTAAATAATTGTCATGGAAGGTCTGATATGAACATGGATTTTATAGAATTATGGAACAATTATTTTCCTGTTGTTTCTGTTTCACGTATAGGAACAAAGAAAGAAAACCCATTATTAAACTCTATTTATTCAATAACCAAAGAATATATCTATAAAAAAGATAATTTATACTTACTTGATATCAAACGAATGTCAAAACAACCGTCTTTTTCCGGTTTGTTTCCTTTAGAAACAGATCCTGCTTTCTGCCACTTTGAATTATTGGAAGAAGAGTTAAAAAAAGGGAAACCGGTAAAAATTATTGAATTCTTTCTGAAAGAAGAAGAAAAAATATTCAGAATGCATAATGGCAGGAATATTCCACATGTTGACGGTTTATCAGAAATTTTTATTAATGAAATTATTAATAACCATAATTGGATATTTTATAACAGTACAGAAAATTCATTTATAACCGGCTTTCCGGATATTATTCATGGTAAATATATACCAAAATCCATATACGAAGCTTTTCGCTGTTTTGTCCCAAGATATTATGCTTCCGGATATATTAAAAATCCGAATGATAAAAATAATATTCATGTAAAAAAATCGATAGAAGGTATTAAAGAAAACAATATATATTTTATTCCAACAGAAGAAACTTTTAAATCAATGTTAAGCAATCTTATGAATTTAAACACTAAAATAGTAGATCCTATAGATACCATGAATGCCTGGAATTATTATAGAAATATAATTTATGACGTTTTATTAAAATTAAATTTAAATAAAAAAGCTGAAGAATTTGAAACAGAAGCGAGAGACGGCGTATTTTACCTTGTTCAATATATTGAATCTGTAATATATGATCCGGTCATCAGGGAAAAACTTGAAGAAAAAATTAATTTTAATATATTATTATCTAAAATAGTTGAATATAAAGGAAATAAATTATCTATTTATGATCCTGTAAAAAATAAAGACGGAGAAGGAAACAAAGAATTAATAGACTATATAAAAGTAAATGATAATGCGCTGGATATGATTACTGATGACAAGAATTCATCCCGTAATATTTATATAGATTTGCCTGATCAAAAATTGGAAAAATTAAGAGGCAATTGGCTGAACCCCTTTAAAACAGCGTTTAAAAATAATGAATACGCACAAAATGGCCAAGCAAATTTTTCTACAATAAAAGTATTCAGCCGGTTCGTAAAATGGCTGATTTCAGAAATATTGGGAAAATATCAATCAATGGTAGAAAGTGAATTATTCAAGGATTATTGCAGGGTTCATGAGTTAAATGGCTGTAAAAAATGCGTTATACAGCCATCCGGAAATATTGATTATTTGATTGCGCAAAGCATAAACGGAAATACATATAATATAGATGAATGTACAAATTGTTTCCGTTTTAATGATCATATGAAAACTTTAATACCGCATTATAATGTATTAAAAAGAAGATTAAACAGATTTTACGAACAAATATCGGGGGAATATAATGGTTGATTATCTGGAAGAAAATGTTGATGATTTTATAGATTTATTGCGTCAGCAAAATGGAATTAAATTAAGTGATACTTTTGATTTTGCAGAAGCGCATTATGATGAGCTGCAAAAAATGGATAATATTTTTAAGTTTGAGACAGATGAAGATAAAGGCCGTTGTATGACTTTGGCAAGAATTCTCACACCCGAATGGGCTGATGACATTATTGCATATTCCAGAAAGGAAACTTTTAACAGGACGGGATTAAAACTGGTTGATGAACCGGAAAAAAGCAAATATACAACCGAAATTATTACTGCACTTATTTATAATCCGCAATTTATGAAAAAAGCATGGGATTGGTGTGTTATTACATATCATGAAGTGCTGGAAAAAACAAAAAATAATCCGGTTATAACAGCTTTTTCCAACAGACGTATTATATCAAACAATTTATTTATAAGAAAACAGGCAGCTACTAATTCCGGAATCCGCGAAATATTAAAGGATGTTATTATTTGGAATAATAGACAATGTGATGTATTTGGTTATTTATTTCAGAATGGAGAAATAACATTTGAACTACATATTAAGGATACAAAGGATTTAGAAAATATTACTAATTTAAAACTTTCTATAACAATTATTAATGATAATATTTCTATAAGAGAAGAACCGTTAAAATTCTGGAATGATTCATGGAATCCTGGTGAAACAGCAGTTTATTCAACCGGAAATATTAATATTGCAGACTATGACAGGATTGTTGTTAATGAAATTATAGGTAATAACGATGCCTAATCCGCAGATATTAGTACCCTATAGTACTAATCGCATTACAGAACCCTTTGATCCTTTTGAATTATATTCTGTTCAAAGCAGCGAGTCAAACAGAGTGCAAGGCAGGTGGGTGCCTTATGATCAAAGAGAGCCAAAAGAAAGGGACAATAAAGACAGAACAAAGAAAAAATTGGATGCGCTTCAATTAATATTTAAACAAGAAGAAATAGGCCGGGAATTTCAGCTTATACGTGAAAAAACAAATAATGCAAATGCAGTTATTCATGACGGAACCCCGTCAGTTTTTCTGGGACTATATTTGACATTACTCCAGGAAGTAAGAGGAATAAAATACAATTCCAAATGGAAATCAATCACAGTCACCGGTGACATAAAAATAATAGACAGAAATATCAAGCTGGCAGGTGTTGGAGATATAGAAAAGAAATATGAGGATTTTACAAAGGAAATAGAAAATTATTCTCAGAATAAACAGGATAAACATTTATTTATATATGTAAGCGATAAAAAATATGATAATATAAAATCTGTTGATAATATTTATATAGAATATTTTTCTGCTAATGATACAATCAATAATATCATAACATATATAAGCGGTTACCTGGATGAAAAAAAACACAGTGTTTTTATAAGCCATTCAATGAATGATGTAAAAAAAGCGGATAAAGTATGTTTTTTTCTTGAGAGCAACGGCGTTAACTGCTGGAGAGCGCCCCGTAATATTAACCCCGGCAGCAGCTATCCGGTTCAGATACTTGAAGCCATACGTAATTGTCATATCTTTTTATTGCTGGCATCAGAAAATACAAATTTATCTGAACATGTAAGCAGCGAAATTGAAAGGGCATTTGAATATAAAAAATTAATTATCCCGTTCATGCTTCAGGATATTAAATTTTCAGATGAACAATTATATTTTCTTGCCAGAAGACAGCGTATTGAAGCATACAACGACATTGAAATTGGACTAGGTTCTTTATTATCAACAGTATTATCTGTTATACAAAAATCCAAACATTCATCAGAGGATAATAATATAGGTAATACCGCTCAATATACTGCTGTGAAAGATGAAAGTCCAAAGAAAAACAATAAATTTAAGTTAATATCTGGTGTAGACGTTACAGAAAAAGATTTAAGTGAAGCGCTTCTTTTAGACAGTATAGTATACGAAGAATTTGATGCGCATTTTACTCTGGAAAAGTGCCTGCAATGGCATGAAATAAACCCATTAATTTATTTTATACTAAAAGATGAAAATCTGGATTCAGTGATAGGATATGTTAACATTGCACCTGTTACTGAAAGCTGTTACAACAAAATATTAAGCGGAGAAATCTGGGATACGGCTATCGAAGAAGATTCTGTTTTACCGTATGATCTTCCGGGATTATATTATCTCAATTTTACAAGTATCGCTGTAAATCCTTCATTCCGCGGTCCTGGCGTTATAATGCAGCTTATTGATGCAATCATTTCGAATATAATAACACTAAGCGAACATGGTATATACTTCAAAGCAATGGTAGCCGATGCAGTAACGCCGGCTGGAGAAAAAATCTGCCGCATGGTAGGAATGGATTTATTAAAAGAGACAAATCGCGGCACAAAAATATATGCCGTTTCTTTTTTCCCTCCGATTTTCAGAAAAAATTCAAAATTGCTAAAAGAACTTGCAGAAATATATGAAAAAGTAGATATCACAGATATGACAGCGTTTTAGATTTATGTTTATGGGAAGTAAATAAGGAGGGGATACATTGCTGCATCACATTTTGGATAAGTACATTTTTTCCTGGTTAGATAACAGTAAATTGAGACATATATTCTCAGATAATAATAAACCCGATATTATCCTGACCAATAAAAGCGATGTTGCCGTAGCTTTAAAGTATAACAGTAAATCCATGATTGCTCCGATAATACTGGAGAAAGGCAGAAATACCTATGCTCAAAAATTAATTAATATCGGCAAAAATAGTAATATTCCAATTGTTGATGACAAAGAACTGGTAAACGAACTATACTCAACCTTAAAATCCGGTCAGACTATTTTTTATAAACATTATAATAAGATTGCAAGATTATATTCAAAATATACAAACTTGAATATTACCAGAAATGAAACTATTAATTCTTTTGATGAAATATTTGAATCACAAAGGTTACATACCCATGAAGTATTATCTTTAACAATTCCGGAAAAAATTAAACTGGAGGTAAGCAGTAATATATACAGCATTGTAATGAATAAATATTTTAAAATAAATATTTGCGGTTTTTTATTGAACAATTTAAAAACAGAAGAAAATACTAATCTGAAAAACGATGAATATAATATAAAAGTGAATGGTTTATTGGTCAAAAATGGTAAAATTATTTATACTTTCATAGAACCATTTGAACAATTAAGTATTTTTCTTACAGAATGTTTAAAGCAGCATTACAAGCAATTAATAGGACGCGATGAAATAGTTTATTTTTTAAGCCAGGTAAAAGAGAAATATCCTGTATTAATAAATGAAATACTAAAATATTATTCTATTGGCGAAATACGAAAAGTTTTCCATGACTTATTGGAAGAAGATGTTTCTGTACAAAATATAATTACAATCCTTGAGACAATGGCAGATTTTGGAAACGAAGAACATAATTTTAATATTATTCTGGAAAACCTTAGAAAGGCAATCGGCAGGGATATTTGCCTTCCTTATATGCATGAGAATGTTCTTAAAGTTTTTGTATTTGAATCAAGTTTAGAAAAAACTATCAATTCGAATTTTGTTGTTACAGAAAACGGAAAATATTTAAATGATGAATATGTAAAGATTGTTCATGAACATGTTTTAAAAGCGGTAGATTCTTTGAAAAATAAAAACCTTAAGCCGGTACTGGTTTATGGTCAGCTGAACAGAAAACTGATTAGGAATGTTATTGAGAAACTGGATTTGGGAATAGCGGTCATTTCTGCATCGGAAATTCCCGGTGATATTAGGGTTGAGGTAGTGCTGGAGATGAGAAAATAATTTAATTGTAAAATACCGAATATGCTCAAAGATACTGGGAAATTTCGAACTCATTCCGTTAAAAAAAGATTAATAATGAAATATATATTTTATTTTTAAATATTTTAACAACCTACACAACTTCTTAAAATTAATATTACTACAATTACGGCAATAGCTCCGCCAATTATTTCACCAAAAGAAGAGTCTTCATCTTTTTTTTCATTTTGAGGTTTTTTTCCGGAGGCAGTCCAACCGCAATTTGGACAATATGTTGCATTTCCTCCTATTTTATTTCCGCAGCCGCCGCAAAACACAACAAGTCTCCTATTACTAAATTTTACAGCCGCACTTTACACAGAATCTTGTATTTTCCAATAAACTATTGCCGCATTGTGTGCAAAATGAATCTTTGCTTTTTTCTGATGCTTTTTTTCCAATACTCATACCAAGCCCAATTAATCCAACTGCTGCGCCTATTCCAATTGATGCAACTCCAAGAACACCTTTGGATATACGATCAGCGCCGCTTCTGTCAAAACCTGTTATGCCTTCCCATGTATCTTTTAATCCATCTTTCACAAAATGTTCTGCAATTTTTTTTGACCTGCCCATTTCTTCTCTCCCTGGATCCTATACTTAAAATGCTATAATGATTGTTATATTTTTTTAACCATTATATTTTATTCTAATTTCCCCTTGAACATTGACATATATTCACCAAACTGTCCGAAGTCACGGACATTATCACGGTCATAACTAATGTAATCATCAGAGTATGTACCGACATTACTTTTCATTAAATATTCACCGCTGCTGGTTTTGGCATTATTTACCGCATCGTAGAAGTTGTCTCTTAACTCACGGCTTGGAAACCTAATATATTGCATTTTATACCTCCTAAAACTCTTATAGCTTAAATATTCCCTTATTTTAATAAAATTGTCAAGAATAATTTCTTCATTGAATAAAATTAAATTTATCAAAAATTATTAAAATTCTTTAATTTTTATAAACTATTTTTACACATTATAAACAGAGGAAGATAGATCTACAACCAGTTCCTGTATACTTTATGATAGGTTATTTTAAGGAAAAAGAAGGAGTTTTATATGAAAAATAATGCTTATTTTGGATTGATTACATGTTTTATTATGTTATTACTTAATTGTATTACATTGCAAAATCTTCATGCGTACAATGAAAAATTTGACTACAATCGGATGGATTTTCGGCATCATGTTACATCTAATATAAAAAATCTGGAAAGTATTGGAAGCAATATAAATGCCACACAATTGAATATAGTAATGCAAAATGGGTTTTTAGCTGCCGGAGAACAATACGGTTTTTATAAGATAACACTTTCCTGGAAACGCCTTGGAGCCGGACCGCGCAGTAACCAAAGAACATTCTGGTATTGTGTGGGCGCTGGTCTGACAGCAGGATTAAGTTTATTAACAAATCCTATAGTAGAACAATCACGTTATGAATTAAGAGCTACTCTGGAGTTTTTTGATGTTCATAATGTAAAAATAGCCGAATATTCCAGATCAAGTATCTTTGATGGTAATATACGTTTAAATCGTACTGACTTTACATTTTCTACACAAAAGCATTTTAGTGATTTAATTACTGGTTGTCTTTTAGCAGCTAAAGCAGATGAAGTCCAGATTAATAATGCTCTTGTTGATGCAAAATATCCTCAATCTACAATTGAAACAGTGGCAAGAAATGCTTTTGATAATCTGAGAAGCAGAATTCCTCCATGTTCAGATATAATATGTTCACGAATTGCTGTAATAAGCGCCAGTACAAACTCTGATGTTATAGCAGCAAGTATGCATATTGAGAATATCATAATTAATACAAACGGATATCATGCGGTAGACAGAAGAACGATTGATTTAATAATAGCAGAATTAATGTTTGGTAATTCTGCGTATGTAGCACAGGAAGACGCATTAAGAGTAGGCCGAATGGCTTCTGCCAACTACTTAATTATAGTTGATGTTGCAGGTGAGGGCGTAAACAGAGTTCTTAATTTCCGGGTTTTAAATGTTGAAAGAGGCACGGTTTTAGACAGTTTTAACAGCAGGTTTCGAAGGTAAAATAGAGTAGCATAGAAGAAATAGGGAGAGTTTGAGATCTCCCTTAAACTATATGGTACTTTATTTTTATCTTCCTGTTCTTGTTCTATTATATTATATGAATAAAATTAATTTCTAAAAAATCTCGTCAAATTCCCAGTTTCTTTTTACATATAGATATTAAGGAGATTAAATATGAAAACAATTCTGAAAAGAACCATTTTCTCAAGCCTGTTGTTCTGTGCAGTATTTCTTTTTATTATTCCACAGCAAATGAACGCTCAGGTTTCACCGGAGGCTGCACGCCTTCTTCGCAGTGCAAATATCCAGGTTTTTAACCAGCCAACAAGCCCGCAGAACTTTACATTACCGCTTCTTAGCGGCGGAAGCGCATCACTTACATCTTACAGAGGCAATGTTGTATTATTAAATTTCTGGGCAACATGGTGTCCTCCATGCCGCTATGAAATGCCGTCTATGGAAACACTTTATCAGCGGTTTAAAAACCAGGGATTTGAAATCCTTGCTGTCGATTTGGGCGAAGATACCAATACTGTACGGCAATTTATCCAAAGTCACCGTTATACCTTTCCTGTAATGCTGGATACTGACAGCAGTATAGGCAGCATTTACGGTATCAGAGGAATCCCTACTACTTACATTATTGACCGCCGGGGCATGATAATTGGTGTGGTTAACGGAGCAATTGACTGGAGTACTCCGCAGGTTATTGCCGCTTTTGATGCACTAATAAACAGCAGGTAAAATGAAATCAGCGGGTAGATATTTCTGCCCGCTGATTATTAGAAAATTACAGATTATTTTTCCTTATTATTAAACAGGAGAATAAATATAATGAATTATATAGACAAAAAAATTGATTATTGGAAAAAGGAACTGCTGGATCTTAGTCAGCGCAACAAGCTGATTAATTGCCCTATACAAAAACAAACAGGACGGATATCCCGCGCTTCAATAGCTATACGCACTCCAGAAGCTGCAATGTTATGGGAACAATTTACAGAAGATAATAAACCTTATATTTTCCCAATATGCAGTTTTCCGGAGAATATTACCGATAAAAATAAATCTTCTGTAACAAATCAGGATTTAATAGAAATGCAAAAAACTTTGCAAAATCTGAAAATCAAAGCTCGGAGTTATTCAGAAGAAAAAGGATTGAATGCTCTGCATCTTGCTTTTGGATTTTTAAATTGGTGCGATAAAAGCGGCAATTATCTGCGTTCTCCATTACTGCTTGTACCGGTACATTTATCACAGAAAAATTTGTTTTCTTCTTTTGTTCTTTCACGTCATGATGACGAAATAACACAAAATTATGTTTTAAATTTAAAATTAATTAATGAATATAATATTTCTTTGCCGGAATATTCTGATATATTTAATTTACATGATTATCTGGATAAAATACAAAAAGTCTGTTCTGTTATGAAAAGCTCAATTTCTCTGGATGTAGAGTTATCATTATTTTCTTTTCTAAAAATTAATATGTATAAAGATTTAAATAATCATATTGATAAAATTAAGTATCATCCAATAATAAGAACTATTGCAAACGATACCAAATCTATTAATATAAATAAAACAAATATTTCCGGAATTAACCATGATTTAATTGATCCGCATAAAGTTTTTAATGTCGTTGATGCAGATTCAAGCCAGCAGGATGCAATATTACTGGCAAAACGCGGCGTTAGTTTTATTTTACAGGGACCGCCAGGTACTGGTAAGTCTCAGACTATTACTAATATTATTGCAGAATTATTGTCTGACGGTAAAAAAGTTTTATTTGTATCTGAAAAAGCAGCTGCTTTGGAAGTTGTTCAAAAACGGCTTACTGCAGCGGGATTAAACTGTTTTTGCCTTTTTTTAAATAGCTACAATACAAAACGGCGGGATATTATTGAACAGCTGGAAGAATCAATGAAGCTTGCACAAAACAGGGTAGTTTTATCAAATAAAGCTTCTATAAAGTTATCCAGGCTGGAGCAGCAACGTATACTTTTAAATAATTATTCCAAAGAGCTTCATACAATTGTTGAACCAATTGGTGAAACGATCTATAATATATATGGAAAAATTGCATCATTAAATAATACACCGGATATTTTTTTTAATCTGCAGAACCCTGAAACTATATCAATATACGATTTGACAGAAAAGAATAGATTTCTTGAAGATTTCTCCCGTATTATTGCAAAAAGCGGTTATCAGAAAGATAACCCATGGTATGGTTGTAAAATAAAAAATATTACAAATCAATTTCGTCAGCAATTTTTTATCGAAGCAGAAAATGTAATTAATGCAATTGATGCTGTGATATTAAAGAATTATAATGGAAATTATTCTGCAGATAGTTTATGTTTGTCTGATTATAAGAATTGCGCTGATTTTATTTCATTAAGTAATAGATTAATAATAAAACGGGAAATAATCAGACAAAAATATACAGATAAAATATATTCATTAAACGGTAAAGATTTATTATCTCGTTGTAATAAACAATACCGGAGTTTTTTAAGGATAATTAACTTAAAATTCTGGGAAGATCGAAACAGTATAATCAGCTCGCAAAGAGCAAAAGAGAAAGTATCATTTGCAGATATTAAAGATATTGCCCAGAAATTGCATGATATACAAAATACAGAAAATGAAATTAACCGATTATCAGGTTTATTAGAAAAAAAACAAAACATTCCAATCGATACAATTGCTGAGCATTATAATCAATTAGCTGCTCCGATATGCTGGTTTATTGATTTATTTGAAAAAGAAGAAATTATTTTTTCTAAATCTCTCAGTGAACTGCGAACAAGCATAATAAATTGCATTGATAATTTCTCTGCTCTTGAAGAATATATTGACTATTGTGATATGGCGGGAAAATCCAGAGAATTAGGTCTTGAAGACTTTATTTTCCATGCATCTCAGGCAGACTTACAGGCGGAAATGATTATCTCTGCCTTTAATAAGCAGTTTTATAACGCTCTTCTTGATGCCATATTGCCTGAATTTGATGCCGTTAATAAATTCCGCAGGCAAAAGCAGGATGATAATATTTCTTTGTTTAAAGAACTCGATTTATCACATATAGAAATTTCAAAAGCTGCGTTAATAAGTAAATTAACATCATGTTTGCCAGCATTTGATGCTTTTACATCCGAACATGATGAAATAGGCTTACTAAAACGTGAATTGGTAAAAAAGAGAAAATTAATGCCAATAAGAAAATTATTTGCTTCGCTTCCGAATCTTTTACCTGTATTAAAACCATGTATGATGATGTCACCTTTATCTGTGAGTACATATTTTAGTGACAGTAATTATGAATTTGATACAGTAATCTTTGATGAAGCTTCCCAGATACGAACCCATGATGCAATCTGTGCTATTTCCCGTGCAAAACAGACAATAATAGCCGGCGACAGCAAGCAATTACCGCCAACAGATTTTTTTAACATATCAACATCTGCACAGAATGATATTAACGATGATAATGAGACAATTAATGATAACGGCGCTTATGAATCGCTTTTAGACGAAGCTTCATTATTGCCATCACAAACATTATTATGGCATTATCGAAGCAGACATGAACACTTAATTGCATTTTCCAATAATAAAATATATCAGGGTAATCTTATTACATTTCCGTCTCCTGAAGAAAAAGCCGAAGATATTGGCGTCCAATATATTTATGTTCCAAACGGTATTTATGACAGAGGCGGAGGAAATGGAAACCTTGCAGAAGCAGAAATTGTCGCAGAGTTGGTGTTTGAGCACATCTGTAAAAATTCAAATCGCAGTTTGGGAATTATAGCATTTGGCGAAGTACAGCAGACTGCAATAATGGATGCTCTTCTGCATAAAAGAAGAAGTTATCCTGAATTTGAACAATATTTTAATGAAGATACAGAAGAATCAATATTTATTAAAAATCTTGAAACAGTTCAGGGAGATGAACGCGATACAATTATTTTTAGTATTGGTTATGCACCTGATATTAATGGCAGGTTTATCATGAATTTTGGGCCGCTTAGCCGTAAAGGCGGCGAGCGAAGACTTAATGTTGCAATTACACGCGCAAGATATAATGTTAAACTTGTAGGTTCAATAAAACCTGTTGATATAGACTTAGAACGAATCACAGGCGAAGGGCCAAAACTTCTAAAATCTTACATCGAATTTGCAATTAACGGCAGCATTGATTTTCAGAATGAAACAAAAAATCATAAAACATTGACAGATGGCTCATTGTTTGAAAAAGCTGTGTATGATTTTCTAATTATTCATGGATTTAATGTTGAAACACAGGTTGGATGCTCAGAATATAAAATTGATATGGCGGTAAAATGTCCCGGGAACAGTAATAAATATATAATTGGAATTGAATGTGACGGAATTATGTATAATTCTGCAAGAACAACAAGAGAACGTGACCGCCTGCGTCAAACTCTGCTTGAAGGAATGGGTTGGAAATTATATAGAGTTTGGTCAACTGATTGGATAAAAGATCCCAAAAATGAAGGCAAAAAATTAATAGCTGCTATTGAGGATGCTATTAATAATAACAGCGAGGCAGCAAAAGTTAAATATACAGGTATTATTCCTATATCAAACTATCTTAGTATTAGTACTCGCAAAGAAATACAGGAAAAACTTCCTTATTCAAAATTTTCTGGATATACGGCAGATGAGATACCATCAAGCGATTTTGAAAATATCATGTATAAAATTGTTTCCGGCAGTTACGGTATTGACAAAGAAGGTTTATTCAAAACAACAGCTCTTTGCTACGGCTGGCAGAGACGGGGAGATGTAATTAAACAATGTTTAGAGAGAGCTTATCAACAACTTGTTAGGAATAAAAAGATCAGAGAAATTAACGGTAAAGTTAAGGCTGGGTAATCTTGAGAGCCCATATCTATTCAAGACACTTAGTATTACCGCATTGTATATATGTAAAACAATATGTCTTTTTTGGTAATTATAGGACTGTCAATAATAGGACTTGACTAATTCTTTATGTAGTATAGAATTAAAGTAATAAAGCATACTACAGAGCAAGTAAAACAAGTGTCCAAAAACTAACTAAGCTTTGTAACAAGCTAATATTCTTTAATTATGATTTATTTAGGTGGTGACAGAATGACTGCAATCCATAAACGGATAATGGTGATATTGCTTTTTGTATGTATTTCTGTCAGCTTTTCTGCTTGTTCTGCAAAGCAGCTCCCTTTGTTGCAGGCTCAGGATACTAGTATAAACTTTGCAAAATCCTACCGTGATATACCAGGTGTAACAGAAGAAGAAATTGCTTTACTTACCGGCTTGTCTTTTGAAGTTGTTCATGATGAAAATACGCAGCAATCGGTAATTTTGGCTATATCTGTAGCTGTCTTGTTTTTACTTTTAATAACTCTTACCTTATTATTGGTAAGAAACAGTAAAATACGAAAATTGTATAAATATGAAATAGAAGAAAAAAAAGTGATGATTAAGGATATTAAGTACCGTGAAAAAATGCTGGAATTGCTGAACAAAACAGCAATTGTTTTTATGGCACAGCAAAATAAATCCTTTGAAGATATCATGACAATAGGATTAAAATTAATTATAGATGAACTTGATTTAGACAGGCTTTCGGTTTGGCGCAATTTTTCCATGCCTGACGGTCTGCATGCATCGCAAATCTTTCGTTGGGACAAAGCATCCGGCGGTACTACAGAACCAACGCCTGAGTTAACCGATGTTCTGTATTCTGATTTAGCGCCGAGGTGGAAAGATGTATTAGCGAACGGCGAAACTTTAAATTCACCTGCAAACCAGCTTCCTGAAGCTGCATTATTAAAAAGATTCGGCGTCATTTCGGCATTTGTAACGCCAGTATTTATTGACAATGTATTTTGGGGATTTGTACTTTTTGAAGACCGGCGAAACGAACGGTTTTTTGACGATAACAGCGCCGATATTATGCGCTCAGCAGCTTTTATGTGCGCCAACACTGTAGTTCGTAATCAATTAATTATAAAAAATAATAATGATACCATAATGCTGGAAGATGCGTTAAAAAAAATGTACGAGGCAACGAAACTAAGGAACAATACCCTGATTGCATTAGAGAATATTTTAAACAGTATTGAAGCGGGTATTTATGTAACAGTACCGGATACCGGTGAATTGCTTTTTGTTAATAATTTTCTTAAGAATTATCTGAAAATTGAAGGCGATGTTATTGGTCACTATTGTTATAATGTTTTTCGCAAAGGTTTTAACAGAATGTGCGATTTTTGTCCATGCTATCAGCTGGATAAAGAACCGGAAAAAGTAATTATATGGGAAGAATATTTTCCGCATAACGGAGCTACAGTTCTTCACTCAGATTGTTATATTAACTGGTATGACGGAAGAAAAGTTCATTTACAGCATGTCATAGATATTTCTGAGCTTGTTACTGCAAAAAAACTGGCAGAACAGAGTAATCGTGCAAAAGGAGTCTTTCTTGCCCAAATGAGTCATGAAATAAGAACTCCAATGAACGCAATTCTTGGTATTTCTGAAATGAATCTCCAAAGCAAAAATCCTTTAGCCAACGCAGAAGAGGGATTCAGAAAAATATATGAGTCAGGCAGCTTGTTGTTAAAAATTATCAACGATATTCTTGATTTTTCTAAAATAGAAGCAGGTAAATTGGAGATCATCCCAAATAAATATGATGTTCCGAGTTTTATAAACGATACTGTACAAATAAATCGTTTCCGCTATGAAAGCAAACCGATTGAATTCAAGCTGCAGTTGGATAAGAAAATACCGCATGAATTAGTTGGAGACGAGCTTCGTATCAGGCAGGTACTTAATAACCTGCTTTCCAATGCCTATAAGTATACAGAAGCAGGAGAGGTGCGGTTATTGGTAACTTTTGAACCGGCTCAGGATAACGAAACTGTTCTGCTTATTTTTATTGTTAGTGATACAGGACAGGGCATGAATTCGGATCAACTTGGCAGGCTTTTTAGTGAATATGAACGCTTTAATATGGAAACAAACCGCAGTATTTCCGGTACTGGTCTTGGCATGAGTATAACAAAGCGTCTTATTGGATTAATGAACGGAGAAATATTGGTAGAAAGTGAGGTTGGTAAAGGATCGGTGTTTACTGTACGTATTCCGCAGATAATTGGCAATTCATCTATATGCGGAGAAGAAATTGCAAAAAGCTTACAGAATTTCAGCTTTCGCAGTACTACGCTTATTAAGAATGAACAAGTAATACACGAATATATGCCTCATAACAGGGTTATGGTTGTGGATGATGTTGAATCCAATTTGTATGTTGCTAAAGGTTTGTTGTTACCTTATGGATTGAATATTGAAATTGCAAAAAGCGGGTTTGAAGCTATAGAAAAAATTAAAAACAACGGCAGTTATGATGTTATATTTATGGATCATATGATGCCAAAAATGAATGGCCTGGAAGCTCTGAAAATTTTACGTGACATGGGTTATACGCATCCTATTATTGCTCTGACAGCAAATGTTGTCAGCGGGCAGGAGGAAAACTTCCTGTCAAATGGTTTTGACGGTTTTTTGGCAAAACCTATTGATTCCCGTGAATTGGATATTTTATTAACACGTTTTATTCGTAATAAAGATCCGTCGTATACATCACAACCATTAAAAACTGAAGAAACAACGAAGCAGGAAAATCCTGACGGAGATAAAATACTCGAAGCAAAAAAGTTTTTTGTATTGGATGCAGAAAACGCTGTATATGAGCTAAAAGACTGCTTATCAAAGATGCATAAATTTCCGGTGAATCCGGCTGCGCAAGATTCCCAGGCCCTTATTAATGAAGGGATTGAGTTATATATTATTATTGTTCATGGCATAAAAAGCGCTTTGGCAAATATTAATGAAACAACATTATCCGACACTGCATTAGAGCTGGAACAAGCAGGGCAAAAACACGATTTTGATTTAATAATGGATAAAACACCCGCATTTATTGAAGCGCTGCAATTGTTAATTGACAATATTAAACAGACTAATAAATCTAAATTGGCGTATTTAAACAATAATACAGAAATTTCCCGGGAAAACATAGTTTTTTTACAGGAAAAGCTGTATGAAATAATTGCCGCATGTGAAATGTTTAATAAAAAAGCCGTTAAAACCGCTCTGGACAATATAAAACAGAAAACATGGCCGTTGGAATTAAGTGATATAATAGAAGAAATTTCTGTTAATCTTTTACGCGGAGAGTTTAAAAAGGTTATTTCTGCCGCAAAGAAAGCCGTGGGAATGTTTGTATGATGATAGATATGCGGGGGGATACATAGCTGCATCACATTTTTGATAAATATATTTTTTCCTGGGTAGATAACAATAAATTAAAACACCAAAAAATGGAGTTTGTATTATTTCATTATCCGATTTTTGAATGGGATGGTTATTTTAAGAATTCAATTCATTTATACGGTCATGTCCATAATTGCGGAAACAACCCGGAACTACAAAAACGCTTTGACCTCTTGGGGAATAGAGCAATAAATGTTGGGGTTGATGTTAATGGGTTTTATCCTGTGGGGTTGGAGAAAATAACTGAAATCTCTAATTTTTCTTAATCAAAATATCCAGCAATTATTTCTATTTTCTTTTCAGATGCATTGCCATTACCATATATATTACTTTTTTCTATATTATAATCATTATTTAAATATTCTAAAATAATAGTTTTAACATATTGATAATCAGCATCTACTTTTGTGAAATTAACATTAGTGAAAGAGTTTATTACTCTACAATTAAGGCTTCGTAAAAAGCAGAAGCTATCGCCTTTTTATATCTACAGTATTCTTTAATTTTTTGTTCAGCACTACATTTTCCTTTATCTGAAAACCATACCCATTTTAATGTATCACATGAACCATACCAATCACAATTATATTTCCCGCAATCAAATTTTCTATATGAAACATCAAGTTGAGCTTCGATACTATGGAACTTATCACTAAAACTACTATTTTCACTTAGAAAATCAAATTTATCGTCCATTGGAAATTCTGTTAAAAATTCATCATCATCTAAATTGTTTGCGTAGTATTCCGGTGTTATGAAAGGAAAAAGAAGTAAATCCGTTTTTCCATTATATTTCTTTACAATTTCCTTAACACCATTGTGTAAATCATGTAATTGTTCATCTGTTGGAATTTCAAATGGAGCAAAATTAGTTTCTGTCATTGGCGGTAAAACACCAAGTTGTTCATAGAAGTAGTCTGCAATTTTTACAAGGTCTTTAAAATCAGTATTATTAAGCACAACCATTCCGCTAAAAAGCGGAACATCAGCATTCTTAAGTTCCTTGAATTTGTTTAGAACAATTTCACAATTTTTTTTACTATAATTATCACGAAATGGATTATCCATTGATACGACAAAACTAGAAATATGACTATCTTTTGCATAGTTGATTAGGTTATTTGAAAGACATTTTCCATTTGTCATGATAAAAGGAGATATTCCAGTTTTTGTATATAAACGATTTGCTAATTCAAAAAGTCTTTCTCCAAGAACTAAAGGCTCTCCGCCAGAAAAACGAACTGTTATCTTTTTGTTTACCTTCTGCAAATCATGAATAAATTCAATATATTTATCAAAAAGCTCATCAGAAATATCTCTATTATAAGCGTCTCGATCATGATTAGCATAAAAGTGACAATATGGACAATTAAGATCACACCTGCCTGTAACGAGTATGCTGAAACTTAAATTCATATTTTTTCGTATTTTCATAAGTCTATTTATGAAATAAACATTAATTCAAAAAAATATTACCAGATTATAAAACCTGGTAATATTTAATGATACCTTTAGTCGGTTGAATACTGACATGGTATCTTGTTTTTAGAAACTTTTTTAAGTTTCTTAAGAATTAATGCCTTTTTCATTTTTAACCTCCTTTTAATTTTTTTGATTATTAAAGATATTATGACTACAGATACTATTATTAACTATTTAAGCAACTAATATCTTATAAAAAGATCCTTTGCCTAATTGAAGAATATCATCAGTATAAATATCTTTAATATTATCTATGTTCGTTATCTTTTTCCCATTCAAAGATACAGCATTTTGATTAATTAAACGCCTTATATCACTTTTAGATTTATTTGAAACCTCTGCTAATGCAGTTATTAAAACATTTCCCATATCATCGCTTGCAGTTATCTCAATTACAGGAGCATCTAACGAGATTTCACCTTTTTGATATATAGAGATAAAACGTTTTTCTGCCTCGCAGGCAGCTTCTTTTCCACAGTATAAAAGCGTAACCTCATATGCCAATCTCATTTTTAAATTACGTGGATTAGTTCCAGAATCTAAACTTAACTGCAGCTCCTGAATTTCATCAGGATGTAAGTCAGTGCATAAATTTAAATACTTAATAATGAGATTATCGGGAATAGACATTAGTTTTTCGTAAATTACTGCTGCTGGTTCATCAATTCCGACATAATTATTTAAGCTTTTACTCATTTTTTCAATTCCGTCCAAACCTTCCAGCAACGGCATAAACAATGTGAGTTGGCTTTCTAAACCATAAGATTGCATAATACGCCGTCCCATATTTATATTAAATTTTTGATCAGTTCCGCCCATTTCTATATCAGCATTAATAGCAACAGAATCATAAGCCTGCATTAAAGGATATAAAAATTCATGAAGTCCTATTGGAGTTTGACTTTCATACCTCTTTGTAAAGTCTTTTCGTTCTAAAATTCTTGCAACCGTGGTTTTTCCACAGAGTTTTAAAACATCAGCAAAAGTCATAGTTCCCAGCCATTCACTGTTAAAGTGAATTTCAGTTTTATTTGGATCAAGAATCTTAAATATCTGCTCTTGATACGTTTGAGCATTTGCCTTAACTTCTTCAAAAGTCAGTTGATTTCGAGTCTTTGACTTACCGCTGGGATCACCTAACATTCCGGTGAAATCACCGAAAATAATGACTGCCGTATGACCCATTTCCTGGAATTGCCGGATTTTACGCAATACAACTGCGTGTCCTAAATGCAAGTCAGGTGCTGTTGGATCCAATCCTAATTTAATACGTAGAGCACGCCCAGCTTTTTTTGCTTTGAAAATACGATCATATATTACAGATTCTTCTGTATGATCATCAGCTCCTTTTAATATAATTTTTAAATCATTCTCTGAACTTTTTTCAATTTCCGTTTTTTCTGTAACTTTAAAAAACATAATTACACCTCTCAATTATAAAATTAATATGAGGGCTGTTTTTCAAGCCCCCATTAAACAAAGACACATTATTACCGCATGGATTTTTTAATTTGTGCCTGCCAAATTTGTATTTACTATTTTATTAGCAAAACTACCCTTAAAGCCATCATTTTTTCGTGGATTAATTAAAAGACTTGCTCTTTTAATTTTTAATACATTACCCACTGTGAGGGGTGTTAACACGATAATTATTATTGAATAAAGGTTATTAGGCCCAAACACGATTAATCCGCTAATAAAAATCACTCCATCAATAATTAACATTGTAAATTTTTCTGGTATTTTTTCTTTGAATAATGCAGCGATCAAGTCAGGTCCAGAAGTGCTTCCTCCATGTCTAAGGATAATTCCCACACCAAGTCCCAAAAAAACAGCTCCACAGATAGCCGCAACGATGATGTGTGATTCGACTTGAATATTTTTTGTTAGTGGAATAAATATGAAAGAGATTGCAATTGTAGCAAATAAAGTCTTTAAGAAAAAATCTTTACCTTTCTTTATTCCCCCAATTAAGAGAAGGCTTAAGCTCAAGATGAAATAAAATACATTTATCGGTATTCCAAATATTTCTCTTACTATTAAACTTAATCCTGTAACTCCTCCAAATGAAAGACTATGGCTAGATATGAAGAAATTTATCGAAATCGCTACAAATAACGAACCAATAATTATAGCACAAAAATCCCATATTTTTTCTTTATAATACATACAATCCTCCTAAATTTTGACCTTGGTCTTTAAAAGTTTTTCCAGATTGCTGACTGGTGCAGTTCGATTATCAATATGTTATGTCACATATATCAAAATTAAACGTTTTTAATGTTTGCGTTTTTACCTTCCCTGAACCACACTTAAAAATGTGATTATTTGTCAAAGATCGCTTAAGAATAACAACACTAAATAACTTCTTATCTGCTGCATCCTCTTATATATATTTATCTAAAAATTTCTTTATATTTTTCATCCAATTTCAATATTTTTTTAATTATTGAAAATATAAAAAAAGAAAGAGAATTTTTACATATAGATAAAGTTGGAGATATTTGTATGCTTTTAGAGAAATTTTAATTTTTACGAATTAATGAGATCTGGTGGAATTGCACCACTCGTCTCCTTCCGATCGGTTTTTTGACGACGGTTTTACAGACCGCTGATCGGGGCAGACCCCTTTATAGACGGCTTTTTAAGTCTTAACTGTCTATATTTATTATATGTAAAAAAGATGATAGTTTTTTGGGATTTTTGTTAAATTGTTTTTCTTAAAATAATAAAAATAACCACTGTCTTAGACATATGGTTTTGTGCTGGATTATTATATCATGCTAAGGTTTAGTCGTAGGCTGCATGTTTCTGTCTATGCTAATACTTCAGGAAATATATCAAGCAAATATTTATTTACATAATTCTGAGGTTTTTTCAGAAATCCAACTTAGTATTTCAGAATTGTTTACTAAATGCAAAATTATATACCGTATTACCATCATTATCTGTATTATAAAGCTGCTTTGGATCATACATATAAAGCTGTGAATTGACCAGAATAGACATTATTATCTTGTGAGTCATCGCATTTTCTTATGCTTACTAAAAGAATGACGCGGGATTTAATCTTCAAAAACTAGTTTTGGCAAGTGTTCATTAATCCATTCTAATATAGCTGAATTATTTTGTTCTTTTGCATAATGGTAAACGGTTTTTCCATTATTATCAGTATTATTGATAAGTTCAGGAATATGACTATAAAACCATTCAAAAACATTAACATTCCCCCATCCAGCAGTTATATGGAAAACTGTTCTTCCTGTATTGTCAATATAATTTGATAATAATTCTATTGGAGTTTCCTTATATGAAGCCGTTACAGACTGCTCCATAAAGAATCTATGTTTCCAAAGCCATTCTAGAGCAACTGTGTTTTTTTCATCTGCTGCTGCGTAATGGAATACTGTGCATCCTTCATTGTCCTTGCATTTAAGTAACTCAGGTACATATTGAAACAGCCAATCTAAAACCAGATCATTTCCAGTTTGCATAGCATGATGAAATACTGTTCCTCCATTATTATCTACACAATTAATTAATTCAGGTACATATTGATAAAGCCATTTTAAAGTATCTAAATTACCGCCTTTTGAAGCATAATGAAAAGCCGTTCCGCCGTGATCATTTATGCTATTAAGCATTTCTTTAGAATGTTTAACAAGTAATTCCAGGGTTGCAATGCTTCCCCAGCCTGCGGCATAATGAAAGATCGTAGCCCCATCTTTATCAGTGTTATTTAGTAATTCTGTTTTATAACCGTATAACCACTCGAAAGCAGCAGCTTTTTTTTCTGCTGCTGCATGATGGAAGATTGTTCTGCCGTAATCATCTGCAACATTCAATAATTTGTTCGCATACTTGAAAAACCAGTCAAATGCTTTTTTTCCGCAAATTTTATAGCAATTATATAATTCTGATGTATTGGTAAAAAACCAATCTAAAATAGCAATATTATTCCATGTTGCAATATGTTGAAAATCTGTATTTTTTGAGTTTTCAATAAAATCCGGCATACTTGCAAAGAACCAATTTAAATTGAAAAACCATTCTACAACGTTATTATTACCCAATCTCCTGGCATACAAAGAAACACTTCTTCCTTGATTGTCTTTACAATTAAGTAAGCCAGGCAGATATTCCAGAAACCAATTAAAAACACTTTTATTGCCATATAAAGCTGCATAATGTGTTATTTTTCTTCCTTTATTATCAGTAAACAATAATAGATCAGCCATATTAATTAAAAAATAATTTAAAATTTCTGTATTTCCAGTTTTTACCGCATAATGCAAAATACTCTTTTTTATATTATTCACATCCATTAATAGAACAGGCTTATATTTATACAGCCAATTTAATACGGTTGCAGAACCGCTTTCTGTAGGACAATCAGATATTGATTTTCCAGAATTATACTTCTTTATAAATGCTTCAGATTTGTCTCCAAATCTTTCATAAAACCAATTTATTACATTATTGCTGCCATTTTCAATAGCATATTGAAATATAGTAATTCCATCTTTGTCTTTATATTTGAGAATTTTTGGGGCGTATTTATTCAACCAATCTAAAATAAAAAAATCGATATTTATATTTCTAATAACAGAGTCTTCATTTATAGCATTATTTACAGGTTCCCAATTTTCATTAAAATAACCTTTTTGCCTAAGCCAATAATATGTTCTATCATTATTTCCTTGTTGTTCTGCAATCTTATAAATTGCATCAATGCCTACATCTTTACAGATTTCAAGTTTTTTATAATTATTAAATAACCAATCTAATATATATCTATTCCCCTTTTTTGCAGCATTGTGAACAAATGTTTTTCCGTGAATATCTTTGCAATTAAGCATTTCTGAAGCATTCTTTAACAACCATTCAAAAATATCGTCACTTCCATACCATTCGGCAACATTATGAAAAACAGTTTTTCCTTCATTATCTGTACAATTAATTAATCTTGGAACTTTATTATAAAGCCAATTAGTATTATTAATTTTATCCGATCTCATAGCAGAATGAAATACTGTCTCTCCATTATTATTTTTTATCTTTAGAAATTCTTCTGCATTATCTATATGTTTATAAAGCCAATCTAAAATATAGGGAGAACTACTGTATACCGCATAATGGAATATTGTATCGCCGTTTTCTGACTTTTTTATCAATAATTTTGGTATTTTTTCATAAAGCCAATCCAATACATTTATTCTTCGACCACTGACAGCTTCAAAGAAAACAGTTCTTCCCATGTCATCTGTTTCGTATAACAAATCCTCTGCCTTTTTAAAAAGCCAATTTAAGAGAATTTCATTACCCCAATGTGCAGCATTATGAAAAATAGTACCGCCTTTATTATTTTTGTCATACAATAATTCGTTTGCGTTTTTTACATTCTCTAATATCCAATCTAAAATTAAATCATTTTTATTACCAGCAGCCCAACTAAATATATTTTCTCCACTGTTATCTGTAAGCCTTAATAATTCATTTTTATTTTTAACATTTTTTAATAACCACCCCAAGATGTCTATTTTTTCGTACATTATAGGCCAAAAGAAAACAGTTCTTCCCGCATGATCTTTTTCGTTGAGTAATTCCTGTGCATTCTTCAATTTGATTAGTATATTCAATACGGAAATATCGCCATATAGTACCGCATAATGAAATACTGTATCTTTATTAATATTTATATAATTGAACAATTCTTGTGCATTTTCAAATAACCATTCCAGAGCAATTATATTTTTTTCATTTATTGCGTTAAAAACTAAATTGCCGCTAAATTCATCACATGCAAAGATATCATATCCAATATCTCTGAATAGAGAAAATATTTCTGGTTTTGTAGAATATCTGGCTGCTGTTAAGTAATATTCATCTCTATATACAAATTTTTTCTTTAATATTTTGGCAATATCTCTATTTTTATCATTTTTATTAATTATTCCTAATTTAATATATTCATTATCAGTTCTATAAGACAAAAAATCTCCGTTTTTTATATATTCTTGATTTTTTATATGATTTTTATTAAATTGTTTAAGATTAGAAATATTATTTTTTATTATTTTTCTAAGTAAAGGTTCAATAATATTAATACCCTGATCTTTCTCCAATGAAATATTAATTTGCCAGTTAAGATAAATAAATATATCTCTTTGATATTTACCAAAGAATTTCTTTCCAAGAAATTCTTTTTCAAATAAAATTGTATAGTAAGCAATACTTTTTATAGAAAATTTATTGCTATCAGGATTATTCATTGATAAAATACTGTAATTTCCTAGAGTATCTATTGCCTTTTCCAATTTGCTTTTTGTTATAGGTATTTTTTTCCAACATTCAAATTCTTTTATTCCATTTATTATTTGGTCTATTGATAAGGAAACTTCTTCAGGAAAATTAAGAAAAAAATAAATAATTTGTTTAGTTAAATTATCAAGATAAGAAAATATTGTTTTATAAATCTCTATCCTAAATTTACTTATACTGTTTTTTTTTATTTTTTCTATTAATGCATCAATTGTTGCTGTCATGTTTTGTAAAGATAAAATTGCTATTATAATTAGTTCTGGGTTACTATATAGTTTTTCGAATACTACATCTACAAGATTTAAAAATGAATTATTGTTTTTAGATTCATTCAATTTTTCTTCAATAACCTTTATTTGTTTTGCTATATTTTCTATAAAAATAATAATTTGTTCTTTTTTATCAAATCTCGGCACTTCAATTATTTGTGAGATAAAATTATAGGAAAAATCACATTTTGATCGGCTGGTTATTATCAAATAAGGTTTTATTATATAATTTTGAAAAATCATGTGAACCGCATCTAATATACATTTTATATAATTTTCATGTATCTCAAGGTTGTCTATTACAATAAGGTATCTATTTTTATTTAATATCTTTTCTAAAACAATTTCTTTTTCTAATAATGGCAAATTTAATTTTTGAGAAAAATCAATAAAATCGATTTTACCTATTAAAATATTAAATATTTTATTAATGAAATCTTCTTGTATTTCTTTTTGTCTTTTTTTATCATTATTTGATGTAAATAATTTATTTATATCTGAATTATTTATATGAACCCAAATAGGAGCATATATTCTACCAAGCCAAATAAGATTATTAGCTAAAGCTATTGCTGTAGCACTTTTACCTGTACCTCCCTCTCCATATAGAAATAAACTGGGCCATTCTGAATCATCTAGCATCACGTTTAATAAATCATTAATTCCTTTTGTTGGAATATAACCATAATCTTTCTTGTTTTGTAATTTCATATTATTAATAAGCGATAATTGAGTAGCATCTAAATTCAATTCAAAAACACATTTTTTTACAGATTCTATAGTGTCTTTTGTTGAGAAGTGTCTAACAATAATATTACCGTCAGATTTAATGTCTTTTATCGGTTGTTCACTTACGTAGATAAATAGATGTTTATCCCTAATGTTTGGATATTCCTTTAAAATATCTGTTTTAAAATATTTGTATTTTTCTTCTATATCTGCAACATCTTCTAAATATACAATATTGTCTTTAATTTTTATATCACCAGTTGCAGTAATCGAAGTCCATTCGCTATTAAAAATTATTTTATTTATCTTTTGAAGTAATGTAAGATATATCCCTAAAAATACAGAAGTAGTTCCATCATGGATTATGGCCTCATTTATGTTTTTAATATCTTTTATAAGTTGAAATTCTAGACCTACTCCTTCTTGTTTAAATAATAATTGCAACGTGTCT
>Ga0123356_10001572_pt1 | contig 25112 bp, 19 predicted proteins | sample TergutEmb28metaG_2_FD_92546 | JGI IMG/M metagenome (GOLD analysis project Ga0123356, IMG submission 92546) | Embiratermes neotenicus P3 segment gut microbial communities from Petit-Saut dam, French Guiana - Emb289 P3 | ecosystem: Host-associated > Arthropoda: Insects > Digestive system > Gut ...
GCCGCGCCGCCGGAAGAACCGCCGCCCGCGTTTCCGCCGATCCCGGGCTGCCCGCCGAACAGCCGGGTCACGTGGAGTCCGGGGAGGAACAGCGGCAGGCACAGGGCGATCAGCACCGAGGCGAACCCGACCCGGCGTCCCGCCGCGGCCAGCGGCCGCGTGTCCGGGGCGCTCCTCGCGTCCGGGTCCCGCTGCTCCCACTCGCGGATCCGGTCCCGGCCCTCACTTGACAGCAGCGCGAGGTACCCCGCGACCCCGACGCAGAACGCGATCGTCGTGCCCGCGAAACCGCGCGAGACGCTCAGCGTGAACGGCTCGGTGAACAGCAGCAGCAACGGCAGGCCGGCCAGCGACGCGCTCTGCAACCGGACCGCGACCAGGTCGGTGAGCAGCGCCGTGATCCCGATTCCGGCGGTGGCCAGCAGCACCATGCCGCGCAGCTCCGGCACCGGGGGAGCGTACCTCGAGGACTCGGTGAAGCCGGTTCCGACCAGGTGCGCGAGCGCGGCGATCGAGGCGGGCGTGGGGAGCAAGTGCAAGAACGAGCGGGCGTTGGAGAACGCCAGGTTAAGGAACAGCAGCAGCGCGACGGCCACGCCAGCCGTCCCGACCGGCCACGGCAGCCGGCGCACCCGGGTGGCGGTGCCCGCGGCGGCGACGACCGCCACGGCGGCGATCCCGGCGAAGAACCACAGCGTGCCCAAGAAGATCGGATACAGCGACACGGACGCCGCGATCGTGGCGATGGCCGCCGCCAGCGTCCTCCGGTGGCTAGACATGGTTTGTCCCCCCGATCGCGCCGGTCACCCCGCTCACCGGGTTAGCTTCACCGGCCATCGCCCCGTCGCCCTCAGCGGCTCCCGCCATGTCGTTGCGCTGCCCGTTGGCGTGCCCGCCGCCATAACCCCTGGCACCGGACCGGTGCACTTCCTGCCACGCCAAAGGCAGCCGTGCCGCGTCGGACACGATCGCCACCCGCCACCCGGCCCCGGTCAGCACCTGCGCGGCGGTCGCCGCGGCGGCGCTGGCCCGGTCCTCCGCCAGCAGCAGCGCCAGCCCGGGAGCGTTGCCCCGCCGCGTCGCGGCCAGTTCCCGCGCTTGTTCCGGCGACACCTCGCCTAGCACGGCGATCACCTGGCCTCCGGCCGTGCCGAGCTCACTGATGCCGGCCTCGAGCCCGATTTGACGGGACGGCTTGAGCACCGCGAGCGTGTCGAGCAGCGTGTCGTTGAATGAACCTTGCCGCGGCACCTCGCCAAGGTCAGTGACCAGCCGCGCCTCGAACCCCTCGCCCGCCAGATGCACCCCGACGGAGGCGGCGGTGGTCACCGCGAGCTCGAACATCGCGGCCGAATAGGCGGTCCGCCGGGTGTCGAGGAACAGCGACGCGGTGTTCCGCCAGTACTGCTCCTCGCGGCGGACCATCAGCTCGCCGTAGCGCGCGGTGGACCGCCAGTGCACCCGCCGCAGGCTGTCTCCGATCCGGTAGTCGCGCGGCGCCACGTCATCCTCGCCGCTCGCGGCGATGGACCGCCGCCCCTCCTCGCTGTCACCGAGCCAGGAGCCGCCGACCGGCGGCCGCGCGAGCGGCACGATCCTTGGCGTGACGGTCAGCGTGGTGGTGCTGCTGAAGGCCCGGGTGATCGACACGAGCCCGAACGAGTCGGCCACCCGGACCCGCAGCGGACCGACCGTGTAACGCCCGCGCGTGTCCGAGCCGAGCTGGTAGGTGAACGAACGCGACCCGCCGCCGCCGATCCCCTCGAAGATGAACCGCGGCCGCGACCCCAGCGCGTACGGGACGGTGTCCTCGGCCAGCAGCAGCCCGGTCCGCAGCTTGGAGACATTGGACATCCGGATGGTCAGCGAGGCGGTCTCCCCCGCGGGCAGCCGGGCCGGCGTGACGGTGCGGGTACAGGACAGCCGGTACCTGGCGCGTCCCGCGCCAAGAGCCGACAGCAGCGGCAACGCCATCAGTACGGCGCCGATTCGCAGCAGGTCAGGCTCGGGGATGAGCAGCCCGCAGATCATCGCCGCCGCTCCGGCCGCCACGAACGACCGGCCCCGGACCGTCAGTCCTCCTAGCAGCGTGCGCATCAGCTATGCACGTCCCTGCGGTAACGGCCGCGGCAGCGGGATCTGCTCGACGAGCCGGGCGACCACCTGGCTGGGCGGCTTCCGCTCCACTTGCGCCTCAGCGGTCGGCAGCAGCCGGTGCGCGAGCACGGGCACCGCGAGCGCCTGGATGTCGTCGGGGATCACGTAGTCCCGCCCGTCGAGCGCCGCCCGTGCGCGGCTGGCGCGCAGCAGGTGGAGTGCCGCCCTGGGCGACGCGCCGAGCCGCAGCTCCGGCGCGGACCGTGTCGCGGCGCACAGCGCGATGATGTACTCCTTTACCTGCGCCGTGACGAGCACCTCGCGAACCGCCGCGATCAGCTGCTGCACGGCAAGCCCGGTGGCGACCGGCTTGAGCTGGTCAAGTGGCGACGACGAGCCGTGCGTGTCGAGCATCTCGAGCTCGGCCGCCGCGGTCGGGTAGCCGATCGAGATCCGCGCGGTGAACCGGTCGCGCTGCGCCTCAGGCAGCGGGTACGTGCCTTCCATCTCGACCGGGTTCTGGGTGGCGATCACCATGAACGGCGCTTCGAGCATGTAGGTGGTCCCGTCGACCGTGACGTGCCGCTCTTCCATGCACTCCAGCAGCGCGGACTGAGTCTTCGGCGAGGCCCGGTTGATTTCGTCGCCGACAACGATGTTCGCGAACACCGGCCCCGGCTTGAACTCGAACTCGCGCCGCTCCTGGTTGTAGGCGCTAACCCCGGTGATGTCGCTTGGCAGCAGGTCGGGGGTGAACTGCACCCGCCGGACCGAGCAGTCGATGGATCGGGCGAGGGCCTTGGCGAGCATGGTCTTGCCAACGCCAGGAACGTCCTCGATGAGCAGGTGCCCCTCGGCGAGCAGCACGATCAGTGCGAGCCGGATCGCCTCGGCCTTCCCGTCAATGACCGACTCGACGGCCGTCCCGATCCGCTGCGCGGTAGCGACCAGGTCATCGAGCGCTCGTTGGTGGCCGCGCCCCGTGTCGAGTACCAACAACCCCTCCTCGATAAGGCCCGGGCGCTGCGGCGCCGGAGACTCCGTCGTCTATTGACAGTATGTCGTGCCGTCGTGAATGTGCCACGCCGAGCGTATGACCCGCACGGGAACATATCCAATGCTGCCTCTTTGGGCCAACTTTTGGACGGATTAGACCCTATTTCTCCAAATAAAGACCAAAACACCACGTTTCGTAACGGTCCGGAGCTTCGCCCGTTCCGCGACCGTGCCGGGGCCGTCGCGGCACGTGGTCGCGTCGCCGGGCCATCCCCTTGCCACCTGCCCAGGCGCCCCGTCATTTAGTCGCGGCGGCGCGCGTGTCGTCGCTCTCGGCTGCCGCCGGTCCGCGCGGCCGCCCGGCCGCAAGCCGACTCGGGGCCATTGCGCGAATGGCCCCGATAGCGGTGCCCGAAAGCGCAAACAACAGGCCATCTGGCCTAACGGGTGGGGAAGGCCCCCGACGCGCCCTACAGGCCAATTTTCCCCCACTTTGCACCACCTACTCTGACCTGCGCATATGTATGTCTCAACCCAGTCACCAGGAGGTTTGGTCTGGAATTGGTGGAGCGATGTGGAGTACAGTGGGGGGCGGTGGAGTGATAACGCTGTCGACGCACGGCTGACCGACTCGCTTGGGGGTGAGGACCGGTTGTTCCTTGGTACTCACGCGCCCCGGCTTGACGAGAAGGGCCGCCTCTTCCTCCCCGCCAAGTACCGTGACGAGCTCTCGGCCGGAGTCGTGATCACGAAAGGGCAGGAGCGCTGCCTGTACGTCTTCCCGCACGAGGAGTTCGAGCGGATCACCGAGGCGCTGAGCACGGCCCCGGTGACCGCCAAAGCAGTACGCGACTACAGCCGTGTGTTCTTCGCGAGCGCATCCGACGAGGTACCAGACAGGCAGGGCAGGATCACCGTCCCGGTCGCGCTGCGCACGTATGCCGGCCTGGAGCGGGACTGCGTGGTGATCGGCGCGAATACCCGCCTCGAGATCTGGGATGCCCAGGCATGGGAGACCTATCTGGCCGCCCAGGAGGACTCCTTCTCAGAAGCCGAACAGGAGGTACTGCCAGGAATTCTGTAGGCCCCGCCGGGCTTGCCCGGCGGTCACCGGATGTCCGGCGGGTTTGGAATCCGCACTCGAGCCAGCTTCTCTGGCGCCACTTCCCCGGCGCCAGGCCGGCCGATAAGCGCGGGGCGCGGACTCCAAACCCCGCCGGGCCCGGACTGCGGGACGTTTCGCGCGGGCGGCGGTCCCGGCGAGGAAGCAGTACTGCATTACCGCAAGACGGCAGCACCATTACCGCAAGACGGCAGCACCGCATGGCGTCGGTGCGGCGAGCGGAGGGGTCAAATGGGCGAGTACGCCTTTGCGCACGTGCCGGTAATGGCCGGCCGGGTGACCGCTGTGCTGCTGCCCGCGCTCACTGAGCTAGGCGGACGTCCGCCGGTGCTTGTCGATGCGACGCTTGGCCGCGCCGGGCACGCGCGGGCCTTCCTCGAAGCAGTTCCGGGACTGCTGCTGATCGGGATCGACGCGGACGCGGCGGCGATCGAGGCCGGACAGGCCCTCGCCGACCAGTATCCGGGCCAGGTAACGCTGGCGCACGCCTTCTACGACCGCATCGCGGAGATCGTCGCCGGCGCCGGGCATCGCCGGATCCAGGCCGTGCTATTCGACCTTGGCGTCTCCTCCCCCCAGCTCGACGACGCGAGCAGAGGGTTCTCCTACGCCCAGGAAGCGCCGCTCGACATGCGGATGGACCAGACCGCTGGCCTCACCGCCGAGCAGGTGGTGAACACCTATCCGGTGGCGGAACTGTCCAGGGTGCTATTCGAGTACGGCGAGGAGAGGTTCGCCCGCCGGATCGCTGAGGCCATCGCCCGAGAGCGCGCCCGCGAGCCGGTCACCTCCACGCTGCGGCTGAGCGCGATCGTGAAAGACGCCATCCCCGCGGCCGCGCGCCGGACCGGCGGCAACCCCGCCAAGCGGACGTTCCAGGCGCTGCGCATCGAGGTGAACGACGAGCTCGGGGCGCTGCGCCGGGCACTGCCGGCCGCACTTGACCTGCTGGCCCCGGGCGGCCGGTTCCTCGCCCTGGCCTACCACTCGCTCGAGGACCGCCTGGTGAAGCGTGAGCTGACCAAGCGCACCGCCGACAAGACCCCCCCAGGTGTCCCGCTGCGCGCCGCCGACATGGCGGCCGCTGGCCCGGCGTTCCGCCTGCTGACCAGGGGCGCGGAGCGCCCAGATGACGAGGAGCTGGCCATCAACCCGCGATCGGCGTCCGCCCGCCTGCGCGCGGCAGAGCGCATCAGGGAGGCGGCATGACGACACAGATAACAGCAAGAAGCGCGGAAAGCTCCAAGATCGCGGATCGCTATCCACTCTCCAGCGCGGCTGGCGATCCACTATCAGCGCGGCCGGTTACTTGGACGCGGATAACAGCAAGAAATGTGCGCTCAAGGGCGAGCGGTGTCCGCTTGGGGGAGCAGCATGACCGACGACCGGGACACGAGGGACGGGAGCTGGCCGATGGGCAGGCGTGAGCGTGAGGAAGATGCGGCCAGCGGCGCCGTCGGCACCATTACCCGCCCGGGGCCGCGCGCCCGGCAGCGTCCAGCACAGGCACAGCAGCCGGTGCTGATCCAGCCTGCCCCGCGCTTGGCCAAGCCGGGCCGGACGGACCGGCCGGCGTCCCCGCCGGGGCGGCCCGACAGGGACCAACGGCGCGGAAGAGACCAGCGCCCTGGCAGCGGCCAGCAGCCACAAAGAACCCAGCGGCCGGCCGCCAACGCCAGGCTGACCGCCAACGCCAGGCCCGCGCCTAACGCCAAGCCTGCGCCCAGTGCCCGGCGCCCATGGTGGAACGCCAAGGCCGGGCCGAACGCGGTGGTCAACGCGAAGCCGGCCCCGAGCGCCACGCCGGACCGGGGCGCTACCGAGGGGACGGCGGCGCCCGCGACGCCCCCCGCCGGGGCAGCACGCGACGCGGCGCAACCCGCGGCCTGCTCTCCGGCGAGCTCGCCGGCCCGATCGCACCGGGCGCCGTTCGTGATCCTGGTGTGCTGCCTGCTGGGCGGCGCGCTCATCTCAGCTCTGGTGATCAGCACCACCCTGGCCGAAGGCTCCTTCCGGATCACCAACCTCCAGCAGACGACGAATGCGCTGGCCAGGCAGCGGCAAGCCCTGCAGGAACAGGTCGCACAGGCGCAGTCAGCGCAGGCAATCGAGACCCAGGCGCTGCGGCTCGGCATGCGCCCGCAAGGCGAGCTGCAGTTCATCGACCTCAAGACCGGTAAGACGAGCAGCGACGCGGCCACTGGCTGGGAGAAGGCCATCAACGTTCCCGGATACACCCCTTGATACGGCGCGGCCAGGGTCCCGGCGGCCAGGGTCCCGGCGGCCAGGGGCCAGGCGGCCGGGAGCCAGGCCCAGCAGGCGGCAACAACAGCCGCGGCGGTACGAACGGTCCCGGCGGGCGGAACTCCAGGGGCCGCCAGGACCGCCCGGACCGTCAGGGACCCGTGCCGGGCCCGCGCCGGCCCGGCGCCTCGCCGGGTGCCGGCCGCCCGGTTCCCCGCACTGACCAGACCGAGAACGGACGGAAGGGCGGTCGCCAGTCCGGCGAGGGCCTGCGCGACACCTCTGGCAACGGCTGGCCGCGGGCGCGCGACTCCAGGGCACCGCGGGATCCGTGGTCACCTCGCGCCAAGCGGCCGCCGCTCGACGCCAGGACCGTGGGTACGCAGCGGGGCGGGCGCGGCCCGCGTGACCCGGACGGCCAGCGTGACCAGGACGGCCTGCGCGACCCGGACGGCCAGCGTGACCCGCGCGCTCCGGGCGGGCAGCGTGGCCCCGGCCGGCTGCGTGACCCGGGTGGTGCCGCCTTCGACGGCTCACTCCCGCCCCGCCCTTCGCGGCTCGCCGAAGCACCCAGCCCGGCGCGTCCGCCGCGCCCGCCGCGGCGCCGGCCCCGCTGGTTCACCGCCCGCCGCGGCGACCCCGGCCGCCGGCTCGGCATCGCGCTGATCGTGACCGCGGTCGTGCTGACTCTGTTCGCGGGGCGGCTCGTCCAGATCCAGGGGTTGCAGTCCGGTTACTACCGCGAGAAGGCCCTGACCGAGAAGCTCCACACGATCTCGCTGCCCGCCGAACGCGGCACGATCTACGGCGCCGACGGCCAGGTCCTCGCGATGACGCTCGAGTCGTTCACCATCACCGCCGACCCCACCCAGATCGCGCCGGGCGAGCGGGAGACCGTGGCCAGCCAGCTCGCTAGCCCGCTGGGCACGACCTCGGCCAAGATCGTCTACCTGCTCGACCACCCGAGCTCTCCGAAGTACGTCGTGCTGGCCACCGGCTTGTCCAGCGCCAACGAGGCCAAGGTCGTCGCGGACAACTTCGTCGGCATCTATGAATCCTCGGTCTACTCCCGCGCTTACCCCGACGGTGAGGCGACCGCGAACGTTGTCGGCTTCACCAACGTCAACCCGGCCAGCAACGCGATCACCGGCGAGTTCGGCGTCGAGGAGGAGTACAACCGCCTGCTGGCCGGCACCTCAGGCAGCGAGACGGTGGAGATCGGCGCAGACGGGCAGCCGATCCCGCTAGCAGGCAGCCAGGGCAGCCCGGCGCAGAACGGCGAGTCCATCAAGCTGACGATCATTCCGGCGCTCCAGTTCGAGGCCATGCAGGCCTGCGAGCAGGAGGTGGCGAAGACCCAAGCGGAGAACTGCTCGGCGGTGGTCATGCAGCCGAAGACCGGCGACATCCTCGCCATGGCCCAGTGGCCCACCTATGACCAGGGGACCGACCCGCAGAACGCCACGAATATCGCGGTGCAGAACGAGTTCGCGCCTGGCTCCACGGCGAAGGTGATCACCGCCGCCGCCGCGCTCGAACAGGGCGGCCAGACGCCGATGAGCTCCTACTACATCCCGCCAGAGATCTACCGTGGCGGCCAGTGGATCCACGACGCGGAGTGGTCGCCAGGCGAGCACTACACGATCGCCGGGATCATCGCGAACTCCTCCAACATCGGCATGTCCCAGGTCGCCGGGCACATCTCGCCCCAAGTTCAGTACGACTACCTGCGGAACTTCGGCCTCGACGAACCGACGGGCCTGAACCTGCCGGGCGAGACGCCAGGCCAGCTGCCGCCGCCGTCGCAGTGGGCGTCGGACGAGCGGTACACCCTCGCCTTCGGCCAGGGCATCGCGGTGAACGCCGTGCAGATGGCCAGCGTGTACGCGACGATCGCCAATAACGGCGTCCGGGTGCAGCCCAGGCTGGTCGCCGGAACCTACAACTCCGCCGGCCAGTACACCGCGGCACCCCCGTCGAAGTCCACCAGGGTCATCCAGCCGAAGACCGCCCACGAGCTCATCTCGATCCTGCAGCAGGTGCCAGGCGTGGACCAGGAGGCAAACCAGCCCTGGGGCATCATCCCCGGCTACGCCGTCGCGTCCAAGACCGGCACCTCGCAGGAGTCCGCCGCGTCCTGCCCGGGAAGCAACCCGCTCTGCATTTACGGCTCGAGCTACATCGGCATGGCGCCCGGCAACGGCCCGCAAGTGGTCGTCGCGGTGAACGTACAGGACCCGAAGACGAAGACCGATTATTTCGGTGACATGGTGGCGGGCCCGGTCTTCTACAACGTGATGCGGTTCGCGTTGCAGACCCTCCAGATCCAGCCTCAGAACGGTCTGCAGCCGCCCGATGTACGGCTCAATGCTCCCTGAGATTGGATACCCTCTGGGCGTGATCCGTCCCGCCCATCCCGTGCCGCGCCCCTTGTCCGGGCTCGCCGAGCTCCTTGGTGTGGGAAGAACACAGGCTATCGCGAACGAACCGGGGCGACTGTCCGGCGTCACGCTCGACTCGAGGGCAGTACGATCCGGAGACCTGTATGCCGCGCTCCCTGGCACCCGGACGCACGGGGCGCACTACAGCGAGCAGGCCGTCACGTCCGGCGCGGTCGCGATCCTCACCGACCCCGACGGCCGCGACCAGGCGGCGGCGACGGGCGTACCGGTGTTCGTCGTATCCAACCCCCGTGACCGGCTCGGCGACGTCTCCTGCTGGATCTACGGTGACCCGTCGCAGCGGATGACCATGATCGGCGTGACCGGGACCAGCGGCAAGACCACCACCAGCTACCTGTGTGAAGCAGGACTGCGGGCCGGCGGGCACACCACCGGGCTGATCGGCGGGGTGGAGATCAAGATCGGGCCGCAGACCAGCCGCGCGGCGCTGACCACCCCGGAGGCGCCGGACCTGCAGGCGCTGCTCGCCGTGATGGTCGAGCGCCGCGTCACGGCGGCCGCGATGGAGGTGTCAAGCCACTCACTCGCGCTCGGCCGGGTGGCGGGGACCCGCTACGGCGTGGCGGTGTTCACCAACCTGTCGCAGGATCACCTGGACTTTCACAGCGGGTTCGAGGACTATTTCCGGGCCAAGGCGCGGCTGTTCACCCCCACGTATTCAGCTGTAGGGGTGGTGAACGTGGCCGACCGGTATGGCCGTCGGCTGGTGGCCGAAGCCAGCGTGCCCATCGTCACGTTCTGCGCGGACCCGGCCTCTGGCGCCTATCCGCGGGCGGACTGGCGCGCCGCCGACGTGCGCTGCGGCGCGGACGGTTCGACGTTCCGGGTGATCGGCCCGGGCGGCGTGGAAGCGGATGCCTCGGTGACGCTGCCGGGGGAGTTCAACGTGGCCAACGCGCTGGGCGCGATCGTGGCGCTGGTCGAGGGGGGCGTGGACCTAGCGGACGCGGTGGACGGCGTCGCCGGCTGTCCCGGCGTGCCGGGGCGGCTCTCCAAGGTGACTGTGTCTTCCGGGAAGGACCAGCCGTCCGGGAAGGATGGCCGGTCGAGCGTCTCCGGCATGTGGAGCGGGCTCCCGGACGCGTTTGTCGACTACTCGCACAAGCCGGGCGCGGTGGAAGCGGTGCTGACCGCGCTTCGGCCGGTGACAAGCGGGGAACTGATCGTGGTGCTCGGCTGCGGCGGTGACCGGGATCACGGCAAGCGCCCGCTGATGGGTGCCGCCGCCGCCCGGCTGGCGGACGTGTCAATCTTCACAAGCGATAATCCGAGGTCAGAGGATCCGCTCGCGATCCTGGCCGAGATGTTGCAGGGGGTACTCGGTGTCCCGCAAGGGGAGCGGGCCCGGGTGATCATCGAGCCGGACCGGGCGGCGGCCATCGACCTCGCCATCACCCTGGCCGGGAAGGGGGACGTGGTGCTCGTGGCGGGCAAGGGACACGAGACCGGACAGTACGTCGGGGGAGCCGTGCTGCCGTTCGATGACTCGGAGGTGCTGGCCGCCGCGCTGGCACGGCACGCCGGGCGCACCGGCAGTGCTCTCGGACCAAGTGCGGACGTGTCATGATCCCGCTCACGCTGGCCGAAATCTCCGCGTTCACCGGCGGCACCCTTACCGCTAGCCCCGTGCTTGGAAACCCCGTGCTCGGAAACCCCGTGCTTGGCGACCCCGCGACTGTCGGTACGGATCCGTCGTCCGTCATCGTCACCGGCCCGGTCGTGATCGACTCGCGGCAGGCGACGGGCGGCGCGCTGTTCGCCGCGCTGCCGGGAGAGCGCGTGGACGGCCACGACTTCGCCGCCGCCGCGGCCAGCGCCGGGGCGGCGGCGGTGCTCGCTTCCCGGCCGCTACCCGACGTAGCCGCGCCGGTGATCGTCGTGCCGGACGTGACCATCGCGCTCGGCCAGCTCGCGCGGGCAGTGCTCAGCCGGCTGTCGGCCGCGACCGTGGTCGGCATCACCGGATCGTCCGGCAAGACGTCGACCAAGGACCTCACCGCCCAGGTGGTGGAGCGACGAGGCCCGACGGTCGCGCCGGAAGGCTCGCTGAACAACGAGATCGGCCTGCCGCTGACCGTGCTGCGCGCCCACGAGGCGACGCGGTACCTCATCCTTGAGATGTCAGCCCGCGGCATCGGGCACATCGCCTACCTGACCGGGATTGCCCCGCCGCGGGTCGCGGCGGTGCTGAACGTCGGCCGCGCGCACGCCGGCGAGTTCGGCTCGATCGACGCGGTCGCCAAGGCGAAGGGCGAGATCGTCGAGGCGCTGCCCGAGGCGGCCGCCGGCGGTGTCGCGATTCTCAACGCCGATGACCCGAACGTGCTGGGCATGGCATCGCGGACCGCCGCCCGCGTGGTCACCTTCAGCGCTGCGAACCCTGGGCGGTCCAGCACGGGTGGTGACGCCGACGTCCGGGCGACGGATATCCGGCTGGACGAGCTTGGCCGCGCTTCGTTCCATCTGCTGATGGCCGATGGCGGCGCGGACGTGCGCCTGCGGCTGCACGGCGCCCACCATGTGCCCAACGCTCTCGCCGCCGCTGCGGTCGCGGCTGAGCTCGGGATGGGGGTCGCCGCGATCGCGGACGCGTTGTCGGCCGCGACCGCGCGCAGCAAGAAGCGGATGGAAGTGCACGAACGCGCCGACGGCGTGCTCGTGGTGAACGACGCGTACAACGCCAACCCGGACTCGACGCGGGCCGCGATCGAGGCGCTCGCGCACCTGACCAGCGGCGGCAGGCGAGGGTTCGCGGTCCTCGGCTATATGGCCGAGCTCGGCGACATCGCGGAGGAATCCCATGCGGAGGCCGGGCGGCTGGCCGCGCTGGCGGGCGTGACCGGGCTTGTCGCGGTCGGTGAGCAGGCCGCCGCGGTGCTTACCGGGGCGCGCGCGCAGCCGGGGTGGCGGGGCGAGGCGATCAGCGTGCCCGATCCGCCGGCTGCTATAGAAGCATTGCGAAACCGGTTGGGCCCCGGAGACGTCGTACTGGTGAAAGCATCGAAGTCGGCCGGACTGTGGGAAGTTGCGGACGGGCTGCTCGCGGAGGTTGGTGACCGGTGAAGACCATCTTGCTCTCGGGCGCGATATCGATGGTCATCGCGCTGATCGGCACCCGACCGACCATCAGCGTGCTGCGCAAGCGGAAGCTCGGGCAGCAGATGAGACTCGACGGTGCGCAGGCCACTCCGGCGCTGGCCAAGAGCGGCACGCCGTCGATGGGCGGCATCGTCATCATCATCGCCTCGCTGATCGGCTACGTAGCGGGGCACTTGTTTACCGACGAGCCGATGACGGCGTCTGGCGTCTTGGTGCTCTTCCTGATGACCGGGCTCGGCCTTGTCGGGTTCGTGGACGACTTCATCAAGGTGTTCATGCGGCGCAGCCTTGGCCTCCGCAGCGGAGCCAAGCTGCTCGGCCAGGGGATCGTCGGTGCGGTCTTCGCGGTGCTGGCGCTCCGCTTCCCCGACGGCTATGACCTGACCCCGGCGTCGGAGCACATCTCGTTCCTTACTGACCTGGGCGTATCGATTGGCCCGGTGCTGTTCGTGATCTGGGTGCTGCTGATGACGACCGGCTGGTCCAACGGGGTGAACCTCACCGACGGCCTCGACGGTCTCGCGACTGGCTCGTCGATCCTCGTCCTCGCCGCGTACGTGATCATCGGGACCTGGCAGGAGCGCAACGACTGCACGATCGCGCTCACGCCCAACTGCTACGACGTCCGCGACCCGGTGGACGCGGCGGTGGTGGCTGCGGTCGTGATGGGCGCCTGCTTCGGCTTCCTGTGGTGGAACGCGCCGCCCGCGAAAATCTTCATGGGCGACACCGGCTCGCTTGCCCTGGGCGGCGCGATCACCGGGCTCGCGATCGTCACCAGGACCGAGTTGCTGCTGCTGCTCCTCGGCGGTCTGTTCGTGATCATCACGATGTCGGTGGTGATCCAGGTCGGCTCGTACAAGCTCAGGCACAAACGGGTGTTCAAGATCGCGCCGCTGCAGCATCACTTCGAGATGATCGGCTGGGCAGAAACAACGATCGTGGTCCGCTTCTGGCTGATCGCCGGCATGTTCGTCGCCCTCGGCCTGGGCATCTTCTACGGCGGCTGGCTGCAACTACCCAGGTGACCCTTGCAGACCGGCGTCACTACCTCTCCTCGGGTCCGGCAGCATCCCCACCGCTCGTGGGTTTCGCCACGCCCGGTACCTCTCCCGAGGGTTCGCTGACGGGGTCGCGGGGCGCTTTACCCGGGCGTGAGGGCGGACGAGAGGTCGGCGATTAGGTCTTCTACTGGCTCGATGCCCGCTGACATGCGGATGAGGGTTTCCGGGGCGTCCTCGCCGGACCAGCGGGCGCGGCGTTCCCAGGTGGACTCGACACCACCGAAGCTGGTCGCGGGGACGATCAGCTGGGCGGCGGCGATTACCTTGTCGGCGTCGGCTGCTGTTCCGCCGAGTTCGAATGACAGCAGGGGGCCGAAGCCGCGGGGCATCTGCTTCAGGGTCACATCGGACGGGTCGAGACCTGGGTAGTGGACGGCGGTGACCCTGGGGTGGTTCGAGAGGAACCGCGCTATCGCGCTGGCGTTGGCTGACTGGCGTTCGATGCGGAGGGGGAGGGTTTTCATGCCGCGAAGGATCAGCCAGCTCTCGAAGGGGCCGGGGATGGCACCGCCTGCGGTCCGCCAGTCACGCAGTTCGCGGGCGAGGGCCTCGTCCCGGGTGACGACCGCACCGCCGAGGACGTCGGAGTGGCCGGAGATCGATTTCGTCAGGGAGTAGACCGAGGCGATCGCGCCGAAGTCGAAGGGCTTTTGCAGCAGGCCGGTCGCCACCGTGTTGTCGACGACTAGCGGCGCGCCGGTCTCGATCGCCAGGGCCCCGAGGGCCGCCAGGTCGGCAACCCGCAACAGCGGGTTGGTCGGCGTTTCCGCCCAGAGCACGCACTGGTGGGTGCGCAGGTTCTGCGCCACCGCGGACAGGTCCAGCATGTCGAGGGCCACAGCCTGCGTCCCGTAGGGGTGCAGCCGCGAAGCGAGGAAGCGCGTGTTGTAGTAGCCGTCGTGGGGTAGCACGATCCGGTCCCGGTTGGGGGCAAGGGCGAGCATCAGCGCCATCGACGCCGCCTGCCCGGAGGGGAACGTCACCGCGAAGGCGCCGGGCCCCTCGATCGAGGCAAGCACGTCCTCGACGTCGGCCCACCCCGGATTCGCATTGCGCCCGTACCCGCGCGCCGGGTCCGGCTCTCCCTGTGACACGTACACGCTGGTGGGCAGCAGCGGCGGGCCGACTGGCGCCCCCGCCTGCCGCTCCGTCCCTCCGTGCACCAGCCGCGATTCGACGGAAAAGTCCATAGCCCCCATTGTCCCTGCCGCGCCGTCACGCCCGCTTACTTACTGCCCCCGACGTGCCTCGCGGCTTCCGCCGCCGGCGGCCTCCTGGGCCCCACTTCCCATCCCGTCACCCGGCTGGAGCGACCCATCGCGACCCTTGTCATGGGCGAAGAGGCGGCATTTGCCGGGCCGCCTTGTCCGGTATGTCCGCAACTTCAGTCCTCGGAGGCGTTCACGGGTGCCCAGCGCGGCTTGTGTCCCAATCCCTGGGCGACACGCGGCGGATGTCCCGGGGATGGGCGAGCGGAACGCCGACACTGGAAGGCATGTATGTCCGCGCGGCGAGCAGCCCGGTCCAGGACGCCTCAGGGACCGAAGACGACGGAGGGCTAGGCTCACCGGAGGCAGACCCCGAAGCCGGAGCCGTCCCCCGGGCACGGCCTGGCGCCTTCGCGATCAGCGAGCGGGTCCGCTCGGTCCGCTCGCTGCTCGACCGGCCGCTCACGTCCTACCACCTGATCGTCGGGATCACGACACTGCTGCTGTGCCTCGGCCTGGTAATGGTGCTGTCCACCGCGTCCGTCACCGACCTGACCAATGGCGAGTCGGCCTATCACGATTTCGAGTTCCAGTTCGCGGGCGTCCTGGTGGGACTGCCTGTCATGTGGCTCATGGCGCGCTCTTCCCCGCGGCTGTTCCGGGCGGCCGCCTACCCGCTGCTCGCCGTGGCGATCATCGGGCTTCTCCTGACGCTGATCCCCGGCGTCGGCCGGACCGAGGACCAGACGGCCCGCTGGATCCAGTTCGGCTCCATCACCTTCCAGCCGTCCGAGGTAGCCAAGCTCGCACTCGCGGTGTGGGGCGCGGACCTGCTCGCCCGCAAGGAGAAGCTGGGCACGCTCGCCGACTGGCGGCACCTGCTGGTCCCGCTGATGCCAGGAACCGGCGTGCTCGCCCTGCTGGTGATGGCGGGCGACGACGCCAGCACCACCGTGCTCTTGCTGGTGATCTTCCTCGCCTTGCTGTGGGTCGCCGGCACCCCCGGTCGGGTATTCAGTGCGCTGCTGATCCTGATAGGCCTCGTGCTCCTCCTGCTGGTAGTGACGCAGAGCTACCGGATCAAGCGCATCACCGGGTTCCTCAACCAGTCGAACACCGATCCGACGGGCCCGAACATGCAGCCCATCCAGGGCCGGGACGCCCTCGGTTCCGGCGGCCTGTTCGGCGTCGGTCTCGGTGCGAGCACAGAAAAGTGGGGCTGGCTGCCGGAGTCGACGAGCGACTTCATCTTCGCGATCATCGGCGAAGAGCTGGGCCTGATCGGTACCCTGTGCGTCACCGCACTGTACGGCGGGCTTGCGTTCGCAGGGCTGCGGGTGGCGCGACGTGTCCCCGACACGTTCAGCAAGCTCGCGGCCACGGCGATCACCGCCTGGATCGTCTCCCAGGCCGTGCTGAACATCGGGGCGGTGATCGGGGTGTTCCCGATCACCGGTGTGCCGCTGCCCCTGGTGTCCAAGGGTCTGTCGTCGGTGCTGGTGACAATGGTGGGGCTCGGTATGCTCATGTCGTTCGCGCGGCGGGAACCAGGAGCGAGCCAGGCTCTGGCCGCACGTGGTCCCGGCGTCGCGGCACGCACCCTAAGCTGGCTTGTCCGCAGGGACGCGCGCGGGACGTAGCCGATCGAGGCCCGGGCGCCGTGGCGGACGAGCGATGACGGCGATAAGCGAGGAGCATGTGATGCGGGTCGTGCTAGCTGGCGGCGGGTCAGCGGGTCATATCGAGCCTGCTCTCGCGCTTGCCGACGCGCTGCGGCAGGCGGACAGCAGCATCCAGGTGACGTGCCTCGGCACCAAGCGCGGCCTGGAGACCCGGCTGATCCCGATGCGCGGCTATGACCTTGAACTGATCCCCGCGGTACCGCTGCCCCGGTCGGTGACCCCGACGCTGCTCACCGTGCCTGGCCGGCTCGCCGGTGCGGTGCACACCACGGGCACGATCCTCGACCGCGTGGGCGCCGACGTCCTCGTCGGTTTCGGTGGGTACGTGGCTACGCCCGCGTACCTGGCGGCCAAGCGGCACAAGGTGCCGATCGTGGTGCACGAGGCGAATCCCTTCCCGGGCATCGCTAACAGGCTCGGCGCGCACCTCACCACTCATGTCTTCACCGGCCACCCGGACACCAAGCTGCGCAACGCCAAGTTCGTCGGTCTCCCGATCAGGCGTCAGATCGCTGAGCTGGACAGGTTCGCGCTCGGCGACAAGGCACGGGCGCACTTCGGCCTCCGTCCCGACCTGCCTGTTCTGCTCGTCACCGGCGGCTCGCAAGGCGCTAGGCGGCTGAACGCCGCCCTCGTCGGCGCGGTCGGCGCGATCAGGAACGCCGGGGTGCAGGTGCTGCACATAGCCGGCCCCAAGAACATCGATGACGTCCAGACCCCGGCCGGTGCCGTGCCCTACGTGGCGGTGCCGTACGTGGACCGGATGGACCTCGCCTACGCGGCCGCCGACTTCACGCTCTGTCGAGCCGGGGCGATGACGTGCGCCGAGCTGACCGCCGTCGGTATGCCCGCCGCTTATGTCCCGCTGCCCATCGGCAACGGCGAGCAGCGGCTGAACGCGCTGCCGATCGTCCAGCACGGCGGCGGCCTGCTCGTCGAGGACGGCGAGCTGTCCGCGGAGTGGATCATGAACTCGCTGCTGCCAGTGCTGACGAACATCGATCAGGTGGCGGCGATGTCCGAGGCGGCATCGGCGATGGGTCGCCCTGACGCGGACCGACGGATGGCGCAGGCAGTCATCGAGATCGTGACGAACGAGACCGTGGCCCGGGCCGGCGAGCGCGGCAGTGCCGCCAGCGGGGGCCAAGGGGCGCCGTCCGCGGGAGGCCAGGGGACACCGGGTGCTGGCACGACACAGTCCCCGCACCGCCAGTCCCAGGGCAGCCAGCCGCCCGGGCCGCCCGGGAGCCTGTTCACCCCGCACAGCACCAGGCAGCAGACCGGAGGCAACCAGCCGCCCGAGCAGCCCGGAAGCCTGTTCACCCCGCACAGCTCGAGGCGACAGGCCGCAGGCGGCCAGCAGTGGGGCGAGCAGCCGGGGACCAGCCGGCAGTGGGGCGGTCAGCAGCCGGGCGGTCAGCAGGCTGGCGGGTGGCAGAGCGGCGGCCAGCAGGCGGGCCGGGCGTACCTGCCGGGCAATCAGCTGCCGTCCGGCGGATCAGGCGGCCAGTTCCCGTCCGGTGGACCAGGCGGGTCTGGCGGCGGCCGTCACCGGCAGCGGTAGCCGAGGAAGGCAAGGCGGCCGCAGGCGTTGGCGTAGGCGAGTCGTTGGCGAAGGGGAGGGAACACGATGGGGCTGGTGACGCCCACCGAGCCGGTGCCGCTCGCAGAACTGGGGCGCGTGCACTTCGCGGGCATCGGCGGCGCCGGCATGTCGGGGATCGCGCGGATCATGCTGGCTCGCGGTGTCACCGTCTCCGGCAGCGACAGTGCCGCCTCCACCACGCTCACCGAGCTGGCGAAGCTCGGCGCGACGGTTTACACCGGCCACGCGGCCGGCCAGCTCGGTGCCGCGGACACGCTGGTCATCTCGACTGCCATCAGGCAGGACAACCCCGAGCTCGTCGAGGCGCGACGTCGCGGCATCAGGATCTTGCACCGTGCCGCCGCGCTCGCCTCCCTGATGGAGGGCCGCCGGGTGATCGCCGTCGCCGGGACGCACGGCAAGACCACCACCACCTCGATGATCACCACGATCCTGCTCGAGACCGGTGCGGACCCGACCTACGCCATCGGCGGTGTACTGGCGGCCACCGGCACCGGTGCCGCGGACGGCACGGGTCCCGACTTCGTTGCCGAGGCGGATGAGAGCGACGGGTCATTCCTGATGTACGCCCCGGATGTCGCCATCATCACCAACGTCGAGGCCGATCACCTGGACAACTACGGGACTGCCGAGGCGTACAGCGCGTCGTTCGACGCGTTCGTCGCGAAGATCAAGCCCGGTGGGGTGCTCGTGACCAGCCTCGACGAGCCCGGCACGCGGGATCTTGCCAAGCGGGCTGCGGACCGTGGTCTGCGCGTCGTCAGCTACGGCGAGTCGCCGGACGCCGACTATCACCTCAGCGGCTTGCGCCTGCACGGCATGGAGACCTCGTGCGCCATCAGCCGCCCTGAGCCTGCTTCGTCCGGCATTGAGCTGCGCTTGTTCGTTCCCGGGAAGCACAACGCCCTGAACGCCGCCGCCGCGGTCGCGGCGGCGGCCGAGCTAGGCATCCCGCTCTCGCAGGCGTCGGACGCGCTCACTCGGTACCGGGGCGCGGCACGGCGGCTCGAGCCGAAGGGCGAGGCGGGTGGCGTCCGGGTGCTCGACAGCTACGCGCACCACCCGACCGAGGTCGCCACCGACCTGCGCGCGGCGCGCGAGATCGTCGGCCGCGGCGGCCGCGTGATCGCCGTCTTCCAGCCGCACCTGTACAGCCGGACGAGGATCTTCGCGGCCGAGTTCGGCCTCGCGCTCGGGCTCGCGGACGTGGCGGTCGTGCTTGACGTGTACGCGGCGCGCGAAGACCCCGAGCCGGGAGTGACCGGCAAGCTGGTCGCGGACGCGGTGTCCGGCCATGCCGCGCCCGCCAGGTACGTGCCCGTTTTCGCTGACGTCCCGCAGGCCGTCGCCGCCCTCGCCGAACCCGGCGACCTGGTGCTGACCATGGGAGCGGGTGACGTCACGACGCTCGGGCCCCTGGTGCTGGACGAACTCGCCGCGGCCAGCGCTTCCGGACCTCCGGAACCCCCAGGCCCGGCAGCCGCCACTGGGCGGCCATGACAGACGCCCAGCCGGGCGGCCCGTCCCCGGAGCAGCCAGCCCGGCCGGCCCAGACGGGGCCGGCCGCCGGGCTGACCGCGCAGTGGCCAGCGGCGGAGCCGCCTAACGGCCGGGCGGGGGAGCCGCCTAGCGGTGGGGTGGCGGAGCCGCCCGGCGACGAGGCCGCGGTGGAGCCGACCGACGGCGCGGCTCCAGCGGGCCCGCCCCAGGCCGGCCCGCTGCCGGCGGCTGGCCGTCGGCAGCGCCGCCGCCGCAACGGCTGGCGGGCGGCCTTCTTCGCCCTCGCGCTGAGCGGGATCGCCGCCGCCGCGGCGTGGGCCCTGCTCGGCGGCCGGCTGTTCGTCGTACGCTCCATTTCCGTGAGCGGGACGCACCTGGTCAGCCAAGCGCAGGTCATCGCGGCCGCGGACGTTTCCATCGGCACACCGCTGCTGAAGGTCAACGCGGGCGCCGTGGCCGACCGGGTTGAGGCAATCCGGCAGGTGGCCACCGTGACCGTGACCAAGGACTGGCCCGACCACCTGGCGATCACTGTCACCGAGCGGGTTCCCGCCGTCGCGATCAGGATGGCAGCTGGCGGCTACGACCTGGTGGACGGCACCGGGGTGATCGTCCGCTGGTCGCACGCCAAGCCGGGTGGCCTCCCCATTTTCCAGACGTCGGTTGCCGGCACTGCGCTGCGCGGCGACCCGGGGGTGGCCGCGGTCGCGGCCGTCCTGCGGGAGCTTTCGGGGTGGCTGGCCACGCAGGTCGTCACGGTGCGGGTGACCCCGGTGCTGACCGGCGACGGCGGTTCAGTGGTCCAGGCGCAGCAGGTGACACTGGTCCTGCGGGACGGCACCACGGTCCTGTGGGGCGACCCGGGCGATGCGGCGCAGAAGAACCGCGAGCTCCAGATCGTGCTGCAGAGCCCGGGATCGAAAAACACTCGCGACATCGATGTCAGCGCGCCGGGAAGTGTCGTCACCCGCTGAGTCCGGGCGGGCCGCGAACCTGGCGTCGTGGCACTCTCGTGACATGCCGGGAATACGGCGCGACACGCACGCGGCAAGGCGCGTGGTTAGTTGACCCCGCTGCCCCACCACCCTACTGTCCCTATCAGTCGTTAGGAAGACAAAACTCTAAATCTCAACCTGAAGGTGAACCTGATGGCCGTGAAATTAGCCGCGAATTCCGCGGGCTAATCAACGGGGTCTACAACGGCGGACGGCCTGTCAGGACGCCAGCAGGACCTGAGTCGGGACGCGGCGTGACCAGCCAACCGTCCCGAGGGAGCACTGAGCGGAAAGGTACCCTCCTCGTGGCAGCACCGCAGAACTATCTGGCGGTCATCAAGGTCGTCGGAATCGGCGGGGGCGGCGTCAATGCCGTCAATCGCATGATCGAAGAGGGACTCAAGGGCGTCGAGTTCATCGCGATCAACACCGACGCACAGGCCTTGCTAATGAGCGACGCGGACGTCAAGCTCGACGTCGGCAGGGAACTGACCCGCGGGCTCGGTGCCGGGGCGAACCCGGATGTCGGCGCCAGGGCCGCCGAGGACCACCGCGAGGAGATCGAAGAGGTGCTCAAGGGCGCCGACATGGTCTTCGTCACCGCGGGTGAGGGCGGCGGTACCGGTACCGGCGGCGCGCCGGTGGTCGCGAGCATCGCCCGTTCGCTTGGCGCGCTCACCATCGGGGTGGTGACGCGCCCGTTCGGATTCGAGGGGAAGCGGCGCGCCGTCCAGGCCGAAACGGGGATCGAGCGGCTGCGCGCGGAGGTTGACACGCTCATCGTCATCCCGAATGACCGGCTGCTTTCCATCTCGGACCGGCATGTCTCCGTGCTTGACGCGTTCAAGGCGGCAGACCAGGTGCTGCTGTCCGGTGTCCAGGGCATCACCGACCTGATCACGACGCCCGGTCTGATCAATCTCGACTTCGCGGACGTGAAGTCCGTCATGTCCGGCGCCGGGTCCGCGCTCATGGGCATCGGGTCTTCGCGCGGCGACGACCGGGCGGTGGCCGCAGCCGAGATGGCGATCTCCTCGCCGCTCCTGGAGGCCTCCATCGACGGGGCGCACGGCGTGCTGCTGTCCATCCAGGGCGGCTCAGACCTGGGCCTGTTTGAGATCAACGAGGCCGCCCAGCTCGTATCGAACTCCGCGGCGGTCGATGCCAACATCATCTTCGGCGCCGTCATCGACGACGCGCTTGGTGACGAGGTGCGGGTCACGGTGATCGCGGCCGGGTTCGACGAGCACCGGCCCGGCCGCTCCGCCACGGTGGGCGGAGTCGGCGTCTCCGGGACCGGCGCCGGCCGGCCGGTCGGCCCGGCGGGCGGCGGCTACCCCATGGCGAGCGCGGGGTCAGCCGGGGGAACGAATGGTGATTCCCGCCACTCCGCTGCCTCCTCCGGAGGCAATGGGCATGGCGCCCCCGCTGGGACGCCGTCGGGCAGCACACCCTCTGATGTCTCAAAGTCCTGGGGCGGCGCCACAGCGAACACCGGAACCACAGCGGGCGCCAGCGCGCCGGCCGGGTCCGGCGCCACCGGGACCGGCGCCGCGGCTGGCGCCGCCCGTTCGTCGAGTGGCGTCGACGGCACCATCGCCGAGGTGCCCGCTCAGTCGTCCCAGCCAGCCGGCGACTCGCCCTCCGGGTACACGCCATCCCCGGTCTCGTTCGTCTCGGTCGATGATGACGACGACCCGGTCGGTGGCAAGTCCGGCTACGGTTCGCAGGCACGCGACGCCGACGCCACGCCGCCGCACGGCACGCCCGCGTGGAAGGACTCCGGCCGCGGCAAGCAGGACAAGATCTTCGACGTGAGTGCGGGCCGTCGCCGCCCCGTGGTCTTCGAAGAGGACGACGACCTGGACGTCCCCGACTTCCTGAAGTGACCGGCGATCCGAGGGGGCGCCGCGCCGAGATCGCCGCCAACCTGGCGTCGGTACGGGCCCGGATCGCTGCCGCGTGCGCCGCGGTGAGCCGGGATCCCGCGGAGCTGACGCTGATCGCGGTCACCAAGACCTATCCCGCCGCCGATGTCCTCACGCTGGTGGAACTGGGCGTGCGGGACATCGGCGAGAACCGCGACCAGGAGGCCGCCCCGAAGGCCGCGCAGGTCGCGGCGGCGTGTGATGAGCGGGTCACCTGGCACTTCATCGGGCAGCTCCAGACCAACAAGGCGCACAGCGTGGCCAGGTATGCGCACGTCGTGCACTCCGTGGACCGCGTTCGGCTAGTCCGCGCTCTAGGCGCCGCGGCGTCCGGCCGCGAGCTCACCTGCCTGGTCCAGGTCAGCCTCGACGCCGACCCGGCGCGCGGCGGGGTGCCCGCCGTCCACATCAGCGACATCGCGACGGCGATCGAGGCCGAGCCGGGCCTGCGGCTCGGCGGCATGATGGCGGTCGCCCCGCTCGGCGCTGACCCCGCGACGGCGTTCGCGCCGTTGCGTGAGCTCTCCGCAACGGTCCGTTCGGTCAACGCTTCCGCCACCATCATCTCGGCCGGCATGAGCGGTGACCTCGACGCCGCCATCGCCAACGGCGCGACACACCTGAGAATTGGTACGGCGTTGCTCGGCAATAGAAAGCCTCCGGTCCTGTAATGTCCGTCGCATAAGGCTTTTGGGAGCTGTTCGGTTACGCGGCGACGCGTGGGGTGGCACGACGGAGGACTGAAGGATGGCCAGCGCGATGCGCAAGATGGCGGTCTACCTAGGCCTCGTTGAGGACGATCGTCGGTATCAGGACAATTACGACGCGTACGACGAGTATGACGATTACGACGAACCGGCGGAGGCCACCGATCAGGTCCCCGCACGGGTAGCGGACTATGGCGGGTACGTGACCGAGCAGCCGATCGACACTGCTCCCGCACAGCAGGTCGAACTCGCTCGGATCACTACATTGCACCCGCGCACGTACAATGAAGCCCGGACCATCGGTGAGCATTTCCGCGAGGGCACCCCGGTGATCATGAACCTGACCGAGATGGTCGACAGCGACGCACGTCGCCTCGTCGACTTCGCGGCAGGTTTGATCTTCGGCCTGCGCGGTTCCATCGATAAGGTGACGAACAAGGTCTTCCTGCTGTCCCCGGCGAATGTCGAGGTGACCGCGGAGGACAAGGCGCGGATCGCCGAGCGCGGGTTCTTCAACCAGAGCTAGGCGGCCTGGGTAAGCAGGGACGGTGCTGCGTGAACATCCTGAAGATCGTGCTCACCTACCTACTGTCGCTGTACCTCGTCGTGCTCATCGGGCGGATGATCTTCAGCTGGGTGCAGGCCTTCGCGCGCTCTTGGGCGCCGCATGGGGTGCTGCTGGTGATCGCTGAGACTATTTACACATTGACCGATCCGCCACTGAAATTCCTACGTCGCTTCATACCGCCCCTTAGGCTCGGTACAGTAGCGATGGACCTCAGTTACATGGTCTTGTTCATCGTGGTACTCATTTTGCTACAGGTGGCTGTGCCGCGTCTTTGAACCATGTACCGTGCTGTGCAGGTACGGTGCTGAGGAACACAGCCAAGCGCGCCGAGGAGACGAGATGCCGTTGACGCCCGCGGATGTGCGGAACAAGCAGTTCAGTACGACCAGGCTGCGGCCCGGATACGACGAGGAAGAGGTTGACGCCTTCCTCGACGAGGTTGAGGCCGAGCTTGACCGGCTGATCCAGGAAAATGAAGAGCTTCGGGCCAAGCTGGCTGAGGTGCTGCGCGGCGGGGGGAAGCCGGCCATGGCGCTGGGCTCGCCGCTGTCGGACCCGCAGTCGGACATGATGCCCGAGCCGATGGAGCCCAGGCGCCCCGAGCCGATGATGCGGCCTCCGTCCTACGAGCCCCAGGACACCGGCATGGACACGGCAGCCCGCGTCCTGTCGCTTGCGCAGCAGACCGCCGACCAGGCGATTGCCGACGCTCGCCGCGAAGCCGACGAGACGCTTGGCCGGGCCCGGCGCGAGGCCGATGAGGTGCTCACCAAGGCACGCCGCCAGGCTGAGCAGATCACCGGTGACGCCCGGGCGCGCGCCGAGTCGCTGGAGCGGGACGCCCAGGAGCGGCACCGCCAGGCGATGGGCTCGCTCGTGCAGCAGCGTGAGGAGCTTGAGCGCCGGGTCGACGACCTGCGCGCGTTCGAGCGGGAGTACCGCAGCCGCCTGAAGGCATATCTGGAGGGCCAGCTGCGTGACTTGGAGGCCGGCGTTACCGACAGCGGCACGTTCCCCGTGATGCCGCCGGCGGCTCCGCCTGTCCCGTCCGCCCCGCAGCTGCCTGTGGGCATGAGCCAGCAGCCTCCGATGCGCACGGGTGCCGCGCCGACGGCCGCACAGTACGCGGTTCCGGAGCACGCGGGCGGCTTCCGTCCCGACGGTCGTTGAACAAGCGCTAGGCAGCCTTCCGGCGTTCCCGGACACGAGGAGATCTAACAGGTGATCCGGTTCAGCGCCGGGCTGGTCGTCGTCGCCATTGGGGTGCTTATCGGCGGTGTCGCTACCAGCAAGCTGTCGCTGGTGTACATAGCGATCGCGGTCAGTGCGGTGTCGCTGATCGCTCTCGCTATCGGGGTCGCGCTGAAGCGCGGGGAGATTTTCGGGGAGGCCACGCCGAGCGAGTCGCTCGCGTCAGATGACGCGGGACCCGTAAGGCTGGCTGCGTCCGCCGCGGGCAGCGTGGCGGGACCGGACCTGGTGGGGTCGGGCAAGGCCGCTGGTTCCGGTGCCGCCGGTAATGCTGTCGCTAACACAGCCGCTGGCAGCGCGGCCGGACGCGTCGGCTACGGGCAGTCCGCTGGCTCCGGCCAGGAACTTCCCCGGCCGGACGAGCATGCCCGCGCCCGGCCCGCGGAGCCGTTCGCGCCCTGGGAGTCGTCGGCCGCCCCGTGGCGGGCCGGCGACCGGGACATGCGCCCGGCCCGGGAAGAGGACACACGTCAGCCGGCCGGCTGGCAACCCCCGTTCGCAGGGGGCAACGCCGGTGGCCGTCCGCAGGTACCGAGCGACGCCGGCGGCTGGTCCGGCGCCGCTGCGCCCGATGCCAGGCCA